>Ga0123355_10008668_pt1 | contig 15369 bp, 5 predicted proteins | sample TergutEmb28metaG_3_FD_89872 | JGI IMG/M metagenome (GOLD analysis project Ga0123355, IMG submission 89872) | Embiratermes neotenicus P1 segment gut microbial communities from Petit-Saut dam, French Guiana - Emb289 P1 | ecosystem: Host-associated > Arthropoda: Insects > Digestive system > Gut ... | reverse complement strand
GCTCTACTCTTCCATGACCGCGGCACTAGAAGGGGGTGAGTGGTCAGCAGCACGCCCCGGCCGCACTTTACCCCCGGGAAAGACCCGGTACCAATTGTACAGGAGGCTGGGTGGGCCCCAGGGCCGGTCTGGACGGGCAGAAAATCTCGTCCCCACCGGATTCGATTCCTGACAGACCAGCCCGTAGTCAGTCGCTATACCGACTGAGCTACCCGGCCCACAAGCTGTTCATATATCCTTCTAAAAACAAACTTATGTTCTGAGGTATGTGGGTAGGTGCTAAAATACCAGAGTCAGTTAAAAACCAGTGTGAATTGACGTCATCAGAAACTGATGGACCATGTAATCCTAAATGAACTCATAACACACCAAACACCAACCTTCATATCACGTGACGGCATTCCGTGCACTAATACAGAATTTCGTGCAGGCCAGTACCTGTTACTCTACGAGTTAACGTGTTCCCGTATAGGACACGAAACTTTGTCCCTAAACAGAAAGAATTCTGGGTCGATTTGCATTGAATGTATCTGCTGAAGGTACCAGTTCACAAAATTCGGTCTCCGTTCAAGATCTCTCCAAGGTCTGCGAAGCACAGTTGTCTTGTACGAATAACAAAGAGCAGTTTTGTTGCATTTCGTCGTGATGACTCAGCCACACTGCTGATCCGCTTCGACCAAAGTCTCTTCAGATCACGCAGCAAATTCATCAAGCTTTTGCTCATTTAGCACTTATCCTGTGCCTGTTCTTCTACTGCCTAAAACAGAACCTCTTGCTGGAAGCCTTTTAACTAATTTATAAACTGCCTTCCCGTGGGGAACTGGTGAATCTGGAAATTTTCGTCTGAATTTAAGATGACACACCCGTGCAGCAACTCTCTTTAGCATATGTATCGTACAGACATGCATAGCGACCGCAGCTGTCACAGCAGCCTCATACATCTTCGATACTCAGTGCAGGATCGAGTCGGAACGTGTGCTTATGGTATACCGTGAGCTACCTGACGGTAAGTAATGGCCGAGTGGGGCCATTTCAAGTAATGACACTGTACATGTTATCTTTGAAGACCGGCGTTCGTCTAAATTATATGTAAATATTCTCTTAATACCTCACAACATTTTGTGTGTATTTCCAACCTTTCCCATGCGTGCTACATTCCATACCAATTCCCTCCTTGATTTTGTCATCCTGGATTATATCCGGTGAACATAAACAAAATGGAAACTCTCCTTACGTGAATTTCTCCAGCCTCCTGTTACAGTTTCTCTCTTGGGGATAACTGTACACATAACAATGTTAGCTATCATTTTCCATCGTTATTTTATATTTAAATGGGGATGGATGCCGTGCAGTTTGGTAAACAAGCAAAAACGATTCTACGGAAACTACTTGCTTTATTTTCTATCCTGAATTTTCACCGTCGTGGTTTTTTCTTCTGATATGACATTTCTGACCCATACAAAACAACGGCTAAAATTATAGTTAGATAGGAGAAGGAGGAGAGAATGAAGCTGGGGAATAGAGTGAACGACAGAAGTGCTGCAAAAACAGAAGAAAGTCAGAGAAAGACAGTAAGGAAAGAAGAATAAAAATAAAACAAATATGCATAAATGAAAGCGATTTTCAGGCACTAAAGTAAATGCATATTCTGTCCTTAATATGATTATACGTAGGATATGAAGACCAGTCCAAAGGATGTCGAGTAAGAAGTTGCTCTAAGCTGTTCACTCTGTGTCTACTTCTCTATTCCCCTCTGGCCTGTGATAGCATGTCCAAAGCGCTCTTTTGTAGCGGAGATTATCAAGCCTGTATCACTAGCAGCGTTCCTGTGAAAGGAATGTCTACAAGACTGAATAGAATTATACGTAATTACGCAGAAGGGAAAGGTGCAACAGTTCGAGGTAACCATGGAGGAGGTCGATACATGAAACCTGTTTTCGTGGTTTCACTGTAGCACACCATTCCGAGTATTGGCTTCCATGCATTCTTATCCAGACATAATGAGGACAGACCATTAAACTGACTGATGTCTTATTAAATGACGACCCGTAACTAACCTATTTTAAGCGGATATCCGATTCCTTAAAGTCGACTTTTGTCAAGTCCTGACTTGCATTATTAAATTTCTTTTTTAAAGACCTTTCTTGTTCTTTGGGTAGAACTCGTTAATGATGTTAACCCTCATGTACTACGAGTGGCATCTCAGAGAAATCTGATCGCTGGGGTAGAATTGATTACATAATATCAAAGTTTATTATTCACGAACGAATGCACAAGTGACTGTCTTAAAAGCAATATTAAAATTTACATTAAAAATTATTACATAGTATTTAAATTTATTTCTTTCTTCTTCTAGGTCGTTTGGCGTCTTTCGATTAAGACTTAAGTAAGAAATTAATTCTTAAACTTAAGAGAAATACAATTTACTGAACAGTTAAGCGACTACTTGATGCTCAATTGGAGAAATGATATTGATTATAAACTACAGGATCAAAACGTTCCTCTAATTTTTACGAGCTTCACGTAAGTCGCAAATAGCGCCTGTTGGCTTCGTCATGTCTGTGTGTCCGTTCGTCCGCCCGTATATATAAATCAACTAGGCTCCCATTGGACGGAGTTTTGTAAAATTAGATACTGGAGACTTGTATGAAAACCTTCCGATCAACTCGAAACACAGTGAAAATCGAACAAAAATGTTGGGGAATTTACATGAAGACCAAAGTACTTTGTATTGTTGCAGGTTACATTATATTGCAATAATGGAACTGCGAGTGAAATGGCGTCAGGCTATTACGATAGCAGAGGAGGAATGAACATTAGGCGAACGCGCAATAATGGTTGCTTTATACGTATATTGCCTACTGGTATGTAACTTAGTTCGTACCCACAGAAAACCCTTTGTCTCCATTACAATGTTCAATGATTTTAAGCAAAGTGATCGCTTGTTTCTGTAAACTATATAAACACACCTAAAAACTGTGTGGTTCAAATACCGGGTTCGTAAACCTTCAATGTGGAATAAGAAACCAACTAGATGTCACTTAGTGTTATATTTATTTCTCCTTTATAAGTTGCTCAACATGTTTCGGGCCACCTTGTGCCCATCTTCAGGAGCTGACGACTTAGTTCCTGAAGATGGGCACAAGGTGGCCTGAAACATGTTGAGCAACTTATAAAGAGCAACTTATAAAGGAGAAATAAATATAATACTAAGTGACATCTAGTTGGTTTCTTATTCCACATTGAACTACAATGCACGGCCAACCACACATCAAATTCATAAACCTTATTACTCATACAGTAAGTATTGTGTTTGTTACCGAAACTGTCGAAATGTGACAATGAACACTTATCTGATCTGCCAGGGAAAAACGTGCGTGGAACTATAATTTCACTCCTTCATACGTCTTCATGTCACGGCGCTTAATCAAGCATGGGGACAAATTTAACATCTTCGCAGACAGGAGATGATGCAGTGACGTAGAAAGCTGAGCTCTCACTGACACGGTCTACCAGGACGCCGTTCGCATTCGCCGCTCGGTTCGTCGAAAATCGGTAACAAAACAAGTTCCTTACAGTGTGTACTGACTAAAGGAGCTGTGGTTCTGTTTATTCGTTAGGATCGATACCTGTCTTAGCGTGCCAAGAAGCTTTCCACAGACAGCACAGCTTAACCTTTTGGCGCCGGAATTATTTTTTTAAATTTTAGCACACCTGTATATAAAATGTGAATAACACAGAACCAAATATGTTAGAATTATGAAACAAACTGCATTTTGAAGAGGAAAAAACGGAGAGTATATACCATGTTTAAAATATTCAGTACCTGTATTTGTTGAATAAATACATAAAATGCAACGTTTACAGGTTAGCGGTGCGGTACGACCACTATAGTCGTCGTTAGGCGTCAAAAGGTTAATAACACTGAAGCAGACAGTAGCCATATTGTGTGATTAGACAGTTTAGTGCGACACTGGTATTTACCTATCTCCCCAGTGCGTTGAAACTGTGGTGCACGATATCGCCCTAACACCACGGCTGCAGCTGCTGGCACAACTAGTTGAGGCAGACCATAACTATCGGTTGAGTATTGCCACGAGCAGATAGTAGGTACGGTGTTTTCAATTTTTTGTTCTCGTTCTAATATTGTATTAGGGAGTTACTAATATTGCAGCCGCTTGTTATTGTCACACGACTGTAACGATCTGATATAGGCAGACGAAATTCTAATCGCTGCTGGAAAATTTCAGGCCTTGTTTATAGAGGGAACGGCGCCTCAAGCAAAGTCATTGGAATGTTTCCTTTCGCTTAATCGGAGACGATCTATGTAATTCATTAGATAGACCTCAAATATATCAAAGACGAGAGTATGGCTCCAACATGTGATTAGGTCCTGTTCCAGGTAAGGCAAGTCATAATATTCATCGAAGAATTCAATAAATGACCTGAAAGTTGGAATTAAACAGTGGCCAAATTTCAGAACCTCGAAGGGTAAAAAATTGAAATCTCCCTATAACCTTAAGAAACAATAAAGTTCTAAGAACTAATGAGTTATGTGCACAAGCTATCCGTAAGGTTATTCAAGGTTAAAACTGTCTAACATGTCCTGTAAATAAAGCCAACTTGGTGCACAATTTTTCTTAGTATGTTTATTTCTTTTCTCTACCTGTTTCGGGAGACTGTGTGCCCATCATCAGGTGAAACAACCGTATTTATGCGACACTTGGTACTTGGTATGACTGTCTGGTATGCGTACCAGACATACCAGACAATCCTCCATACAGAATAACAAGTACCAAGTGTCGCATACATAGATGTTTCTCCTGATGATGGGCATATAGACGCCCGAAACATGTAGAGAAAAGAAATAAACATACTACAAAAAAAAATTGTGCACCAAGTTGGCTTTATTTACAAGATTATATAGGGATGCACGGTCAACAAAACATAAAATTTTTCTAAATTGCTACATATAACAACATATGTCCTGATACATTTAGTTTTCGAGATACAGGTCACCATCAAATGGAGCAAGCTAACAACTGATCAAATGATGGACACTTCGTATTTGCACATTCGGTAGGCAAAGGGACGACGGTATGGAAGTAGTTATGCTTTCTGGAATTGTTCCAATTAATCGTGTAGAAGCACGTCGAAAATCCATGGTTGGGACAGTCCCAGGTCACATGCGAGATCATGTGGGCTTTCGCATAGCTTGTTTGTCACAGCTGCAATTATGGCACCTTAACTGGCTGCTGGCCGTACATTCCGTGCGCGACCAGAATTCACAAGTGCCGTAGATGTTTCACGTCATACCTAACAGAGACGCTGTTGCAGTCTTCGGAAATACATTAGTGTGGGCTACTTCGACCTGTATAATGTATTGCGAATTGCCGAGCATCAGTACTGTAGCCGAACACTGAATTGGGTTCGAATCCCTGTCATACCACGTCTTAGGTATATGAACAAAGAAATACTGCAAATCTGTATTTGGCCGTATTAGGGGCGCTGCAGTGTCTACATACTTGTCGGAAAGAACGTTTTTATCTCTTCCGATTTCACTCGTTGCTACCCAGTCGTGACATTTATGATTTTCGTTATTAGAAAGCAGAACACTGGACGTTTTGTGTACAGGATACAAATTTCGCGTTCACAAATTTTACGCTAAAGTTTCAGACGAAGCCAGGCTTGACTTTAAACTTTAGTACGTACGCGTTTTGTTCCCGTTGGAAATTTAAAATACTTTTCAACCAACAAAAATTAGGTAACGTCCCCTAAGAAGGGCTGAACAGCCAACGTCAGAAGACCCTCTTTCGTTGCCCAGCCAATAAAAGAGTCGAAGACATGTTTGTCAAAATTGTCAACTGTGAAACACGACACAGGTGAAGATTAGGACACGGTATTCAGAATGCAATAAGACAGGAGAGCAGGAGACGGTTTTTGGGAGTTATCTACGAGCAGATACGGTTTTTCAGAGAGCAGCCGGAGAGTGGACGGAAGGTACCCAAGGACAGAGAGATGCTGTTTCAAGACGGCACACAATAAACAGAGTAATTAGTTCCTATAATAAAACCAACTAAATGCACTAATTTCTCAAATTTATTTTTGGAATAAAACTGTACATGTTTCGGACAGTTCCTTTGTCCATCATCGGGAGTTTTTCACTGTACACACAGCAATGACATATACCATTGCTGTGTGTACAGTGAAAAACTCTCTATAATGGACAGAAGAACTGTCCGAAACATGTAGATTTTTATTGCAAAAATACATTTGAGAGATTAGTGCATCTAGTTGGTTTTATTATAAGAATTTATCACGATGCACGGTCACCTGAACGTCAAAAGAGTAATTAGTACAGAGTGGTTAGAGATCCAAGTGCAGTGCAGTAGACGCAATGCCGTATCAATCACAATTAATATGTGTAAACATATTGCAAAATAAAATGAAAGAAGTTCCTTCCTGCTCCAAGTGTAGTGTCCTTTCTTCAACATCTTCAACTTGCATCACCGGACTTAAAGTATCCCACTTAGATCCTGAAGAGAATCTCGCGCGTGCCACAAGAAGACAAGCAAAAGCCTCAAATTAGCACGTCCACCCGTGGAAGCTTCGGTGTGAAACAGAGGTAAGTAATTTGTCTGGGACGCTGTGGATCACAATGAGGATCCGCTGCGGAGGTTGATAGTACTACCATTACAGGCATCGAGGGTAAACAGGATGTTGCAGTACTCGACTTGTGCGTATTTATCTTTTGATCACAAGCGAGTCCCGCTCTGTAGAGAGTATATGTGACAAAGAGCATTGCCGACGTGACAAATAACAGAGCTGAGAATGGCGTGACGCCGATTTGACAGCGATGTTTGTCTCAAAAACTAAATACCTCAGGAAATGGCAACATTTTTTTACTTATTCTGTTCTGAGGAGAAACATCAGAGCAAACTCAAACGCGAATTTACTTTCACACAGAATAGGGTTATATAAACGATGTGGTTCTCAATTACATATACCCTCATATATATGTCCAGTTCGACCACTAAAACAAAGCCTTAACATGTAATGACGATAATGATGGCGCCTATCCCCGTTGCCGCGCGTTACAAGGCTCCTTTTCCACGAGCGGTTTTTGGACAGCGTTAGCAGCGCCATGACCTTGACAGCAGCGCTCTTGAATTAGAGGCGAACGCTCGAGGAAATACGTCCATTTGAAACAATGCATCTCTGGCAGCGCTGTTAAAAACCGCTCGTGGAAAAGGAACATAAGGCGTAGGTCTGTGGCCGTCCGCTTGCTAGGATTGCGGGTAGTAAGGTAGAGGTCTCTGCGACGGACCGATTCTTCGTCCAGAGGACTCCTGCCGAATGTGGTGTGCCTGAGTGTGTTCAAGTTCAACAATAACCCCTCTCATCTACAATGCGCAGGAGAGATAACAATAAGAGAGAAAGAATATCATGGTAATTTAATAATTATTACCGAACATCCGTATACTCGAACTCGGTCATAAGGTCAAGAAAGTATTGTGTGTAGTTATAAACGAGCGTTGTTATAACTGAGGAGAATAACGTTAGGTTAAGAGCGAGGAATTAATCGGTACTGCAGAATATCTTACCCTCTAGGCGAGATATCGCAAGAAGCGATGTCGTTATAACCGGGATGCCCTATATTTTGCCGTGATTATACCTACACAGCAGTGTAGTAAGTAATTAGTATACAAATACTGACGCTACATTTGAAAATTAGTGTCCATCGTATGCATAAAAAGGCTTCCCAGTGGCGGTGTCTTCGGAATATAATCTTGCATTTATTTTCCGAGATTATCTTAGAAATTCAAATCATCACACGGCAAGATAGAAAGGGAGATGCTAGCATTTTTACGTCATGTTTAAGGGAAATATTATGTTTTACCGCAGAGTTTGCGCGCCGCACTGTAAATGGAGTAATCGTGTACATACCGTAAGAGGATTTCAACTCGTTTGCTTTGCTGCTTGGCAAAAAGTTCTCTTCATCCGTTGGTGCTTATTGATTAGTACGGCTTCCGCCCCTAGATGGGTAGACAGTCCTGTAAATACTATTAGTATAGCACGCAGTCTAACAGTACGGGAGAATTAGACATATCCTCATTCCTGGGACAGAAATAACAAAGGTTAAAACTTTTCGTTCTTGATGTATACCTAAAGAATTACAAAATTTACTGCCAACTCGAATGGGAATTTAACAATATCCTGTTGCCTTACTGTTAAACAAAAATAATTATGGGAAATGAATTACGCACTTTGCTTGCGATTTCAGCCGAAAGATGCATAAAGATTTAGACGCTCAGAGTGGAGTTAAATCCGCTGCATAAATTAAGTAAGCCATCCTTGAGGATTATCTCTTCCTTCCATTACGCTCAGTAGAATTTTAATGTCACTGCAAGTGTGTCAGCGGTTTTATAATATTTTCTTCCATCTTCAGCTTACTTGTATAGTAAAAACAGTGCAAAGATCACACCCAGCAAGGCACTTCAAGCAGTGAAGCTTTTCACGCGTATTTGGGGGATGTTTGGTTCGAATATGAGCGGCCGGAGGGACACTATTGTAATGTCTTTCCCTAGCAAAACAGCAAATCTCGTCACGATGTTCAAAATTAGACCACGACCGCTTTCTTTCGCATAAATCCATTCACTGTCCACTATGCTTTCTAACATTTGACACCGTGTAGACTGATATAACGACGTATCTAAATAAAGAATATGTGAAATCAGACGTTCTCACAGGGGCAACTGTGAAGATCTATTGATACCGTGCAGTCTGACAGATATATTATTCTTCGTCTTAGTTAACCTCAAATCCCAAGTGGACCTCCGCATCCTCAGCAACATTCTTCCATTCTTCGCTATTCCTACATATTTCTCTCCAATTCGTACTTCTTCCCGTCTTAATATCTGTCCAAACAAACTCCCACCATCTCGATCTTGGTCTTCGTCTTCTCCTGACACCCCCAGTTAGACTGCTGAACATGTGATCAGCTTTCCTGGTATCATCCTTCCGCCTGATGTGGCCAATCCAATTCATTCTCCTTACGCTTAAAAGGGTGACATTTTCACCTCTTCACACAGAGTTAATTGACAACTGTATCTGACTATCCAATGGCCGTTTCTGTGAACAGCTCCGTAGATCCCCTAATGATTTTGCTCTCAGATGGCCCTCAAGTATTCACAACTATCTTCGCTGATTGTTCATGCTTCTGCTCCATATAGGATAGTGGGTCTAAATTAATGTTTATAAATTCTTATCTTGACATATCTGGGGATTATCTGACTCTTAAGAATGAGCAGAAGTGCAAAATATACTCTATTTGCATTGTTTATTCTTGTATCTAGCTCTGTTCTTATGTAATTTTTAGCATTTAGTAATATTCCAAGATATGCAAATTCCTCAAAATCTCGAACTGAAAGATATGTAGCGATGCACATATGTCAAGGGCTGCATGGCCAACTTACAATAAGACGGGAATATTCAATGAATGTTTATATAAATAAATATGAAAACATAGTTTTGAGTCATCATCTGCCAGTCAGTTATGTACCTCGAGGTACGGTGTTCATATCTGTTCTGAGTTTATGGGCTTCAAGAGGAGCATGTTGCGAGCAAAATATTTATAACACGAAGGGCTCCTGTGCTTAGCCATTAGCATCGACAAAAACCAACGTTTGCTGACACACTTGTGTGCAGGTCACACAGCATTCAACAGTAGTAGTAAGGGTTCCATTTGGGACGGAAGTGACGTCACAGTCACGTGATATAAACAATCATGGCGGAGGTGATGTCACATGTAAAAAAAGATGGGGACGACCTTGTCCCAAGCGCTCACGTCTTGTAAACAAATGACGTAGTATGTAAACAAACATGGCGGATAACCTAATTATGCCACTGTTAATCTTAACCCAATTTTAACCTCTGAATTGTAAACAAATTACGTAATATGTAAACAAAGTTGGTGGAAGACCTTGCCTCCGGCGATCACGTGATGCAAACAAACGACTTAGTATGTAAACAAATATGGCGGTGGTCAAGTGATGTAAACAAATGACGCAGTTTGTAAATAAATATGGCGGATGATCTAATTATGCCAGACACTGTGGCGCCTTAACCTAACTTTAACCTTTGATAGGTAAACAGATATGGCGCCGTTCACGTGTTGTAAACAAATGACGCAGTACGTAAATAAATATGACGGATGACTTAATTATGCCAGAAAGTGTGGCGCCGTGTATGACCAAACAGTTTGGCTTCTGCCGCTATTTTAAATGAGTTCTAACATAAATTAACATTTTACAATATGACAACTAGCGCGCCATTTTAAAATTTGTTTAACCTAACTTTAAATTTGAATTACCACTTGCAGCCCATTTTGAATGTCTGCTTGCGCACCAGTTTCAAATTGAACCTAGCTGTAAAGTCCGCCAATTTGAAACGCTATTTACATTTTTATTAATTTTATATTTGAATTGACTCTTTCCGCTATCTTACAATATGGCTAAAGCAGCGGTATTTTTAAATTTGTGTTAACCTAATTTTCAAATTGAATTGGAGCTTTCAACCATTTTAGAGGATGGCTACTGCCGCGGTATTTAAATTTGTGTTTACCTAACTTTCAAATTGAATTGGCGCGTTTCTACTATTTTATAATACGGTACCAGCGCGCGCGAGTTTTAAATTGAAACTTAACTTTAAATTTGAATTACCTCTTGCCGCCATTTGTAATATAGCTACCAACGCGATAGTTTGAAATTTGTGCTAACCTAATTTTAACATTTGTTATGATATACAGGTCAGACTGCTTGCGTCCAACTACCATTTTGAATTGGGCTGATGTAAAAAAATACTGTGGGTGAGGTTCATGACTGATTTAATTATTTTGAATGAGCGCAAACTTAAGTTTAAGTACCTTCGTTCTGCATTGACGACATGCGTTCCACATATCCCCATTCTACATACACAACCTACTCTCCACATTATCTCCATTTCTACATGTATACCCTGCACTTCGAAATTTACTCTCCGCATTACTCCTATCGTATAAACATCCTACATTACACATATCGTCCACCGTAACACCATTCTACACGCTTAGCCTACTCTCCCTTCTGCATGCACAACCTATACTTCATCATTACTCTTTACATTCCTGCTTGTTACATGACCATCCTACATTACATTTACCCTCCGTTTAACTACGTTCTATATATACAAGTTACTAATATGTACGTTAGGCTGGCTAATTACCATACACAACTTACTTTCCACATAATCTTCTTTCTACATTCACAACCCGTATTTCATCCTTACTCTCTGCAATACAGCTTTGGTGAATAGAATTCCTATATTACATTTACCCTCATCATCACCTTCGTTCTGCATGTAGGCCTACTTTCCACATATACCCATTCTACATACACAACCTACTCTCCGCATTATCTCCATTTCTACACGGATATTCTATACTTCGATATATACTCTCCGCATTACCGCTATGTCGTATAAACACCCTACATTACACTTACCGTCCCTTAACACCATTCTACACGGTTAGCCTACTCTCTGTTCTACATGCACAACCTATACTTCATCATTATTCTTTACATTACTTCCTTGTTACATGACCATCCTACATTACATTTACCCGCAACATTACCTTCGTTCTGGTAGGACTACCTACTTTGCATATTATCTCCTAATACAAGAACTAATCTCCGCATTATCTCTATTCTACATGCACAATCCCTAATTCATCATTGCCTTGCAGCTTTCCTGAATGGACTTCTTACATTACAATATTTACTAGGAGGTAAAGGCGACCGGTGCGTAGTGTTAACAGCCTTATCGCCATCCTCTGCTACTGTTTTAAATCTAAGAGTCCAGGTATTTAATGCGTTTGTGATCTTATCAACCTAATGGTATTCTAATGGACTTGGCCTCAGGGACAGAAAACAAATAATTCTAAACGCTAATGGAACTGGCCTGGGGTTAACAGATGTAATCACCGAATTTCAACTTGTAACACTTCTACGGTAAGGAATTCTATCAGTTGCTAAACAGCTATCGAACCATGTGCGCAGAATTTAACTCCACTATGGTTTTTGTTTGTCAGTTTGCATGTTCTCACCGGCTTTCCCTGAGGTATAAGGTACCGCGTGGTTCATTTACTTTGTAGGTGGAATCTTAAATTTAGTAAAGGAGATTGATTTCCGTGTGATGTGTAATGAAAAATGCATTACCAAAAACAGCGCACTTTCAAGTTGTTTACAAAACACTATTTTAAGCTAACTTTTGGTAGTGAAACAGTTACAATATAGTTTAAAGCAAGACTATTTTCAAAACTACCATCCGAACTAATTTCTGAAGAGAATACGGTTAACCTGTCAAGTCCGCGGTATTGTGTGCATCGACAAACGTGTGACAAGCCAAGTAGTAACGTCAAAGCATAATTGTGTGCCTGTTTTGGATTTAGATAAGCCTAGACGATTAGCTAACTGCAAACTCTACACCGGGTTCTGTTCCCCACATCCTCCAAAATAATTATTTGGAAACAAAATGCCATTCTGTTGCAAAGGTTCTCGTTGTATGTAGTCGGACCCTTAGTGCCGTTGAAAATTGTATGTAAAATCACATTGTGTTAATAATATAAGCGAATGTACTTTTTAGTCGATCATCTTAGAAAAATAATTCTTTGCAAGTGTAAAAACAAAACATGTATTTCAAAATTTACGCGTTTTTCATCATACCGCAAGCAAATTTCTGTCGCCTACCAAACCACAGGTAAGTGTAGAAACAATAATAAAAAGGGATAACTTGCACTGTATATATTTGTATACTGAAAATTGTGTCCTTATTTTCTTTATTACAATATGCCTGGGATAGGATCCTTTAAAAGGGATGGTTAAAGCAGCAGGATTCGACCCTAGAATCTTTCAATTATGAGTCCGGCATCTTATCGCTTCAGTCAACTCTTTTCAATTATATAGGGCGATATATTGTTTAAGTTGTTTCAAAAAAATAATATCTTAAAAAATTGCGCGCTGATAGAATGTTGTAAGATGGCTGAAATCGCTAATCCGAAACTAAAGTTAGATTTGAATTTCAAAATACAGCGTCGGTAGCTATATTCAAAACTTAAAGTTAGGTTAACACAATTTTAAAACGGCCGCGCTAGTATACATGTTGTAAAATGGCGGACTTTAAAGTTAGGTTAACACAAACTAAAATAGTGCGCTGGTAGCATACTCAAAATGACAGCAGGTAGTAATTCAAAAACAATAACACAATTTGAAAATGGCGCTCATTCAGTCATATTCTAAAACAGGCGGTCATTAAATTTAAGTTAGCGCCCATTCAAAATAATTAAGTCAAAATCATTAACCTCACCCACCATATTTGTTTACTTCAGCCCAATTCAAAATGGCAGTAGGCGGCAAGCTGTCCGGTCTATATATCATAACAAATGTAAAAGTTAGGTTAGCACAAATTTAAAACTACAGCGTTGGTAACCATTTTCAAAATGGCAGCAGGCTGTAATTCAAATTTAAAGTTAAGTTTTATTTTAAAACTCGCGCTCTGGATACCGTATTGTAAAATGGTAGAAAGCGCCAATTCAAATTTAAAGTTGGGTTAACACAAAATTAAAAATACTGCGGCTTTAGCCATATTGTAAGATAGCGGAAAGAGCCAATTCAAATTAAAATTAACACAAATTTAAATTGTGCGCTGGTAGACATCCAAAATGGCAAACTTTAAAGTTAGGTTTCATTTAAAACTAGCGCGCCGGCAGTCATATTTAAAACGGCGGCAGGCGCCAAACTGTCTGGTCCTACACCGCGCCACACTCTCTAGCATAATTAAGTTATTCACCATATTTGTTTACATACTACGTCATTTGTTTACATCACGTGATCTCCTGGTGTAAGTTCGTCCGCCATCTTTGTTTACATATTACGTCATTTTGTTACATTACAGAGGTTATGTTAGGTTAATTTTAACACAGTATCTGACATAATTAGGTCATCCGCCATATTTGTTTACATATTACGTTATTTGTTACATCACGTGACTGCCTGGTGCAAGGTAGTCGGCAATGTTTGTTTACATGTGACGTCACTTCCTGTTCAGAGGTAATTAGCCCGCCGCCATTTTTGCTTACACCACGTGACTGTGACGTCACTTGCGTCCCAATCGGAAACCCTCACTACTAACAGGTGGCAACAAAAGTTATTAAGCTGACTTACTATCTGTTTGTTCCATTCAGCAGATTACTTCTTAAACACTAATAATCGCTCACCTAGTCAAGATATGTCACTCATTTAATGGAATCTATTCGTTCTTTATCATGTTCAAAAACATTAATTGGACCCTACATTTAGCCAGATGAAGCCAGTTTACATAAATATGCCCTTTTTCCTCCACTCTCACATCTACTTCAAAGTTTTCCAAATGGCCTTTTTGAATTAATGAAATACACACCAATATGCGTCAAATATCTTTGAAAACTGCACACGGAAGGCTTGATCCTGAATAGGAGTTATGTTTCAAATTGTATATAATTGTATATAATTGCTTATAATAATTACAGTACTTTAATGTCAGTTTTGTCGATCTCAGAGACCATGCGGTCTAAGGCGTAGGTCTGTGGCCGCTTGATTGCTGCGATCGCGGGTTCGAATCTCAATTACGGTTTGCGTGTTAGCCTGGTATGTTTGCTGTGAGTTGTCTAGGTAGCGGACTATACGACGAGCTGATCAGTCCTTCAGAGAAATATTACCGGGTATGTGTGTGTGGGGGGTGGGGGGGTGTGTGGGGGTGTATGGGTGTGTGGGGGTGTGTATGTGGGGGTGTGTGGGTGTGTGTGTGGGGGTGGGTGTGTGGGTGTGTGTGGTGTGTGTGGGGGTGCGTGTGTGTGGGTGTGTGTATGGGGTGTGTGGTGTGTGTGTTGGGTGTATGGGGGTGCGTGTGTGTGTGGGGTGTGTGGGTGTGTGTATGGGGTGTGTATGTGTGAGGGTGTGTGGGTGTGTGTGTGGGTGGGTGTGTGTGTATGTGGGGTGTGTGAGGGGTGTGTGGGTGCTTGGGTTTGGGGTGTGTGGGGTGTGTGTGTGTGTGGGTGTGCGGTGTGTGTATGGGGTGTATGCCGGGTGCGTGTATGTGGGGTGTGGGTGTTTGTGGGACGTGTGTGGGTGTGTGTGGGGGTGTGTGTGTTGGGGTGTGTGGTGTGTGTGTTGGGTGTATGGGGTGCGTGTGTGGGTGTGTGTATGGGGTGTGTGTGGTGTGTTTGTGGGGGGTGTATGTGTGGGGGTGTGTGTGGGGGGTGTGGGTGTGTGTGTGGGGGGGTGTGTGTGGGTGGGG
>Ga0123355_10008667_pt1 | contig 15370 bp, 12 predicted proteins | sample TergutEmb28metaG_3_FD_89872 | JGI IMG/M metagenome (GOLD analysis project Ga0123355, IMG submission 89872) | Embiratermes neotenicus P1 segment gut microbial communities from Petit-Saut dam, French Guiana - Emb289 P1 | ecosystem: Host-associated > Arthropoda: Insects > Digestive system > Gut ... | reverse complement strand
CTGTATGGAGGAGAGTTGACGGCGTAAGTGGAAGGTGGTGAGGAAGTGAAATGTTATTGTTTGGAAGGGGATTCTTTTTCTTTTTTCTGTCTCTTGGCACCACTTGACTCTGCTTCACACCCACTGGGCCTCTGTTACACTAAAAAGTTGTTCAGTTTGATTTGTTTTTTTCTACGTTTTGACGGCTTACGTGTTCTTAACTCGAGATACAGTACGTCATCCGAGACGCTTTGTGTTTGGAAAATTTGTTCTTAAACCGAATTGTTCATGATCCGAGGCGTTCGTGAACCGAGGTTTGACTGTACATTTCTCTGGAAATGAGAGAGCTAAAGAGATACGAGTAATAAAATACCAGAAATTCGCTCCAAACAAAGTAAGTGCCTTTCATATACCAATTTCACACCATTTATTTTATAACTTAAACCAGGCTGTGGTGTGTGGAGAGGGCCCGTGTCTGCCTTTTTCCTTGACTGCGAAATTAAGTACCAAGTCGAACGACATCGACACCTCAACCTCAACTTGTTCGTGTGAACGATATCGATATTAACCTTTTAAAGCCTAGCGGTTTCTTTACGTACCACCAGGTTCTAACATTCAAAAATTCTACATGGTGCTCGCTTTACCCTGAGTGTCTTGTACGGATCTCAGAACAGACAGCGACTTTTGCTCTTTACATCAATAACTGATGGGTTTTCATAACCGTGGTGGAAAGTGTTTACAGGGCGGTAAGGTTTGATTTCTTATATAAAGCAGAATACGTTTGATCTTTAAAGGGTGAACGGAGGTTCTGCCTACTAAGTTGACCCTCGCTTGAGCCTCACATTAACCTCGTTCCGCTGCGCACGCTGCTAATCCTGGCATCCTCATGCAGAAGCCCTTGTCGTGGCTACTGTCAAGAGGTCAGCTTCATAAGCCCTCAAGTGGCGGATGTCATTAGCCGCGTTACTGCAATATCAACAAGTTGAGCTCTGCTTCTCTCAGACTGTCAGTAATGTTCCACCATAAAGGGACTAGTTGTTGTTGTTATTGTCACAGATCATCACACTAACCGACAAGCAGTGACATTTTAGAGTACTGTTCCTTATCGGTGGACAGGCGCGCACCAAGTGAGGGGCTGCCAGGGTGAAGACCCCACTTCCAAAAAATCGACATTTAAAAAAACTCAGATTTTTACAGGCACGATGTTATCACACATTTTACATGATTTGCCCTCAGCCGAAATGAGCCACTGAGATCGGCAGATGACTTACATTGTCATTTAAAAAATGAAAAACTTAGGATTTCTTAGATGAACTTAAAAAAATACGAACTTTAGACCCTTGATTCAAATTTGGTGAATGAGTCAAGGAATATTCGTTTGTATTTATGTACATATAAACGTGACTGTCAAAGAATGTTACGTTCCAGTTATTTCTATGACATGAGTTGAGTAACATTGGTTGAAATAAAAGGTAAAGTGATCCCGTTACAGGCCCGGTGTGGCCCAGAGAGTGGGTAGAGGTATAGCTCTATTCTTCCACGACCGCGGCACTAGAAGGGATGAGTGGTCTGCAGTACACCCCGGCAGCACTTTACCTCCGGGAAAGACCCGGTACCAATTGTACGGGAGGCTGGGTGGGCCCCAGGGCCGGTCTGGACGGGCGGAAAATCTCGTCCCCACCGGAATTCGATCCCCGGACCTTCCAGCCCGTAGTCAGTCGCTTTACCGAATGAGCTACCGGGCCCAACAGTTGTTGAAATACAACACAAAATGCACGTAGTTTCAGGGTCAGTCCCCCCCTCCCCAATTCCTACCTTTTTTACAAAATCTTTTTTCCCACCTGTTCATGAAAATGTCTCCTCACTGCAATGGTACGGTGAACGCAGTACTTGGGTTGTCGTTCTTAAATATCTATTACTTTGCGCCATGTAATTTAAAGGCTGCACAACAACCGCAAAATCTCTCAGGTTACAGGACCCAGGACCCATTCACAAAACGCTAATAATGCAGCAGCTGTAATGAGAACAGAAAGTAACAGCGCAAGCCACTGAGGTTGGGGGACCATTTATCGTGTTACCATTATCACATTGCTGTTACTATTTAGATTTTCTGTGAAAATCCACGGCAGTTCCACACACCAACATTCAGTATTGATATATGATACGATATATTTGTTAACTGTAATTGGGTTGACACCCGGTGGCAGCAGTGCAGTACACATTTACACACAAACAATACACAGAACAATATAAAGAAACAGAATACCCAGAACGTAACACACGTAACAATAAGAATACATGAACATAAAAATCAGAATATATTAACATAACGATAAAAAGGCAAACATAAAAATGAGGATACATAACAACAATAAGAATAAGTAATTTACAAAATTAAACACAAGTATACAAAACATACAACAATACATATACCGGGGTGCTGATAAGTCATTAGCCCGACCAGGAAGGAAACAAGCTCTTAAGCATGTCAGGGACGCGCGCGATTTCAACAACACTGAGACGCGAGCTGTCATCAAGTTTTTTTTTCTTGCAAGGCAAGGCGCCGAAGGAAATTCATGCCATTCTGACAGGAACATTAGCTTGTTTCCTTCCTGGTCGGGCTAAGGACTTATCAGCGTTCCTGTACAATGATAAAAATAGAAACAAAAAATATGAAAAGATATGATGAACGAAACAGCGTAATGAGCAGCGAACTTCATTTGATCTATATACGGGAAATACTTCTGCTTGGAAGGTCTTTTGGGTTCTGTCAAGCAAGTCCTACTTCCAGTTATTTTGTTGCTTCTTCTAACGAAATCGGTATTTAGACTGCAGGCCTTGACTTACATTCAATGTAGAAAATGCTGAATGTACTGAATGCTGAATGCTGGATACTACCTCCGAGATGGTGCAGAGGTCCTGGGAGATAAAAAGAGCCTGTAGGCTACTGAGACACAACTGGGAGGCTAATTCATTTGATTCTGTTTCTTGTTAATAATCGCTTCTGGGCTTATACTGAAGGATCTATGCGTGTGTTGGCGCGAATTACACATACCTATAAGACCCTTCACGACGGAAAATTACAGAAAAATGTGTATAGGAGGCATTTTTAAGTAAAATCAGGGATAAATTTATGAAATTTAATATTTTTTTTAAATATTAAATATTACCAATACGTACATTTTTTTTTGTTCTCTACGACTACTTGGAATAAGGTCCTCTAGAAAAGCTGCTGGTGTCTAATCCAGTTTCATGATACAAATCGACCATTTCTGACGGTACTCAGAACTGGTCGCCACTGGTTCATGTCCGGGCTACTGCACTACATTAAGATACACCGTTCTTCCCCTACACATACGCCTTCTAAGTGGTTTTTCCTTGTCAGTTCTTTGGACCAACGTTTGTTGTGCGTTTATTCATCTCTCCCATACGTTCTACATCACGCCCCCTCCTCACTTTATCACACGTTTTCAGTTAATTTCGTAATGCATAAACTACTCCACTTGTGGTCCATAATTTAATACTACGTGAGGGGTTTCTCCTCCAACTGGATTATCCGCCTCAATTAGTTTTTTTTCAAAATCCTGTAGTTTGGATGATGTTTATTTTGTTGACAGTCTTCATTTGGAGTAATAAAGGATAACAAATTTTCATCTCCTAGCCTGTCAATTCGGATTTTATCTTGTTTGCCTGTTGCCAGCGGTTCGTAGTAATCATACATTTGTTAGCTTTGGCTGCAAATGTTTGTTATTGGAGATGTTGCTTTTAGTTGTGTTTGAGCACCACTACGCTAATTCGATTCAGCCTCTCTAGAGATGAGACCATTTAAGGAGCTTATGTTTTACGCTTTTTTGTGGGGGAGGGTGGGGGGGTTGTCCGCTGCCCATCACAATATGTTTATTATTTCGCTCCGTAACTCGCAATAAAAATTTCACGATACGCTTGACACAGAATAACCTATTAATACTGCATGCTGAAGTTACGTAACTTTTTTCCTGGTAATCAAATGAAACACGGAATTGCTGTGTGGCAAAATGCGGAATACTTAATGCTAGAGAAGGTGGTAACATGAAAACATGATAACCTTTGCCCAGGATTAATTAGTAACTTAGTCTTTTAACTAATTGACTAATCAACTAACTAACGAACCAACCAATTAACTAATCAACTAACTAACGAACTAACCAACCAACTAACTAACCAACCAACCAACCAACCAACTAACTAATCAACTAATTAAATAACGAACCAACTAATAAACTAACTAACCAACTAATCAACTAACTACCTAACTAATCAACTAACTAACCAACAAACAAATTAACTAACTAACTCACTAACTAACAAACCAACCAACAAACAAACTAACTAACCAACTAACTCACTAACTAACCAATAAACCAAACAACTAACTAACTAATCAACTCACTAGTTCCATAGAACAGTTTCCCTTGAGAGCTGCTCAAAATTTCTTCTAATTTTATGCAATTAAATTTTCATTACGGTGAAAAAAGAGGCCCCATCTAGTCACACACCTGGCCAACATACCTCCCTGATGTGACCATCTTAACAAAGTCTGGCGAGAAGTGAAAATTGTGACAATTCTCGTCATGAAATATTCGTATCCCGCTTTTTCCTTCCGTCACTTAGGTCCAGACACGCGCATGCCCCTCAGAAGTTCCTTCCAGAACAACTTGTGGTGGACACCAGATGTCAAGACTCACACAACAACAAAGATCAAGTTATCGTTACGGACTGCTTTCAGATCTCTGCACGTTTAGGTGTAATCGCGCTGCTGAGAATAGCGACTATCAGCTTCGCCATGACTATGTCTGTCTGTCCGCACGGAACAATCAGGATCCCACTGGACGTATTTTCATGAAAATTTATATTTGAGGACTTTGACTGAAACCTGTCCTTTAGAGCCATTTTAAGCGAAGAACTCTGTACCTATCTCGCCAAGTATTTTGTGGATAGAGAAGGAAAAATTCAGTGCAATGTTGTAGTGAATGTCACGATACACATTTTATTTTATGTAATATTTCCCGAAAATCGTGCCGTCTATGAAACTGTAACGAAGAATGCGGCAGAACCGTATAGACCGTAGGTTATTGATCATAATGAGACTCAAAGTAGATTGGATTTGCATGTCAGGTGTTTTTGACGGAAATACATGAACAGATGTTGTCTAATAATTATTGTTTCTGACCGGCGAAACACAGAGTTCAAAATGCATTTTGCATGAAGCGAAACTGAGATAAAAATACAGTCACAATAAATAATACTGATTGTAACATAAAACAGTATGGACTGATATGTGATGTGTTGTGACGTAATAATCATTGAAGTAGTTTGCTCGTGGTGACGCCATGTTCTTGTGCAATACGCTGATTTTTATTGCCGTTTACATGATGCGCAAATACGGAAAATAAGACATTTCAATAATAATATTCAATATTTGTTGCTTATGTATGGAATGTCACTTATATCTTAGAGCGGACAAACAACTCGCCCTGTGAAATATGCAGATAACCTTGTGCTATTGGCTGTGAAAGGAAGGGTGCTACAAGGCATGACGGATAGAGTGACTGAAATTGGAATGGAAATGAATGTGGAAAGTATACGGTAATGAGAATCTACTCGCAGCGTGTAACCAACAAGATGCAACGTTTCACAATTTATTTATTTCTGTAAAACGCTCTACATGTTTCACATGGACCTCAAAACTGCACATACAGCGTCGGGTATTGGTCTGACAAATACCTGACGCTGTGTGTGCAGTTTTGAGCTCCTGATGGACAGAAAACCCGTCTGAAACATGTAGAGCGTTTTACAGAAATAAATGAATTGTGAAACGTTGCATCTTGTTGGTTATACGCTGCTAATATATTAGCGATGCACGAACATATGAATGTTAAATTTAATGAGAATCTCTAGTCAACCATCCTCAGTACCCATTACGATAGATCAAAGGCAACTGGAGAATGTAGAATATTTCAGTTATTTGGGTAGCATGATAAAAAAGAGTGTAAGATGGACAGAGGCATTTACAGCCAGGATTGCCTTAGCAAATACAGCTTTCAACAAGAAGCAGAATCTTTGCACCATCAGATTTGACTTAAATTGAAGGAAGAAAATAGTGAAATGCCACACTTGGAGCATAGCTTTGTGTGGTACAGAAACTTGGACACTATGGAAAACAGATAGGAAATACCTGGGAAGTTTTTAAATATGGTCTTCGAGAAGGATGGAGAAGATCAGTTGGACCGTTCGTGTGAGAAATGAAGAAGCATTAAAAAGAGTCAAGGAAGAGAGGAATATCTTACAGACAACAAAAGGAAGGAAGGCTAATTGGATTGGTCACATATTGCGTAGGAACTGCCTTCTAAAACACGTTATTGAACGAAAGATAGAGGGAAGGATAGAACGTAAGGGAAGAGGAGGAACAAGATGTAAGCAACTACTGGATGACCTTAAGGAAAAGAGAGAACACTGTAAATTGAACGACGAAGCTCTAGATCGCGCTGCGTGTAGAACTCACTCTGGAAGAGACTATGGACCTGTCGTTAGGCAAGACAACAGAATGACTGAATATTTAAGATCACGAATATTGGATTGTCGGTAGATTATGAATATACTTCTGTACCTGTAATTTGTGTGCAATAAATTGTTTGTGAGTCATAAATTACAAGAGAGTTCACTGGGTTGAAATTTCGAAGTTATTGACGGTCGAGAATTTGGACAAAAAGCAACCCAAGGTAGATATGGCATACGTTTTCAAACTGAATATAACACACTCCCTGATAAGACAGTGTGTCCCACTCGCTACCGAACCCGGCATTTCCTTAATAATTCCAACAGCAATGAAGATATTGCAACGAAATTTGAAAAGAAGTACGTTCGTTTTGTGAGAAATGAAGAGTAATGTGTCTGTAGTCCGCTTCAAATTTCGTTGCAATATCCTCATTAGTGGGAGAATTATTAAAGAAATGCCGAGTTCGGTAGAGAGTGGGACACACTACATTACTAACGTCCTGTAGGGCTAACAGTGAACAAAGAAAGACTTGACTACAGCTGTAAATGTATGAACATCTGAGAAGTGTCCAGGGAGCGCAGATCTGAACGCGCCTGATTGTTAAAGTAGGTACATGCACTTCGCCTGCAGTTGGATAGTAGGCAAAAATCATCCAGTCCATCCCCATTCTCATCCACCGCCTTACTGACAAATCTTTCCCTCATTGCCCCTCACACCCCAAACCCCCAATTCAACAAACAGCAAATTACCGTATACTCTCGAATCTAATCCGCACTAGTTTTTGCCGATTTCTTAAACGAAAAAGAAGTTAGTTCGCGGTTCTAATCCGTACCTTTCCTTCAACCGTCCCTTGCCTACAAGGCAGACTGATTCAGTTATGAGTGATGACGGCGAGTATGATGAATAATAAATTATAAATATTATATAATATAATACATAATAAATAAAATGATAAGTTATTTTATTGTATTGTTCTTACGGCACCTACAGCAGCTCTATCATTTTTCCAAAATCCAGCTCACGACAGCGAATCTAATCCGCACCTGATTTTTTAGCCCTCTGAAACTGTAGAAAGGGTGCGGATTAGATTTGAGAATATACGGTATACTCTAGCCGACCTGACCAACTTGTACAAAAAATATAAACATAACCGTACGAAGCACATACTGCTTTAATTAGCTTACCGGGAGTCGCCGTGTTTTTGCTTGTTCATTATTTTTCACTGCTGCTATTTGCACCTATATTTATAAACATGTTATTCAGTCCCACTTGTACCACAGTGTAAATATTTATTCAAATTGTTTACAGGAACAATTTTGTAATTTATCCTTGTACAAACTGTATATACTGTCTGTGCGTTAAATATTTTTAAAAAATGCAGGAAGACAGAAAATTCTGAACCGAAGACCAGAAAGCACTGTCCTAGTCTAACTACGCTCTTAACTTCTGAGTTCAACCAAATTTTTGATATGTTGGCGCCGTCTCCAAACGTTCGAACTGCGTCACATTCCTGTCTGGTTTACGAACGATCGTTGCTCTTTAGGCAGCACATGAATATGCAATTAGTTGTCCCAGCATTACTTCTAGACCAGCCGTGTTACTAACAAGTAATACAGATCCTGTACTTTAGTTTGTACTATTATTGTTTGTGTCCAATAAATTGACGTCATCAACAGAGCAAAACTCCGCAAATGTTGCGTACTGATCAAGCCGTTGCACCGTGTGCTCATACATAATAATATAAGCTCCAGCGTCGTATGCTAGGCTGACAGATATGTGTTATAATGCAGTCGTGTTATTATCTGAGGCTCTCTTCTAACAATTACGTGTAAATCTGAAGAATATCAAGAAAATCTCTTTCGGAATAGTCAGCCTGAAAGCCGAGGTTCGAGTCGGGGATCGACCAAATACGAAAAAAAGGCGCTACCCTCTGGACGGCGGCGTCATATCAGACTGGCGCTTCTTATCCATTTTGTGTAATTGTTACCGGAAGTTCTGATGGTTTAACCACTTTGGCGACGGAAATAAATTCCAGGTGAAACCCACAAAACCTCAGGTATATATTACAGGATTTAATTTTTTACGTCAGCTGCTACACATAAAGCATGAGAAAGGGAGGCTCCAATGGGGCTCTACAAGAACGACCATTGTTGGCCGACGCATGTGCTGCGTTATTAGTTACTGGAAACAGACATCATGTGAAGCGGCGTGTGCGTAGTTCAGCGCCCTGAGGTTAGGTAGGGTATTGATAGCATCACAGCGCTCTGTGGAGACACCGAATCTTCCCAGGGCAGGGTATAACGCTCCCAACAGTCTCCATGTTATCATGTCTCTATGGCACATTCCTGTTTGTTATTTCGAAGCAAATATGTTCATGCGCTAATAGAGTCTTCTGTGCGAAGAATCTTTTATGCGAATTAAATTTATTGTCATTTGCTAGGCCATATAGTCAAGAACTGTTGTGTGGAAGTACCTCAACATCACAAGCGACGGAACCCTGGGATAACCGATTTCTCAGAAAAGTTGATGTTCCAACCAACCAGCCTACCAATCAAAGAGCTAATCGAGGGACGTCGACTTGTAAGAAAGGGCCAATCGACGTCCCTCGGTCTGTTAGCCATCCTTGCGTTACCGGATCGCTTGGCTCAGTAAAAGACATCTTAACTGTAACTGGGATTGCGCTTACCCTAACGAGTTTCCTGTCGCGATTGAAGGCCCCGGCGTGGGCAAACTGAGGGCCATTGCTCAAGAGGCATTAGGTCTTATAAGGGGGAGGGAAGTCTAACTTTGGCTGGAAGGCTTTCTGGGATTCGAACTCAGAATGCTCATGTTTAAAGTTAACGTTAGACTAATCACGATAAAATTTAGCCATCTTGCGTGGGAAGAAAAGTCGATGTGAAGTTGAGTGAATACTGCTTATGGGCCTGCTGTGTTTTCAGCGCTGTCTTCTACATACGGAGGGCAGTTGAGCGATTTACAAGAATCTGAAGACATTCGGCTCGCCTGTGGGTAGAAATTTGAATCTGTGGTCTTCGAATTTCTTGTAACAAAAATAAGTGAAACGTGATGTGATGTGATGTGATGTGATGTGATGGGATGTGATGGGATACGATGTGATGTGATGGGATATGTGATGTGATGGGATATGATGGGATATGATGTGATGGGATGGGATAGGATATGATGTGATGTGATGGGATATGATGTGATGGGATGTGATGTGATGGGATGTGATGGGATATGATGTGATGTGATGTGATGTGATGGGATATGGCGTGATGTGATGGGATGTGATGGGATATTATGTGATGTGATGGGATGTGATGGGATATGATGTGATGTGATGGGATGTGATGGGATATGATGTGATGTGATGTGATGGGATGTGATGGGATATGATGTGATGTGATGAGATATGATGTGAACGACAGGCAATTCAGTCCATTTGAGATAAATTGCAGCAGCCCAGATCTTAGCAAAATATACTGAACAAACAGCACGATGGAGAACCAACCCTTGCCTTAGAGTAAACAGGCTCTGAATTGGCACGAAACTCTTCATAGAGCTTGACACTTGGCTGATTAGAACTGCCGAGAATACAAAACCGTATGCTGAATGAAAGAATAAACAAATATAGGAGTAAGTTTTAAAACTTCAAAGTCTACTATATTTACACGCATTGGAAGAGAAATTGGTCCTTTCATCTTCAGTAATTTTGATGCTCCACATTTTGTTGTCCCATAAAAATGAGAAGACTGAAATTTTATTTGTTCAGCGTATCTTCAGGGATTAAATATCACTGGTTTTGTGCTGCTGTCTTATGAAGTAAACGTTAAAATTTCACCCTGTAACAGGCCACGAAGACCTAAAGGTGGAGAAGAGGTACAGCTTTGCTCTTTCTTTAACCTCGGCGCTAGATGGTAGGTGGTTGGTCAACGCCACGCCCCGGCCGCTTTACCCCCGGGAAAGACCCGGTACCCATATTATATGAGGGTGGGTGGGCCCCAGGACCGGTCTGGACAGGTGCGGAAAATTCCACCCCACCGGGATTCGAGCCCCGGACCGTACAGCTCTAGCGAGTCACTATACCGACTGAGCTACCCCAGCCCATGTTGTCGTATGAGCATCGGATTAATTTATTTGTAGCCCGCGTTTTGTCATTTACAGCTGTCTGTAAACTGACTTCATACACCGCGTCGTATATACAAGCAGAAGTTGTGGTGACCAGTGTTGGCGGTGCTAATTGTGGTAGTGCCTGTATCAGGACTTTTCTTGGACGTGAGACTTCCTATTGACAATTATTCGCAATTTATTTGCCCCTATTTTTTGTAAAAAAAAAAAAACACGAGCATTGCTTCTAAATTAATTGACTTTATGGACTTTTTTCGGCTTATGTTTTGCAATTTGGCCCACTGCAACGTCCAGCGGGAAGGACCCATTCCTGTCTTCAGAATTACTGCTTCCAAAACAAAGGTTGCTAATTAGTGATTGTTTACACTGTGATTAAATATGGATTAGAATCAATACAATTTAAATCTGTAACAGTTTAGAAGCGAGACTGCAAGACAGAGACTAATTCTGCCTCCCCGAAACCTCTGGTGTGTGTGTGTGTGTGTGTGTGTGTGTTTGTCAGTTTTCAAAACATGCCTTTGAAAATTCCAGGAATCAACAGATGCAGATGACGTCACGATCGCCAGAACCCTGCAGAACAGGAGGATTGAAGTCTAGCAAGATACCTAACTGTAACCTCCATAGCTGGTGGAACTTGGGAGTTCGAATATATACATTTATGTAACAATAGAGCACAAATTACCTCCCTCATGTTATATGAAACAATTCTATACTCCAAAAGTGATGAACTTAGCAACGTCGCTCAACACTTTACATGCATAAGTAATATTTAAATGTAAAGGTAAAGTGATCCGGTTACAGACCCGGTGTGGCCCAGAGAGTGGGTAGAGGTATAGCTCTACTCTTCCATGACCGCAGCACTAGAAGGCGGTGAGTGGTCAGCAGCACGCCCCGGCCGCATTTTGCCCCCGGGAAAGACCCATTACCCATTTTACAGGAGGCTGGGTGGGCCCCAGGGCCGGTCTGGACGGGCGGAAAATCTCGTCCCACAGGGATTCGATCCCGGACCGTCCAGCCCGTAGCTCAGTCACTATACCTGCTGAGTTACCCTGCCCACACAAGTATTATGTTCTCCCACAAAAAAGAAGATAAAGCAGTCGTAAAGATAAACATTTCTTTATTGTTGATATAAATTAAAAATCTTCCTGTATAAATATTCTCTTTACAGCTGAACGTAGTAAAAAAATAGCATTTTAGTGAAATTTAATTCCATTAAATTGTGGGAAGGATCCCTCTTAGTGTCACTTGCTAATGCTCGATTGTGACTGAAATTAAGAACATAAATTTATGTTTTGTGTTTTCTATATGAAGCTCCCAGCATTTAATATTGTACACAAAATGCTGCCTGAATCTGTTTGTACGTTGGTTTCCGTAGCGATGAATTTTCTAGCGAATTACCTCGCACGTACCTTTGCGTTGTACCCTATACAATACAACAGGTAACACATGAAGGTGATTTGGTTTCACGTGATATCATGTTATTTGGAATTTGTTTATTTGATTATGTCAGTTGTAAATTCTTTTTTGTCACTGGGCTCAAAGTAGCCGATAAACACCGAAACCACATAAGAAAGGATGTTTTAGAATATTCGTGCAACGAATTTGGCACGTTCTGTGACCATGGAAAATGTCGAAGTTGCTTATCTTTCTGCAGAGCGCAATTTAACTACTGATAAGACCAAAAAATGGATATAAATACAACACAACTGTAGATGGAAAACGTGATGTAGACTGGAGTCGTCTTTTGTAAAGGCACCAACGTCTGCACAGATAAAATTTTGTAGCTGATGCGCATTGCGTAGCAGAGGGATTTTTGTAAGGATATCCAACACTGAACTTAGAAAAATGTCTGCGATTCCGAGTAGCAGCTCCAAAAGCTTTAGCATAAAACAGGGAAGACTAAAATTTTAAAATGGAGTACAATTTAATAATAGGGCACGCGGTGGCGCAGTTGGTTGAGGCACTGCGTCACAAGCCGGAAGGTTGCGGTTTCGATTCCCGATGGTGTCATTGGAATTTTTCATTGACATAATCCTTTCGGTCACATTATAGCCCTGGGGTCCACTCAGCCTCTAACAGAAATGAGTACCAGGAATATTTCCTGGGGATAAAGGCGGTCGGCGCTTAGGACTGACAACCTTACCGCCTTCATGTGCCGAATGTCTTGAAATCTGGGATCCTCAACCTCCTGGAACCTTCAGGGCCTGTCCAGACATGTACAGGGATTGTTGTTCCTAAATTGTAATAATGAACAGCATATGAAGGTGCTGCATTAGAATAACTAATGTCGCCCTGGAGAGAGAAAGTATTATACCAGACAGCTACAAATTTTTTTTCACTTCCTTTCCATCATGCTGGAACAAGTAGACACAATTCCAGATAAAAGAGCGTACTGTAATTTAGGGCTGCTTAAGGGAACGTGACATCGACAAAAAAAAAATTTGGCAACAACAAGAGAAAGTTACAGTACAAACCACAATGCACCAATGACGCTAAGCACCCCATCACAGTTTTCTCTGCTATTTTAACTGATACAATCTTTCATATTACGTGTGGCCTGTAGCAATGTGTGGCCTGCTGTGTGCCTTCAGACATAGGGTTTAACTCTCTAAGGACGAAAGTGTATCTGTCTGATTTAAAGACCCAATCCGTACCGCGCAGTAAACACTCTCTGTCTCTCTTACAAGAACCGATAATTCGTTGATATATAGAGAAATAATCGCTGTTTGTTCTGAGATCCACGCAAAACACATAAATGCATTGTGGGCAGAACAAAGAATTTCTGAACGTTAAACCTGGTGTTATAGAAAGTAAGTCTTATGTTTTGTAAAATTAGTACAAGTAAAGTTTTAAAATATAAACCAAATTTAGCTTACATGTGTTACTGTCCAGCGGATGGATTTTTGGTGGTGGTGACATAAGATCTGTACCCACAGGCGCAAGAAATGTTGAGACTGTACTGTGAACTGCCTTCAGGATTATTAACTTAGAGTTTGGTTGGAGAGCACGACTCTCTGTTACGGCAGCAGATGAGTCTAAGTTACACCAGATCTGCTCAAACAACACAGAACAGTCTCGTTTCCGGATGGAATATCGACCATAATTTGGCCTGTTTGTTTACTCTGTGCAGCTCCGTAATGAAAAGTCAACTTTTGGGCAGGTTTCTGAGAAATTATATTTGTTGTTTTTGATAACTAATATTCTAGCAACACTTTAAAGCAGCAGCATTGAGGTTGGTGAGATCAATACTGAATGCCTTGTAAAGGTCTAATTGTTTTCGGTTTTGCCTTAGGATAACAGTTTAAGACGTCTCTAAATTATAACAAAACCCTGGAGTTTCTGGTAATTTCCTTTAGCTAAAACATAGCCAGTAAATACACTCATTGTCATATGAAGGGCTGTTAGAATTAGCGCCAATAATTCTTACTATTAATTGTTATTATAATTACTTAAAATTAATTGGCGACGTGTAAATCGGGACTTCAACGTGACCCCATAGGAAAAAGTCCATCGGTGCAAGGACCGGTGACCTGGGAGGCCAAGCTTTTGGCCCGCCCCGTCCAATCCAGCAATCGTTGTAAGTGGCTATGAGATGTTGATTCTGAAGAGGATCGTATTGCCCGTACTGTTGAGGCAGCAGCAACCATCAGGCAGCAACCTGGCATTTTTGAAGTACACGTCAATCTCTGCTGCGTCGTCGTCAGTTGTGTATCGAGGTCGGTGGCCGTACGTTTGAACGTCTGCTCTAAATTGGTAAGAAATACAACTTTTCTTTTCAGAATACTTCAGTGGTTTTACTTGATTTCCAGCCTCTGTCAGAACCAATTTGACGGCCCGTAGCTCTGCAAGGACGCATCTCTAACATACAGGTCCTTGACAATAAATCTTTGTTTTGGTCCCCACCTATAAAGTTACGGAGTTTGGACATGGAGATTTTCTGCATCCTGTATATTAAAATGTAAAAGACACACACAATTTGTGCTAAATTCAAGTGACGAACGGATCTTCCATACACTACTATACGTATCACACTGACAACCGTTTTACTTATACGCTAAAATATATAATTTTATCTACCAATGTATTAATAACCTAACATAAATTTCTTTCATTTCAGGATCGTGATACTTACACCATAGTTCTATGAAGCACACGCTACTCACAAAAAATTAAAACAAATTTTATCTGTATTTTACATTTTAATATACATTTTAAAACATCCTACAACCTAATGTTTCATTATGTTTGCTTTGGTTCTTCAAATTTTTGTAATATATTCTGTGCAAGACACCTCCCTCAGGATGACTACAAGAGTGGCCCAAACAAGTACGGGTAGGAGACTTGCTGTTTTTGTAGTATGATACAAGGTAATCGTAAATTTTTATGTGCCTTTGTTGGTTTCATCTGCATGTCGAATGGATAATTTTGTAGCATCAAAAGAGGGCCTGCGAACTGCATTGAAGGCCATAAAGAACTACAAACTTGAATCGCGTAATGCAGTCCGTAGGCATCAAAACTGGGAAGTTCTGTACGGAGCAGGTCATGACCGTCTTCATGTCCGCGTAAATCGCTGGAATTCATTTACTGGAATTTTAGAATAAAGTCGCTTATTGGACTAGATTTGGGCTCCGGGGGGTGGGGCGGGGGGGGGGGGGGGGGGGTTTTTGTCCTTCCACAACTCTTTTTCTCGCTTTCCGAGCCTCTTTTTATTTTTCCTCTTGCTTT
>Ga0123355_10008666_pt1 | contig 15371 bp, 13 predicted proteins | sample TergutEmb28metaG_3_FD_89872 | JGI IMG/M metagenome (GOLD analysis project Ga0123355, IMG submission 89872) | Embiratermes neotenicus P1 segment gut microbial communities from Petit-Saut dam, French Guiana - Emb289 P1 | ecosystem: Host-associated > Arthropoda: Insects > Digestive system > Gut ... | reverse complement strand
CGCTGTAGCGCACACGCCAAGGTCACTCCATTACAATGTCTCGTTGTCGGGCAGGCGCATTGGACAAGTATGACGTCACGGACGGCGTATAGTACGTCGACTCCGATGAAGCCCACACTTTTCCCTGGCTATTATCTCCGTAACCGTTCTACATTGGACATAGGTGTTTTGGGTTATATCGGTATAGTATAACATAAGGAACACCCTCCCGAAGTCTGGTCCGTTCCTCCTGTTACACCCCGTATATAAATGATCTTTCTTTAAGCATAAACAAATTAGCTAACCCCATACTATTTGCTGATGATATGACCATTATTATATAAAACACTAATCCAGAGGAATTTAAGAATAATATTAATTCAGTAATGACCAAAATAACTAACTGGTTTCAGAGTAATCTTTTAACATTGAACTGTAATAAAACATACTTTATGCAATTCCTGACTAAAAAACAAAATGAAAGAAAAATTCAAATAATTGCTCCCAATTCAGTAAACACTAATATTAATAGCACTAAATTTCCAGGTTTGATCATCAGTAATTCACTGTCTTGGAAGGATCACATTGCTGCATTAACATGAAAATTGAATAAGGCTTGTTATGCTATTAGGGCAATAAAACCTTTTTTGTCTGTGGATATATTGAGAATGATCTATTTTTCTTATGTACATTCAGGCATGTTATATGGGGGTAATTCACATCCTAGCAACAGCATTTTTAAAAGTCAAAAAAGAATAATAAGAATCATTACAAATACCGGTAGTCGTGATTCATGCCGTCAACTATTCAAACAGTTACAAATACTTTCATTTCCATCTCAATACATTTTCTCCTTACTTGTTTTTGTTAACACGAATAGAGGTCTATTCCAATCCAATTCTGAAATTCATGATTTCAATACACGTTTCAACCACAACTTACATTTACCTTCAACAAACTTAACATTAGTTCAGAAAGCATTACTGTATTCTGGAAGTAAGATATATAATCACTTGCCATCAAATATTAAAGTTTTGTCAAATGATACTAAGCTTTTCAAATCCACATTAAAGAGTTACCCTTATTGAACATACGTTCTATAGTCTAGATGAATTTTATCAGTCAGCATCCTAATGATTATGGCTCTTTGTTTTTTACTTGACTATTGATAGCTATAAGATCTCATTTAATGTGTAACTTATTATTACCATTCATTACCTTCTTGTCTGTCTTACTTGTATTTTAATTATTAATTGAGTTATGACAAATGCACTGCACACTTTTATGTATTATTGTGACTGTTTGCATATCTGTAAAGATCCAACGGACGGTGAATAAATATGATATGATTATTGCGTTGACTAAGGTGTTTACTATTTTTTCATAATATCACCATTAGAATACAAATGGTGTTCTATGCCAGAAGGTGTTACAACAGCGACAGAAATTGTGATCTCAAATTCTTCAACTTCCTTAACAATCCCCAACGGTAGATATGATTTAGTGATTATCGATGCTATTGCTATGACAAAACCGTATTTCGGTGTTCATAAAACATTTTGGGAGCTGAAGACTTATCACATAATAGTAACTTGTGTGAACCCTGTATGTTGCATACGTTATATAGTAATTTTCTCATTGTGTATTTTTAGTTTATGTCATAACTTGAAGACGAATTTGTTCATCTCCAATGTTTTATCAACCTTCTTATGTTGGCTTGAGAAGAAATCACTATTTGACTAATATGCTGTAATCAACGTAGCACACAGTGAATAATTTTTGTCACAAAAGGAGTTCACCTGGTGGTAGCAATGTAACCCAAGACACTAACCATATGAATAACAGTTTAATTTCTGCATTTTGTGGTTTCATTTCTACAATGGGCTCAGCTGTAGGTGGAGAGACCTGACACACTGTGCGATGTAGAGCATGCCAAAAAAACTGCCTGGGCTGTAGGTTTGCAGGTAGCATTTCTCAGAGAATGGTTTCACATCGGCCGAAAGAAAAACATGTCTGGATTGTTTCACAGTTGCAGATGTTTGTACAGCAGTCTCACATCCCTATGAAGCTCGACATTGTGAAGAACCCTCTTTGAATTCGTTATCCTCCGAAGAAGACCTTCATGTCATGGCCCATTAAAAACATATTCCATGAAGTCCTTAATGTCACTGACTGAAGAACCTACTGCAGTCCAGTCAGTCAACTCCTTTCCTTCAGTTATATCCCTTGAACAGTCATTACCAGCAGATACTAACACCTGTTTCAGCAGAAGACATCCCCTTTTCCCCTTGGCTGGTCAAATGAAAGTGCTTCTGGTGGAGAGAGTTCTTCCCCAAAGTGTAAACCCTGGCATTTCCTAATAAAAGAGCTTGGTGTGGACAGAGTGCCAAAATGTATTCCACAGAAACAGAAATAGTATGACATAATTCAGATCAGAGAGAGAGAGTGTTTTGCATACTTAGGAAGAAGTACATGACAAAGAACCTGAAGAAGGTTGTCAGTAGGACAGTAATCCTTTGTACAGTCTCATCAATATTTTTGGCAACAGTTGTTAGGAACAGAAAGCATAAGCCAGAGTGCAGGGGGTGGAGCTTCAAAGAAAAGGTGTTGGCTTCATCCATCCTGCAACATGACCTTAAGTTCTATACCTTTCTCCAGTCACTATTTCCTCTACCTTCCAGACAAACCTTAGGGACCATTCTAACACTATTCTCTTTAGGATGGGTATCAATGCCAATGTGTTTAGTACACTCAAGGGATTCGACAGACCATTCCTGATGAAGATCGCATGTTATCTCATGTTTGATGAAATGTATTCAGAGAGAACTTGCATTTCAATCAGAAGTTTGGCTGTATTGAGGGGCTTTGAGGACGTTTGAAGCCACATCAGACAAGCAGTGTTGCATATTATACTCTGTAGTCTACATAAAGAGTGGAAGCAACCAGTAGTTTATTACTTGATTCAGAGAAACACTAAGGGTGAGATGCTTATTAATTTGTTGATGCCTGCCACATTGCAGGACTGGAAGTTGTTGCCACCTTGTGTAACATGGGTGCCAATAATGACAAGGCCTTGAAACGTATGGGTGTTTCTGAAAATATGCCTTTCTTCAGGTTTAGAATTGAGAAATTTAGCTATATTTGTTCCTGTCCATCTCCGTAAATGTGCCTACAAAGTTTTCCTGAATTGTGTTGTAGCAAATGCAGAGTGTGATATTACTGTGAGTGGGTGCAGTTTAATGATACATCTACATTGGAGGATATATTGAAACTGTATGGTGTTGACAAACATAGTGTGTATCGCCTACTGCCCAAAATGACTGAGAGATACGTGAAATCTTGTGCCCAGAGTGCATTGAAAGTTAACTTGGCTGCACAAGTTATGAGCAGCACTGGCAGCAGCTGCCAACACTCTGGTCACACTAGATAAGGACAACTGCACTGTGAGTCTGAGTGACATGTTGGCTTATCAGCAGGTGGTGCAGCTCTTTGTGTAGATTTATTTTCTTTTATAGAATACTTGTTCATGAAGGGTATTTTTATTGTTCCAATATTAATTGCATGTTACATGGACAGCAGGTGTCTATCAGCAGCTGCATTTGTTAAGGAAGCTAACAGCCCTCAGTTGTGTGTGATGCAACCCTCACCATTGCTGGCTAAGCAGGGCAAGTAAGCCCTTGGAATACTGGCAAAATGCTATTACAGTAGTAAAATAAAAACTTGGACCCTTCTTAACAAGGGTTGTGAGCAGATTCATCCCACTTCTTTCAGAGACTGGGTGGCTGCTTACAATAGCTGCTGTTCAGCATGTGTGGAGAAGGGTAAATGGAGAAAAGAAGTTCACATACTGTGAGACCAGAAACCTGAATGAGGATCCACTTGAGAACACATTTGGTGCTATTTGTGAGTGAAATAATAACCCACCTGTCAGACAGTTTGTAGATGCCCTGAATTCTGCCATTGTTAATCGCCCTGCTTGTACAGGTGTGCTTCACCCAAACTGTGTGGATGATGGTGCTACTCTTCTGTATATTGTTCATGTGAAAAGAAGCACAACAGGAGTCTGTACGGCCATGCGTAATGGTGATGTGAAAATGTTATTGATAGCATATGTCTGGTTTTATTGCCAGGCACCTACTTCATGATGGCAGCTGTGATGCTTGCAAGGCATGTGTGATATCTGAAGCACCTTCACCAACTGATGTTTGTATAGGTTTCAAGGAGTGCAGCAGTATGGTACATTCTTTAAACTATCAAACTGAGAAGTTGGCAGAGACTGTTGGGTAGTGCCATCAGTGTTTTGGAGGGTATGATATTGGATGTGGCTCACTTAGGTACAGTCGAGTCCCATATCACAGATGTCATTCAGGAGGATGTTAACTGCGACTTTTTCCATCACCACCAAAGAATTAAAGATAAAGTGTGGAGGGGTGTTACAAGAATTTCAGTTCCTTGGTGGTGGAAGCGGAAGAATGAATCACTAGGTGAAGGCCATAAAGAGAAGTTGCACCAGGTAGTATGAACGTACTGACTCTCTGTGTTTACTGTCTGGTAAAAATGATGTATGGAATCTGAATAGTGTGTTGTGATCAATAACAAGCATCTTATAAGAATTGGTAAGAATTGGTGTGCTGCTGCTCTTGCCTTACCACAAAACCGGACCACATGACATTGTCAGGAACATTCATCTCCATGTTATGAACTATGATAGACATTCATATGGCTGCATTTCATCATCAGCAGCACAAAAACCCACTATGAGCCTCCTCTTCCCGTACAACCTTCCACAACTGTCTATCCCTGGGGACCATCCACCATGTTTGGATCCCCACATTCCTCAAATCTTCCACCAAAGTTTAGCTCTCCCCACTCTCCTGTTTCCTTTGAGTTTGAAAGCCATGGTTCTGGTTATTTCATTATTATCCATTATTTGTATGTGCCCAGTTGCTGTAGTCCTTCTGATAATATCCTGTGACCCATACAGCTGCTTCAGTTATTAAACCTTATACTGCTAATGTGGAGAATATGGTGAGATCCTAATAATGCCAGCAAATGGCAGATGGGATTTAATTTGGTGTTTAAAGGGTTAATTATACCTTATTCTCCTTTCTCTTGCACAGGAACATATAATTTACATAAAAATTTTCTTTCAAAAATTTGCACTTGTAATTGATCAATTACATTAAGTTCCACGGTTTAGTTCTGTTCTTGAGAACATGATTTACAAGTGTTTTTTATGTCCTGCCCTTCATTTCATGAGTAAGTAGTCATAGTTTCAATTGTCTATGTCTATTACTCCATTCATGTCATTTTTCTCATTGACTAGTGAGCCCATGGTGTACAAATCCATACTTACTAACCTGCTGACTCCATAGAGCAGAGTCCTCCTTGAGAACCTGACCAGTTCTCAGTTAATCAAGACATTCCCCGCATATTATGGAACCCGAATGTCCATTACTGCATTTACAAGTGCCTGCCAACTTTTTCCTATCCTGAGCCATATCAAACCAGTCCATGCCTCCCCATCCCACTTCCTGCAGATCCATCTTAATATTATCCTCCCATCTACACCTGGGGTTTCCAAGTGTTCCCTTTCCCTCAGGTTTCCCCACCAGAACCCTGTATACACCTCTCCCACATATGTGCTACATGCCCTACCCATCTCACTCTCCTCAATTTGATCACCCAATCAATATTGGGTGAGGAGTACAGATCATTAAGTTCCTCATTATGTACTTTTCTCCACTCCTCTGCTACCTTGTCCCTCCAAGGTCAAATACTCTCCTCAGCACCCTATTCTCAAACACCCTCAGCCTGCATTGATCCCTCAGTGTGAGCGACCAGGTTTCACACCCATACAAAACAATGGACAAAATTACTGCATTAAGCAAATAGCAGGCAGAGGCCTGAACATCTGTCATGAGGTGTGGTCCTTGAGCATAGTAATGCAGCCCCACACAATGTACTAACACAAGGAGTTGTTGCAGTCATGCTGCTGGGTACATAAGGAAAATCCAACATATGGTGCTGATGTTGCCCATTGGGACTATTATTTTTTTGGGCCAATGAAGCAACACTTGGTCTGTCACAGATCCTACATGAATAAGAATGCAGGAGCCTGATTTTGCCATGACAACTGTAAGAACCATGCCAAGATGAGGCCATCAGGGTGCTGTGGGAGTATGTTGAAAATTAATGATACATTACTGAAATAATTGAGCTGTATTTTATGTTGTTCCGACTGTCATTTAAATTATGAGTGTGACATTGGGAATCTCACTTCTTCAACATCCTTCATTATCATAACGTTGTTTATATATATGTAAAAAAACTCTAAAGCAATCCCTGGACAGTCATGGACAGACCTCTAGGGTTCAAGATGGTTGGCACTTAAATGTGCCAAGTTGTCAGGTGGATAATATTAGGATGGATCTCCAGGAGGTGGGATGTGGGTATATGGACTGGACTGGGCTGGCGCAGGATAGAGACAGGTGGCCGACGCTTGTGAGTGCGGTAATAAACCTTCGGGTTCTGTGAAATGCGGGGAATTTCTTGACTAGCTGCAAACCAGTTAGCTTCTCAAGAAGGACTCTGCACCATGGAGTAAGTTGTCAGCCCTGCTCACCAGCTGTCTTTACCCCCTAGGAAATATTCCTGGTGCTTATTTCTGTTGGAGGCTGAGGTGACTGTAGGGCTATTGTGTGGGAAGAAGAGTGAGGTTGATAAAAAATCCAGTGGAACCATCACGAATTAAACCTGGGATGTTCTGGCTTGCAGCAGAGTGCCTCAACTAACTGTACTGCTGAGTGCCCTTTTGTATACATGTATACATTGCTTTTTGTGTTGCAGTTTGTGGTATGTTATGTGCACTGTGAAGAAAATTTCACAATCAAAAATTAAGTTTCTTTGTGATATAAATTTTGTAGAACTTTGAAATTCATCATATGTGGTCCTGATCTTGAAATGTGTATTTGTACTCATAATGGTTCACTTTCTCAGTTTGTCTGAAACAAAATATGAAACACTTCATAAATAATTGGTAGAAAAAATACATGATATTAAATACTATGTGTAAAATGTACTGCTCTTTGGTAATTCAGTTTTCCCAGTGTGACATTTCCATCAACACTTAAGGTGTTCTTAAAATTCTTTAGTACAGGATTTTTGAGGTGCTGACAATGGTGAAGATTCATAAGGCAGTCAGGTTTAGGACACTCTCGGTCTGGTACATTGTTATAAATGTTTTGGAGGAGTATTTTGGGTCTACACAGGTCATCAAATTGGAGGCACTATATCCTGTCTGAAATCTTGGTACCATACAGTCAGATTACATGGTTCCATAACCCAGAACACTATAATTTTGAATCTTAATAATGTGCATTTTCCATGCCTCATCACTCACTGTTACAAACCCACTACTACGTGTATTAGGCAATAAATATATGTTATTATTTTACAGTATATTTTGAAGGGGGCAGAATTATGATATATTTTATTTACATTCCATAAATCCACAATAACTATAAGTCAGATACAGAACATGTCAAGAGTAATACATAATGTAAAATTATAATTGTATAAATGTTTGGAATCAAACAAACTGATTCCAAGTCAAGTACATGAATGATGTTTAATACAGACAGGACAAAAACCACTGTGAAACTACAAAAGCATAGAAAGATATGACTTATAGTTAACAAACAGAGAAACAAGTGAAGTACAGGCAACAAGCAATTGTAGCAAATGAATACAGACAGCAAACTTACGAATATGAATAACATTAACATAACTATGTTAATTTTTTTGTGAGAATTAGTGACAAAACATAGATTATTAGGACTGTATGTTGAGTATATTTGTCTTATGAAAGATGTTTATTGGCACATTATCAACTTGTAATAGATTTATATTGAAAATATTCTATGGAGTAAAAAGAATGTATATGTAGGAATCGTTTTAAACAAATTTCAAATTTCCTGACATTATTGGATATATCTTTAATGTATGGAGTTAGATTGTTGAAAATCTTAATGCCCATGTAATGTACTCCCCTTTGGTATACAGTAAAATTAGTTATGGGCTGATAAAAATTATTAAATTGTCTTGTACTTTTAGTGTGATTCTCTGTATTTAATATAAACAGATTTTTGTTTTTAACTACAAAAAGCATAAGTGAGAGGATATCTTGAGATACAAAACATAATTTAAATATCAGAAAAAATACAGTAAAAAATAATGGTAGATGGTACTTGGTTTGTAATGATTTGAAGGTTGCAATTTTTTAGTGGTATTTTGAATGGTGGGGTGGTGAAGAGTGGGTGTGTTGCAGCAAGAGGCTGTTGATAGAGATGTCATGAGATATAGTTCGACAAATTACCACCAGGCGTATGTTTTACGTACGACCACTGAGCAACACCGGCTGTATAAGAATGATGAAGTCCCTTTTGTCGCTATAATTCTACGTTTTCACGGAGTTTCCAATCTAAAAGAAGTATTAGAACCGCGTTTCTCTGGGCAAGTGTTACTGAGAAGAGCGCAGTTCACATCTACTTCGCGGCGGAAGCCTGAAATCACGCATTGTAGGAAGTATGAACATGTGTTTTGGGGTGCGGCAGTAATACTCCAAAGCTACCTTTGGAAGGAGCTGATAATGACCGGTGAGACATTGAAATTTGATAACAAAAGACGCCCCAGGTGGCGAAAGCACATGAATTACCTAAATATAATCTGCCACTCATCACAGAGATAGATTTTGACATACTTAAAACGCCTATATTAATGTTAGGAATTTCATTCTGTAGCCCCAGCCAGCTCTGTATGTCAAATTGGCCCCTGTATAAAAGCCAAGTGCTGTATAAAGTTATGAGCAAAGTTTCGGGGAAGAATTTGAGTCCTCTGTCTTTGGGAATATTATATTTAAGCTACATGATTTTGTCTATGACACGACTAATAACCAGATGCAAACCGACAGAAGGTAAGGTTGTCTCATGGCATGCCAAGCAAACCCTGAGAGGGGGTAGAGGTGTAACTCTACCCAAACTCTACAGGCACTAGAAGGGGGTGGTTGCTCAAAGCCCCGGCTGTGCTATCCCCGGGAAAAAGACCCCGTACCCATTGTACAGGAGGCTTGATGCAAAAATTGATAGAGGAAAGAGTAAACTGCAAATTTAAAATATAGAATACAAGATTTTATTTTTACTCAGTAATGCTCTTGCTGTAAGTAACGTACAAAATTCAGAATTTATAAAGTATTTTCTGACATAACAGTCGACTGTAGGGGGCACTTCAGGCACGGATGATGACCACACTTAGTGTGTTAACTTACAGCAAACAATACAGCTGATTACATGGTGATGACGGTAACATCTTCCTTGCACTACGTTACGTCGCCATTTGGCCTCCAAACACAACTTGTCACTCCTGGCTCCAATCCTCTACTATCCAGTGCTTGCAGAATCCTTTCTACCCACATTACTTTTATTCCCAGATGATCCATAAATCCTATTCACTGGTGTGATATAGCTACTCTATTAGGCCATTCCATTCACACGGAATGCCCCAGGAACATTATTTTAGGCCTACTCTGCACTCTATTATTGTTTCTTCCGTACATGTTTTGTATACTTAATTTTACATTATGTCCTTTCTTGGTACTTTTGCACCACCTAATAACACGTGTCAACTGCAATTAATTTCTTTTGTTCCTTCGAATTGCCAGTACTTCACATTCACAAGCACAAGTTTCCTCAGCATAGACTTTACAGTGTTATTTTTAAAGTTCCCTAACAGATTTGCAAATCCAACTGTTTTGAATTTGGAGCCGGGGTAGTAAAGCCAGTCTAGTGACTAGGCTACAGTCTGAACAATCCAGGGTTAAATTTTATAATTAAAGGATTATACAATTATATTGCGTAGACCAACTATGTTGCATGTTTCTTCCATTCTTCTTCTCTGCTACTCGCAAATAGACCTAACCATAAACTGTGCGGAATTCAATTGACTGAATATATCACATTGTGAGGTGGTGAAATGTCATTCTGCGTTTGGTCATCTACAATGTCGATGATCAATGGCAAGGCAGAGGAACCGGAATTCATCTTTCCCTCTGCACTTTTAGAGTATTATATCAGTATAATGAGAGTTCTACATGAAGTAATGTTTAAATATTTATATGTTATGCATGTCGTACCTATTAAATATACTTAATGTGACATAATTTTTAAGTCGTTAGTTTGATTCTTGATCATTGTTGATTTTCCGCTCGTGAAGCCTGCGCAACACACCTGCGCAGTTAAGCTCTTGAATATAGCCGTCACCTGTGTTGAAAAGGTAAGCTGACAACCGTATTGAAAAATGTTAATTTTTAAGTAATATCATTACTGGGCACTAGAGGTACGTTGAAAACAGTATCACATATGTTGATTGTGTGTTTTATTGCAATTGTCATTGTATATTGCTGTTATTTTTCTTTGTCCTTCTAAAATGTGAGCGGCGTCCAAACGATCTCCATTATGCGTTTCATGTACAAAACGTGAATCCTTTAAAGGGGTCATAAGGTATGTCATTCTTTTATCATATTGAACGCTGGATTTTACGAAGTAAGCGCAGTTTATGATTGGTTAAATGGATTAATGAAGTGCTTTTGTAAGGCGTAGTTTAAGTCCCTAGTTCCAACTCGGTGTAGTGAGATAACACCTGGTTCATTTGCAAGGAAGGATGTTCTTTATTATGTAGTACTGCTTATGCGATTAGTACCTTTTGGCCTGTGGTAAATACGATTATACCACAGTTGTTGTTTAAGTAAAATTTATTTTCGTGAAATTTTTCTTTGTAAAAATTGTTTCTAATGGTGCGCGTGGTGTGGAAGTAACATTCCTTCTTTAATGGGTAGGGTTTGTTGAATGTGTTGACATTGTGATATGTAGCATAATTTACAGCATGCACTACATATCTAGGTAATTTGGGTTTTCAATTTTGTATATTAGTTTGTACACAGCTCTGATTCAAATATTGTCTCTTTGTTGTGAATCTTTAATAAGAGTGAAATGTGAAAGGTGATTTGCAGATACCAGTAGTACTTGGAACAGGGGGAAGGATCACTTTGTCAGCTGTTGAATGTACATGGGGTTGATGGTGTTAAGTAGTAGGAAAATCGTGCAGTTGAACCTGTAGTACATGATGATGATGGCCATGGGTATGGGATTTTTATTTACAGTTTGGAAAGGTGTAAGTTGTGTATATTAATTAATGTTTTATGTAAGTTGTGTAGTATAGGCATTGATTAAGTTGTGGCAGAATTGATTCAAGCAGGAGGTAATGTGCTTACTTATTATAGCTGTAATAGGGAAGAACTGCTTTAGTAGTGAAAGACTCTGTTAATGTACCTGTTTGTAAGAAGGATGATTAAACTGCCTATTTAATTATTGAGGCATATCACATACCAGTTATGTACCCAGTTTTTTCCATATTACTTCTGTCAAGATTAATTCCATATGTTGGTAAAATTACTCAGAATCATTGGTGTGAATTGTGATGTAACATAGCAACTACCAGTTGTATATTCTGCATTCATGAAATGCTGGAGAGGAATGGGTATATAACCGGGCTGTAGAGGAGCTGATTGGGGATTTAAAGAAAAATTGTAATTTGGTTAGGAAGGAAGTTCTGCTTAATTTATCATAAAGTTTGCTATACCCATGAAACAAGTTAGTTTAGTGAGAATGTGTCTAAAGGTAACTTACAGAGAAGCCCAGATAGGTAAACATTTGTGTGATATGTTTCCTATTCCTAGTGGTCTGAAACAGGAGATGCTGTATTACCAGTGCTTTTAACATTTGCTTTAGAGTGCTTGAAGAAGAAGCTAGCAAAGGGGGTTGGAATTTGAGTGGGGCACATCAGCTTCAGGTCTGTGCTAATTTGATCAGTAAGAACATAAACATGAAAAAGAAGGGCACCTGCTTTGTGAATTGCAAGTAAGGAGGTTGGTCTGAAAGTGTTATCAGGGATTGATATTCCTGCTTACCACCAGAATTGACAAAATTATAACATGAAGGTATCCGGTAAATCCTTTCAAAAGCACGAGGGGGTTAAAACTGTATTCATGTAGAAATAAGAGCATATTAAATTTTGGTTATACTTAGAATATTGGAGTTAACAGGGAAAAAGGAACAGAATGTTGGAAGAGAAACAATATTATGAGCAACATTGTAAATTCTTCTTTTTGCTGAATATTATTAGGACCATCATATCAAAGGGTGTCATGAATAAATTGCCTGCGACCAATAAGCTTATTTTAAATTCTGATGTGACAGAATGTATAAATTGGTAGTGAATACATACATGCTGCCACTAACATCCAATCATTGCAGATGTTATGTAGAGGATGCATTATACTTAAATTAATGTGGCTCACTGAAGGGACAAATAATGGGTTTAGTGAGCACAGTAGTGAACCAGTGGGTTCCATAAAATATAGGGATTTTCTTGATTGGTTAAGGAACTGTTAGATTCTCAAGAAAGAGTTAGTTTTGAGGGCAGGAGGGCTCTGTGGGTAAAGAATTTGGCAGCACATTAAGTATAGTCAGAACTTCTCACATGTCAGTAATTTACTTCAGATAGAAGTTTCTTACTGATTGGTCATTTGACATAGTATCTTGCATAAAATTTTATGTCTGGGGGATCGTTACGTGTAGTTATGCAGAGTGATATTTCTGCTGTTCCAGAACACTTTTTAGTTCACAGTGTCATCTGTGCAATATACTGGAAGGTTTGTCATTCAGGAGAAGTGATGCAGTTCTTAAAAAATGCCCGCAGTAGACCGGGACTGGATGATAAGAGTTGTCTCAATTATTTTCTGAGAATTTTGTTTGAGAATTGTTGCATGAAGTTTGATGTCTTAGGAACGGTGGTGTATTGGTGTTGAGTTGTCATGGTGAATAAATTCAGTAAGATCCTCTCTGGCTGACAGCTGCACCAGCAAGTTCAAGTACAACATTTCTTCAGAGTGACTTTGTGTTTGTCATTGGGCTTCTGATATGATTTCACACCCAGTTTACGCATAGGGCATACAGGGTGTTTTTGAACCCCCTGTACCATCTGTCAGCCAAGAGGATTTTGATATGTCAGTGTGATTGCTCATTACAAAAAAGAGTTATTATGCCCGCTGGTGCATTGTAATTTAGTTAGCACTGATGTAATGCAGTTACCAGAAAAAAAGGGGGTGATGCTGTTGATTTTGTGTTTCCTGTTTCTTATGTTTGCACTTCATTTGCATGACTTTACATTAACTAAATACTGTGTGGAAGGGTAACACCCATATCTGTCTGAGTTAATGTACTTTCACGAAATTTGGACCAGGGTTCGAGTAATATGACTGCCCACCCACCGTTAGCAAGTTTATTGCTAGTGTTGAGAACTGGACTTTGTTTGCAGTTCTGTTGTAATAATGGATACACCAGTTTGTATGTTAATGTGTACAACCTTGCTGTTGTGCCATGTCTTGACAAATTCCATGCATGAGGTCACCATGTTGCCCGGAATCTCTGACTTTTAACTCCCAGTTCTACCTGCACTTCATTAGTGAGCAGCTCTCTCATCACCACCAAAAGTAGTCTTAGTACCAGAAGTGTAAAAGTATGACACTGTATGGAGAAACTGTAAAGGTTCTTGGTATGACTAGTGTAAAAGGAAGAGTGGAAGGTGAGTGAGCTGGTGCACTGTGGTACTTATCAGGTTTTGTGTTTTTAACGTTGATTTTGATATATGGATTATTAGTTATTTAGTTTTTTATTTCAGTGTATTTGTAAGGATGTTTAGTTATTTAGTTTGATTTATGTTCTTTTTGGGATTTTCTGATAAAACCATATGAAAATATTACATAATTTTGGAAGATTAACTCAGTTGTGGACAAGTGTCTGTGTGTGCACAGATGTGTGCGCGCACACACACACACACACGCAAATATGAGTCAGGGCAGTAGTGAAAGGTTGAAGTTGATTAGTCATTCAGAACAATGGTCTGTCATGCCCTGCAATATGTGCCGCCTAAATCAGACTGATCAGTAAACAACACTGGAAGGATAACTCACAGGTAGAATTTCATCACCAGTGTCTTCAGAATGATTGTAGCTGTACCTCTTTTGCCCCTGTTTGCCATATGATATGCACAGGTACTACTTTACTGTCTACTTTTCATTGGATTTGGTGCTTCAAATTTTTCTTTGTATGTTGGGTACTGGGCAAGCACCAAGCACATTATTTATTTGTTGCCATTTTCTGCTGTTTATTAACAATGTCTTTGTGTGTGTGTGTGTGCATATATATATATATATACGTATACATATAAACACACGTGTATTTGCCGTTCTTTGGCTTGCTGATTTGTGTGTCGATATTTTTTTAAGAATTCAGTGTCTTTATAATGTTGCGGAATTGCTGGCATGGTAACTGAATACAGATGGTACACGAAACACGTCTCGTTACAGCCAGATAACAAGGATGTAAGGAATTGCTATATGACGTGAAGTACAAGCAAAAATGTGGAATATCACTTGGAAATGCTGGGAATTGAAAAATGGTGTTGTGTCAGTAGCAGGATTAGTATTAAATTGGGTGAATTGAACCAGTGGTGCATCTGTCTGTGTGAAGGCACACAGTTAAAATCCAATTTTAGACCTTATTCCCAAAATTAAAAATGGCTTTATTAAATTCAGAGTGAGTCAAAACAGGAGGGTGCCTTGCTGCTTTTAACTTAGGAGTTGTTGGCACATGAATCTCAGTGTGGCAAGAACTGTTGATTACTGGATAAGTCTTTCTTTAGCAGGGTTTCGTTTGAATGTGTGTTGTTTGTGCAGAAAGGAAATAAGCTGTCATCAGCCCCTGCACATGTTCTCCTAGTACCAATGTTTGACAGGCAGGAACAAGTCTGCTTACTCACTTTCTTGCTATTCATCTTGTATTCCAGCATCCTGTTTCTGGTGACAGATTGCTTATATTTGGCAGCAAGTCCAGCAAAAACAAAAAGTACATTTGTTTTGTAAGTTTCGAGTTTCCTCTGAAGTTAGCAAAGAAATAGCCACATTTGAAATGGATGTATGGAAGTCAGGGGCTGGTTCGTGGATATGGCCGAATAGGCTGCTGTCTAGGGCGCAAAATTGAAGGGAGGTAAAAATTGAATTTTTTTTTTTAATTTCATAGCGCTTCATATGTAGAGGATAGTGCAGATGTACGGTGTCATGCACAGTTACTAGTTTGAGATCAGAAACTGTGGAATTGCAGACGGATAAAAAATACTCTTAAACCATGAAAGAGAAAATCGTTGTTCGCCTAGAGTTCCAGCTAAGGTCTGCCCTTTTTTTTTGGGGGGGGGGGGGGGGGGGGGGGGGGGTTTTTTTT
>Ga0123355_10008663_pt1 | contig 15372 bp, 9 predicted proteins | sample TergutEmb28metaG_3_FD_89872 | JGI IMG/M metagenome (GOLD analysis project Ga0123355, IMG submission 89872) | Embiratermes neotenicus P1 segment gut microbial communities from Petit-Saut dam, French Guiana - Emb289 P1 | ecosystem: Host-associated > Arthropoda: Insects > Digestive system > Gut ... | reverse complement strand
TGAGGTGGGTTCTAGACTTTGGAAAACCTGTGTACCCCTCACATAACCGATGAAAAGTATATAGGCCATTCTCAAAAATGTAATTTTTTTTTTTTTTTTTTTGGCGCAACAGCCCCCAGTGGGCCAGGGCCTTTTTTTTTATGAGGTTTCTAGATCACACACGATGATGCAACACACTTGGTAGGGCTCCTCTAGATGAGTGAACAACCTGCTGCAGAGACCTATACCTGACAACAGACACCCATGCCCCTCGTGGGATTCAAACCCACTATCTTAGCAGATGAGCAGCCACAGACCTAAGCCTTAGACCACGCAGCCACTGGGACTGGCCATAAATATACTTTGCTTCACACAATTTCATTCTAGAGGTTTTAAATTTCAAATGCTATAAATCAGAGAACATCATAAATAATGTGGTAAATGTTTCACCTATTAAACTGACATGGTACACTCTTGCGAACATGTTACTAAACCTTCAACATAACACAGAGGTGACCCTGAACTCAAAACTCCAAATGTGCTAGGTTATTTCATCTTTAGCAAATAAAACTCAACTCTGTGAAAGTTACATACATGGTGATGGTGGCAATGGTAATGTTCCAGCAGATCCTACACCATCCACTTCATCCTGTGCCACTCCTGTGACAACCCTTAGCTCCAAAGGAACTGCATCAATGGGCTGGAAAGTACCTGCTGGCAATCCCAACTGTGCAACATTTCCCTGACTTTCTGGACTACTGGACTCTCCAGGAACCATCCTCCTCAAACCAGGTGGTAGTGGAATATCATCCACTGAACTGTGTGCAGGTACTGTTTCAACACTTCCAGACTCAGAGACAAAACTTCCACCACCACTTTCCTCAGTCAGCTGTCCTGGGACCATTCTGTCAAGCAACAAGTCATCTGAAGAATGTTCAGCAGTATGCACTGAGTCCAAAACTTGCATTACGGTATTTTCAATTTCAGTAAACTGCCCTGGGACCATCCTACGCAAGCCTAGTGGCGGTGTCAAAATACCCTCATTGAAATTATCACCAGGCCTGACAACCATATTCTCTGGTTCAGAGCTGTTTGTGATGACATTCTGTTCAGTGATTTGACCAGGAACCATACGATGAAGCTCATGCAGAGGTAAGAACCCATCATGTGAAGCACTGCTGTTACCATTTCTTGAAACTCGGTACTGTGTTTCAACAATATCCGGCATTGTGGATCTAATCTCTCTCTCATCACCAGTCAGCTGACCAGTCTCAAGATACTGGTTTCGATCTGGCCCACAGTGGGGTGCCACCTCTTGGTTTTCAGGACTTGCACTGTAACTCGATGGTAGGGTCCACTGAGATACTGTGCCTCGTAGTTCATCCTGGAACAGGAGACAAATGTAATGCACCTTATAGAAGAGAATAACAGCTTTCACAGCAAATGAATGTATTAAAATTCTCTGGAGTGATTAGCCATGTCAATGTTCAGCAGCTCAATCTTCATGTGACAAACCACCAAGAGAATTTTAATATAAAAACACCTTGTCAGCACCACCATTTTTTCAAATGTTGCAAGTGCTTGGAATTTAGAAAAGAAAGGTCATTGACATGCCTGTCTTTCAGATTTTACAGAAGTGATACAAAAAAAATTATCAGAAAATGTACACTATGTATCAAGAGATTCATTAACACTTATAATGAAGCACATTTTCAAAAAGATGATATTCACATTTATTTTACGGCTGAATTGAGTAAATCCGTACCCAATCCACGAACTTACACACACACTAACTTACTTGAAAAGAGTTTCTAAGTTCTGCTGTAAAACCCACCTGGCCAACCGCAGCAGCATGCAGTCTCATTACAGGAGCTGTCTGCAGAACATCTACAAAGTCGGGTCTCTCCTTATTATCTGGTACAGTCTCTAGATTCACCACATCTTCTGCCATCAGAGGTGGTGTTTTCTTTTTTCTACCAATACTGCCTGAAGTTTCCACAGGCTTGAGGCTGTATGTTGGCTGCATGAGGGTGTTTATTGTGTGTGACATGATCTCTGGTAATGCTCCAAACTGAGCAACATTCGCACCTGATTCAGTTGGTCCTACTGATGGAATGTGTGGATGGTTGTAATTTCTCTTGTCAACTAAACCAGCTGCTCCTTCTCCACTGGGTGGACTGGCTCTATATTTCTGTACATGTTTCTGGGTCAGTGAGTACGGGTTACTGTTCTTTTTATGAGTAATTCCAGTAGTCTTTGGAGGAGGTCCAAGCGCTGCCTGTGTCAGAGTTATGTTCACATTACTTCCATGGGACAAGTTACTATGCCCTTGAAAAGCTGACATTGCTCCTGAATTTTCTTCTGTTTCAGGATAAACAATCTCTTTGTTTTCAACATCTGGGGATCTCAAATTTTCATTTGATACAGTTAAGTTTTCTATAGCACTGGCAACGCTTTCTATGGGCAGTGTTTTAATGGTCTCTGTGGATATGTGAGCAATGTTCATCATGTTTTCTGGCTGTGCTGTAGGGAAGTCACTGTGTACATACAGACTGGATGATGACAATGTTGAAATATTACCACCACCAGACATTTGACCATACATATCACCTTGACTATACCCACTGTTTCCTTCGCCTTGATTCCATGTTGTTGTCTCATTTGTGACCTGTTCTGAAGCACAGGCGTTACTACCATAACTCGGATACTCTTGTTGAGTATACAAATTTCTAGATTCACTTACAGGTACATCTTTCAGACACTGTGGCTCCCCAGTTCTTTCTACATATCTACAATTCTGATCATCATTCCTAAATTCGTGAGAGCCATGTGCATAACTCTGATGATACTGATCATTCTGCTGATTTATCAAAAGTGTATCTGTAATCAATGACAGATGAGGTACATTTGAATGCGAAGAAATCACTTCATTTCCTTCTACAGTCTGAGACAGCTCTTCAGAGCTTGGCAAACTCTCAGTAGACCACTGTGAGGAAAGGCCATCATTCCCTGTACTAGAACTCTGTTTACTTGTATCTTGTTCTCTGATTGAGCTTCCTCTGCTTAACTCAGGAACATCATTTGCTGGTGAGTCGAATTCTTCCTTAACGCTTTTCTCAGTCTTTGTGTCACTTCTACATACAGGAACATCTGAGAATTCTTCACCTCTCCTAACACAATCTACAGATGGATGAGGAGCATCTTGTTCAATTGTTCCTATATTCTTTACCTCCTGTGCTACTACATGGGATTCTCTGAGTCTGTCTTCACTCACCCCTGCTGTATAAGTCACTTGCTGAGAAATATTATTCATATAACCTTGTTCAAAATCACTTTTGGCACCATGAGATCCACGACTATAATTAACATCCTGATTAAAATGAGATGGTGTACTTAATGCAGTATGCTGGTTCCCAGAGTTAACAACTGGAGGAATTACATTATTATTTCTTACAAAGTTCACTGTTAAGGGATTCTTATTTCCTGTAAGATTCTGTGAACCACCACTCGAGAATAATGGCGTTTGGTTACCAGAATCTGAACTAAATGATTCTGCTATAAGGGCTGCTGTACTGGGAGTCATTACTGTAGCAAATGAACCACTGCCGACAGACAAATGCATAGGTGCATTGGTGTAATTCTGCCCATGCTGAGCTGAACTGTAGCCCACATCAGTACTTGGAACATTATGCTCTTGGTGAGTTGCTGTGCTGTCTACTGACCAGCCCCACAATGGATCAGGGCAAACATTATTATTGTTGTTGTTCTTGTTCTTGTTGTTGTTGCTGACAGGCCCAGAATTTGCTGACACACCAGATTCCTCCCAACCCCAATTCCATGGGTCTGGGTTAGGCCTAGCCACAGGCAGCACACTGGGGTTTCTGAAACATTTACATCACAACAGTGTTGTATTCAAAACACTGGAAATTCTTGCTGAATTACAGATAAACACCAACACAATACCACAAAACAAAAGAACGTATTTCAGTTAACATGCTACGGCAACAGAAAACTTGACATACCCTCATAAAACATTTCCATATAACTATATGTTTTGTGGTGATTCACAGTAAAACAAAAATACTAAAAAATATGATAAAACTCATTACTCTAGTAAGTTTTAAAATATTTAATGGCTGTAGTAATTCTTTCTGTATGGAACCAACTAGCTTCTCAGAATTCAGCACTTGGAGCAGAAGCTGTAGGCAAGCTCGTAACACGTAGGAAAACTGGGCACCCTCAGAATTCTCAACCAACAGTTCAATTTAAATGCAGGATAAGGCAAAAATGCATGGAATATGCATTTCTTTTACAGAACCTGAAGGTTCTTCACAGTGTTAACAAAACTCAACCATCCTTAAATCAGAAGAATCCACTACACAACATCACATCGTATTTCATCGACACAATGTAATCCACCTACATCTAGGTCTTACAACTGGGCTCATTCAGATTGATGTATCAACGCTGCTTCCGGATTTCTCATCTCTATCATGCACATTACATGACACATTCATCTCATTCTACTTGAACGGAATACCCTAACAAATGTATTAACATGGACATAACTTTATAGAAAGGTACAGTAGCCAAAACTATGTAATATATCACATACTAGAAAGGCATTGAAACACTAAGAAAACACTTCATGACTTCTACATTGCAAATATGTTATTATTCAAATCAGAACCTTTTTTCTCCCTAGCTTCCAACTAATAAGATAGATATTAAATTATACACCACTATAAATTTACCTGCAGTTGCTCAGGTCTGAAATTTGGTCTCTCTTTACAAATATATTATAAATATCGAATATTATGTGGTGCAATACAGCTGTTTCCAGAGCACCCACAAGAAGATGACGACTGCTACTAGAATAAATTTCTACTGCTAGGCACTGAAAGATTAGTGTCTGCCGAGTCTTGAAGTGGTTTTCCAAATTCAAAAGAGGTTTGACCTCTGTTAAACACACCAACCGCTCAGGAATTCCATTGACAAGCAAAACAGAAGAAAATGTGGACTTAGGAAAAGAACTTGTCTGCAAATATATATGAATTACTATCCGTAAAGTTGCTGAACATGTTGCCTATTTCATTTGGGTCAGTTTGCAGCAATTTGAAAGATAATGTGAACATGTGTCAGAATGTCACCAAAATCATGTCTCACACCTGCTCACTCTTCTCTGTGCATGAAGTTCTAAAAAAAAAAAAAGACTGTCATTGCATATCCTCTCTACTCACCACATCTAGTGTCATGTGACTTCTTGATTTAACCCAAAATCAAGCTGGTATTAAAGCGCAGAGAGGATTAATGATGCCATCACAATTCAGATATCACAGGACAAACTTAAATCCAAAAGTGTACTCCCAAAGACATGAGTACACTGAATAATGCAACATCACATATTTCATCCATATAAGATATATCTTGCACAAGAAGTATGTGAAGATAGTACAGATCACTGAGTTCAATTTTGTGAATGGTTCAAGTCAAAAAGAATCTGAGCGGACGATACCATGTTCAGCAAAGAGGTGCATTTCCACTTCAACAGATATGTAAATGACACTACACCGTGTACTGGAAGCAGGATAATTCTCACGTTGACACTTATCACCAAATTAACCCACAAATAACCATTTGGTGCATGACACATGGTACCATTCTTTGGGACCAGTATACCAGGAAGGAGGAGTGAACGCCAAGAGATACGTCCAGTTGTTGAATGATGTGTTGTAACTATGTGAATGAAATGTCACTCACGCTATGATGTCAGATTTACTTCCAGCAGGAGCATCACATCATTTTGTCAGTAAGGTGTGACACTGGTTGGATGTAGTTCTTTTTGGGCCACAGATTGGGCACAGGGGGCACACTGAATGGCCACCAAGATCCGTGGACCTGATGTCCCCAGGTTTTTTCCTCTGGGTCATCCGAATTCACTTGTGTACCATACCTGTACATGTTCCACTGATGACCTTAAAGAAAATATCCATAATGCTGCTGCTACAGACATCACACCTCAGAGTTTGGTATGTGGGCAATACATGTGGCAGCAGTATTGAATCCACAAGTGTTAGCAGCAAGATGGACATCAATCTGAGCATATGCTTTGCTAGTGCATTTCCCGGTGAGACCAATCTTATGGGACACACAACACGTGGAACACTCAATTCAATACAAAACCTAGCAGTTAAAATGAAAGTGCCGGATTTTAATAAGGGACAGACTTTCACAGATCAGTACTATCATGTACAAAAGGTTCCCACAATATCCTCCATTCAACGGTAAATATGTAAAAAGCGAGGACATGATTTCCTATGCTTAAGAATAAATTCCCTCCTCTCACAACAGTGTGACTGTAGTTCACTGTCTACTGCAAGTATTTCAGAACTGTACCTGTAAGGTGCAGAATACTGCTGAGTGTTTTGCTGGAATGGTTGCCCATACTGCACTGGCTGCTGTTGATAGTTTGCACCATTACCCCAGTTCCAAGAGTCGCCAGTACCTACACCACTGTTCAGCGGGAGGCTTGCATTCAGTGGGGACTTCGATGCTGGTGTGTACCAGTTATAGTGAGGCTCTGGAGACTGATGCTGCTGCCATGCTTGCTAAAAGACAGATCAAAAAGAAATTTCAAGTGCACAGTTATACTTAATAACAACAAACCACAGAAAGAACAAAAAATAAAGGGCACTTTACCACTCAGAAATATAGGCACATATCCTATATGGGCAATGTCAGACAAAATCAAGACATACTAGGAGACCAACAGTAGATCAGATTAGACTTTTCAGATACATACATATATTATACACATGTTTACTTTGAAGGCTTGTAGTATCTCAAGGTATAAACAATGTGAAACAAAGTGGTCACAGCCCAGATTAAGGTTCTAGACCCACATTTTTCTAGAATGAGAAAAAAAAATCACAAAAAAACTTCAGTTAGGATAGTTGGTCTGCAGTGTTCAGTTTTTTAAGATCAGAATGAAAAAACAGGAAACAGGGAATAAGAAATTAAAAAAAATTAGACAATTTAAAGATAAATAACACATGGGCATTTTAAACAAAAGAGGACAGCCCACACAGATGGTTTTGAATAAGAAACCTAAAGGAAACTCTAGCAGGAAGACTGACATTGTAACAGGAAGAAGGCGGCTAAATATGTCATGTAGAAGAAAACAACATGGGGGAGAACTGAGTTATGGGGAGGAAAAAGATGGTAATTTTCTGAACTGGCAACATTATTATTATTATTATTATTATTATTATTATTATTATTCCTTCACTTTGCTATGATATTTAGTGATTATAACATCCCTGTCCCATGAAGACTGAACATGAAGTATATTCCTAGAGTAAACATACAATTGAAGAACATATACTGATGTTTAGATGCAAAATCAAACATTACCTTCGAGATATTTATAACATAGGACAACTTCCTGCACCATGCAAATGTTCTTTTGTAAAAAAACTTCTTAAAACCTTTACACTTTTATCTTCAATTATTTATATGCATGATATATTAATGTTCAATTAAGCTGTATTTTAATGTCACTATACATGCATATCAAGAAACATATGTATACTGATCTTTAATATGCTGTACAATTCTATATTTCCTTATGTGCCTCCCCAAGGATGAATCCTAATGAACCGAAACATGAACAATATAAACTGTATAAACATCAAATAAGTGTATCTAGTTGGTGTTTATTGAACCGTAAAACTAATACACAGACAATGTATAATATTAACACACTTCTACACATCTGCTTACATCTCTTGCAGGACCCACATGATGTGGCGTTCTGTTATACAGATGACTGTTATGTGCAAACCCCTGCTGTCCTGCGCCTTCATTCTTTGTGGTGTACCAAGAATGATTGTTTGCAGAGGGAGCAGACATTAGGAAGCATTCGCCTGCTGCTGAGGAAAGAACACATCATGAAGAAGGAACTCGGTATCAGTGGAACCACAAGATTTTCAAAACACAGTATGTTTCTCTCGCAAGAGTTAAATTTTGTGCGTTCATCACATACGAGAACATTATTTTATCTGATAAAGTACATCACACTTCACTCAAAAACTTCATTCTTTGCACTGTCAGCTGCCACACTGTCTGGCTGAAAAAGGCATATATTCTCTTGCACTGGATAGGTGTTCAAAAATTGATGTCAAGAATGTGTATAACATACAAGTGTGAATTTACTGTCTTAGAAAAAAATGGGCCCAATTATTCTACTTGCAGTCACACACACCTCACACCAATCTTAACATCACACAAAGCCACCCCATGATTTAACACAGTATTTTCTGCAGACCAGTATCTGTTTATCTGAGATTTCGCATATCCACCAAGATAACATCAAGCTTCATCAATAAAAGTAGATGTGTGGGGTCTGTTTCTCCATCCTGCACTCCACAAAGACTGGTTCACACAATTCAGTCTTGCCTCATGATCTGTGTCACAGTCTGTGAACCACAGCCATCTTACAGTGACATTGGACAAAACAGCATCCCAATACAATAGTGTATAAACAAAACATCAAACACACAATAAAGCAGAACATCTCAAGTTATAAGTCAGGTTGGTATCAACATAGCTATATGTATGCAGATGGAAAATTTGCTGATAAATGGAACATTATAATTTACAGAAGACTAGAGTGGAAGAGATGCAATAGTATGCAGAGTAAATCAGATTGTTTGGGTTCACTCTAATTAATTTATTAATAAAAGAACAACACAAGTTTCTAAGCATGCATAAATGGTATGTAACTGATGCACACTTCACTTCCTTATGGAACTACTAATACAACAGGGGTGCATAAGTTTTCCAAAAATCTTCAGCCACCTCAAAACTGCACTGCCAGAAGTGAAACATGAAGCAAGTTCCATACAAGGATCCACAAATATGAGACACCATCATACAAAATCTGGTCATCATAGCTACCTGGTGCCTGGTATTGTGCACCCCTGCAGTATGAGAACAACCACATTCCCCAGCACTCACATGTTTAACACTTCTGCTTCACATTCAAAGGTCCTCATTTTGTATCTTGTTTTGGAAATCATTATTTTCAAAGTTTACATGATTTTCCTTGGTCCTGACAAACACCAAGTCAGTACCTCAAAACTGATGAGAACTCCTCCCTCCTGCATTGTTCAATGCGTAATTTGCAACCACTGAACTACAAGGCACTTATTATGACCTATAAATCTCAGGAAGTGCTGTTAAATAAGCCAAACACAGCCCACAAAATCCCAATTCTTCAGGGTGCGGAGGACTCTAAATGCAGAATTTTGTCTTGATCTAATGTTAGAAAAGACCAATGAAGAAAATATATGATTACAAAAATAACATTCATTCTGATCATACCTTCAACTTCAAATGAAACATGGCCACTACTGCAACAGATAGTGACACCACAAGGGAAATAACCCTTACATACATTAATGATATCCCTGTGGATGCCATGAAGGCCTAAGAGGGAGTGGAGTTAACTATCTCAATAGATGAAGTTTAGTGGGGAGCTTTATGCTCCAGTCACTTCACCTCAGAAACAGAGCCCCTGCAAAACACATTGAATAGAGGGCTGGATGGACTCCAGTGCTGCTCTGTATGCTCTGGAAAAGAGATAAATCTCTTGCCATTGCCAGGCATAAAACCAAAATTCCTGAGGTATCCAGCCCATAACCTTGTCACTACAGGACTACACACATCTGGCTCCTCCTTACTCAGAGTAACAAAATTATCCCATTTCATTTTCACAGTTCCTTCTAAATCATAAAGTTATATAGTCAAGCACTGATATAGCGCCACTGTTTGATCACTGTAATTTGTGGCAGTATACCGAGGGTGGTGATAAATCACAATACTGTACAACACAGATTTCCATGTTTGTGCTAAGTGAGGGTGGCACTATGCCAGAGTTTTCCTGCACCATATTTATGAAATCACTTTAAATCTTATAAGTCAAGGCAGGTTTTGTAGTTTCCAGACTTGTTCTGGTTGCAGAATATACATTCTAGAAGTAGCAGAACTTGGTTACCCACTTAACTGCCATCAGAAACAAGGTCACCAAATTATACCGGCAACTGTGCCATGCACTGGTTACTTGCTTTAAATACAAGATAAAGTCTGAGCACCTGACAGCATGTTACACAAACCATAAAGAAATGGGATATCAGTCCTCTAGATATTAAAAAACTACCTGTTCTTTACAATGCTGATGTAGTTCCACACTATGGATGAGAATGTGAAGGCATGTTTAGTGTGTACAAGTCAAAGTACTGCAGACCAGTGTTAGATTATCAACTGCAAAGTTTCACTATTAAGAATGTCCAACAACAAAAAATGATTCAAATACACAGCTAATAAAAAAAGATAATAGATAACATTACCTAAGCATAGGGTCCTTACTTTGTCTTACCATATCATAGGTTACTTCTTGTCAGCTTACTTATCCATAGACTACAGCCCATGCACTGCCTCACCCATACACACACATTATTGGACAGAGGTGTCAGCTGCTGCATTTTCATCCACGTAAGACAACTGTTGTTTATGAACTACACACAGATTGTGAAGTAAGACTGCAATTTGTGAACCAATACCTTCACAGAATGCATGATAGAGATACAGACCCCACACTTCTCCCATTTGGCAACGAAGCAAAGTTCATTTTTGTGGATATGTGACCTATACAGAGTTAAGTCTGCAGGCAATCCCATTCTAATCTACAGGGAACCAATAACTTACATAATGGTTGGTGTCTGAAGTGGTAAGACTACAAGGATTACTGGGAATTTTTTTTTTTCTGAGATCACAAATTCACACCAATAAGTTACACACATTCTGACACAAATTTCTGGACACCTGTTCAATCATACGAAAACCGATGCCCTTTTCAGCAACAAAATGTAACAGGTCACACCACAAACCATTCCATGCATTAGAATACTAAACAGGGAATAGTGGCCTCCCTGTTTGCCAGATATGAAGCTATACAATTTTTTTTTTTTGTTACTTTTGGTGCACATTAAGGAATAAAATGCAGAGTAATAAGACTTGCAGTTAATAAAAACTGGGGGGGGGGAGTTATTCTGGATGTAACATCTTCAGTTTCACCAGATCAACTATGAAATGCAATGAACAATGCATTTGTTACATGTGACACATGTATGTAAGCTGAAGACAACCATTTCCAGCACCTGCTTCAAATATGATGAATTAAAACTTCCAATCACTTTCGTTACATATTACTGCAATACACTTAACTAAAATGCATCAACCAAAACTCGTGATAAATTGATATACTGGTTGAAAGTGGCCAATGAGGGTCAGTAGAACAATTACCCTACATATAATAATCTGATAATAGTCCACAGCACAAGATTAATATCTTAAAATCTAAATTTTAAAAACAGGATTAAGGGTTACAACAGGTTGTCATCAGACAAGAAATCAATACACATTTGGAAAGTAATATACAAACCTTCCTACACACAACACTTCAATGATTGGCATGCAGACTTGAACTTTCTGGATTGAAAACTTCAATATAATATGTGCACATACACGTACCTGAACATTCTATCAACACCAACAACAACATATCAAAGAAATTTAACCAAGAATATGTCAATACCACACTAGCCATAACAGCCATTTTATTACATTTATAGCTGCTGTTGTACATTTTTAACACATTAATGTCCTAAAATTACACATTCCTCTGTACTGACATCTCCCTGATGATGATTTATCACTGCAACAGGTTCATGTTAATGGATTACCTACAACTGTATACTATTTATGTGCATATGTAAAAGAAAAGATTACAGGCTTGTGTGTGTTTCCAAATAGGGTACTGAGAAAGATACTTGGGTCTAAAAGGAATGAAGTGCCAGGGGATTCGATGAGACTGCATAATGAGCAGCTTTATGAGATGTGCTACTCACCAAACATTGCTCAGTTGATCAAATCAAGAATGAGATGGGAGATGCATCTGGCACACATGGAGGGAGAGATGCATACAGGGATTTGGTGGGGAAACGAAAAGGAAAGAGATCACTTGGAAGATCTAGGCACAGACGGAAGGATATTACAATGATCAAATTTATCTTCTCAAGAGGGGCTCTGCTCGATGGAGATTGTTAGTAAGTTTGTTTGAAATAGGTTATTGACGCTGACATGGCAATTTCAGACAGGAAAAGAACTCACAGATGGTTTCGTTCTTCAGCAAAGTTTTACCATGTATTACGTAGCGAGGAATGCCAAAGCTCCCACAAGATCAGAGAAACATATTTCCAATTTTACTGGCAGTTCAAACCATGATTAAGCCTACGAAAGATGTTACAATGGCATATATACATACGTACTCAACATACTGACCTCAAAAGAACACTACTCACGTCACCCAAATTGCCTTGATTATTGTCAGTGAAGATTGACGACGTTCCTAAAGGGCAGGTTGCTCGATACTGGTCGGTGCCAGAGGGGCTGAAACGCGGATCGATTCAGCGCGCACGCTGAGTCGTTCATTGGAAACCGTTCCGTCTAGTACTACCTCAGATCCGTGTTCAGGGACAATACATAGCACATAGGCACAGCAGACGGTCTAGTACTGTATCGCTAGACCGTAGTCAAATAGAATATGGCGGAGGATATGTTGGAGGGTAGGAAAAGTAGTGATAGTGGGATGCGTTTTGTCAGTAAAATGAATGGTGTAGAAGGGAAAACACCATTTCTGATTGGCGTTGCTGGCGGTACAGCTAGTGGAAAGGTGAGCGTTATGTTTTGAATGTTTCTTAACTGTGGGCTCGTTGATACGTATTGACGTGAGGCAATACATGCGCTATTCACGGTACGCGATTTTCGGGTTATGACATTTCGAAAATGCCTGTAAAAACCACTAGGCCTACACTATTTTAGCGCCATATAGTGAAAACCCTGCCGGCATAGCGTAGTCGGCAGTGCCTAGGCTACGGCCTGGACGATCCGGGGTTGGAATCCCGGCAGTGGTAGGATATATTTCTCTTAACCAGAATGTCTGTTCTGGCGCAAGGGGCCTGCCAAGTGTTGAGTTAATTGAGTGGCGGGTGGTTGTTTCTCCGAGGGTGAAGCCAACCATACGTATGTTTTATGCCGCATTTAAGAATTGGTGGAACTATAACTCCGCTCTTCCTGACCGTCGTCATGGCTTGCATAGGGCAACTGTACTTATCTCTACCGTTAACCAAACGACTGATGGTTTCCCGCTCCGAGAGAGTGGAATGCAATTGATTTTATTCCATAGACCTGTCTTAGGACTTATGCAAAGAATGTAGAAGTGCCATGATAGAATTACAGTACTTGTTTCGGATATCAAGATAAATGCATAGTAGCTGTATATATACGTATAGTGCTGTAAGACTCATCTCAAATACGCACTTTTTCTACTGTTGAGTAATTTATAGTGTTCAGAAATGACTTGTAAATTATCAGATTATGTAATTAGTTTTGTGTAACATTTGAATATTGTGTGCAAAATACTTACAATAAATTTTGGGTATTTTGTGTGTATTTTTATGACTTATTTCACTTCCTTTTGTCACTGACTAAATTTGGGATCTGTGGGATGTATAATGTATGTATAAGTAATATAGTCAGTGTGTTTTTCATTTTAATTTATATTCAGCTAGCTCATATGCCTATTCTCTTAATGGGCTGTTATTATATTATGACCAAAAACAAAATTGTTATGCATTGTTATTGTGTGCTTGTTTAACATCAAGAGTCAGGTTTCATTCAGTAGAACTCCTCTTGATACACTGCAGTTGTGGTGTTGTACTTTTCTGTGTCATTCTACAAGGCTCTGAATCACAGATACTGGTAGGCCTAATCATCATGCTACATTACCCATATGACATATGTGGGTGAGTCGGGAAGTATCCAAAAAGATGTTTACAGATTTTGCTATGTTGGCAGTACTTCTCATTGTGCATACAGGTGCAAACACATACCCTCAGCATTACTGTAAAGCAGGTTTGACATTTGTAAACATGATGCTACTGTACAGACTCAGTATTGTACTGTTTTGAAATAGTCCATTCTAGAAACTTTCTTACTCACCCATCTCTTAATAGACTAGCTGATTCCAAAGGAACTGAATGAAGTTAACTTGAGCTTGCCATACCCATTGCAGATAAAAAACTATAAAGTAAGTTGAATGTAGTATCTTTGTGTTTTTCAAGTCTAATGTAGTTTGAACATCTGCAGTAAAACCTGTCAGGCATTTGGACAAGATTTTTATCTTAAAAACTGGTATCTCATACCATCACCCTTATGTTACCAGATGATGCAAAGATCTTACTTTATTAATTAATTACAGTTACAGTTTAAAGAACTCGTAAACACATATGCCACCTTGTATGTACCTATAAAATCATGCTGCATGAATACAAATACCATAGTTGGAAGAATGTGCCATCACATTCTCACCTTAATCACTGCAGGGTGAATGTGGAGCATATTCCTCATCCCAGAAGATGGAGGCACAATGTTCCAAAACTTCATTTTCTGCGTACTATACTGCATGGTGTCATTCATTCATTTTATTCATTCTTGTCAAAACAATGACATAGGATAAATCAGGAAAATGCTATAATTTGAAAACATATTTTAAAATTGCATATTTGTTAACATATTTGTCAATATGCCATGCCAAAACTCTGAAGACTAATCCGAAATATTTGCATTATATAGCATGAAAAGAACAAAGTTTGCAGCAGTGTAACAACCATATAAGGTGACATGCTATTACTGTATGAACATTAACGTTCAAGGGGGTGTTCATAAGCATTTCTCCAGATATTCATCTAACAGACTTCAAAATGTTTTCAATTATTATTGAGTACCAGGGATTGTTCCAGGTAGCAGATTTTGTCTTCTTATTCTGCTGTTCAAACAGTCATGCAGTTAAAGACAGCTACAGAAGCAAGTGTTCTGGAACAGGCATATATTGATACTATTAGAAAGTAATGATAGGCATTGTACAGAAGTGGTCATGAAACCCCCTAAACACTGAATAGTGGCAGAATCACTGCTGTTGCATGTTTGTATAATATGAATTTATTTCACCTCAAAGTTCTGTGTATATAGAGGGCCATGTAGCAGGAGTTTATGCTGTACATATCCAAATACTGTTTAGTAAACTTTGTTATTAGAGCAGCAGTTCTGAATCACCTTTGTTCTTGATCTGCAGTTGTAATTGTTCAAACTCATGAAGCTCATGTTTTTGTGACAGTACAAGAAATATATGTTAAAAAAAAAAAAAAAAAAAGGAGAAAGCTGTTGAGTGAGAATCACTGCTCAAGTGTGTGTAATATATTTGTAATGGAAAAT
>Ga0123355_10008662_pt1 | contig 15372 bp, 8 predicted proteins | sample TergutEmb28metaG_3_FD_89872 | JGI IMG/M metagenome (GOLD analysis project Ga0123355, IMG submission 89872) | Embiratermes neotenicus P1 segment gut microbial communities from Petit-Saut dam, French Guiana - Emb289 P1 | ecosystem: Host-associated > Arthropoda: Insects > Digestive system > Gut ... | reverse complement strand
CCCTCATGCAGTCTGACTAGGCATTGACACGGGGATTTTACTCTGACTGCTGAGAGGACATTGAGATACTTTCAAATTCGTTACATAATTCAAGCATTTTATTGTGTTACAATAATGACAGCCTGTGATAACATTTGTTTATCAATATCCTAATAAATTCTCCAGATCTCCTTATATGAAGAAGACAAACAATTCGGAATATCCTTACTTCCTGTATACATTTGTGTTGCCAGATATTTTCTGCGCAAATGAAATATTTTCGACAATAGGCACAGAATTCCTAATGGTGGTAATTTTGTAACAACAGTTTCTGTGAAAACCTCAACTACACTAACTCAGTGACTCTGAAGGACTTTGAAGAATTTTCTGATGGGCCAATCAGAGTTAAGAGCTGGAACTGAGCCCCCATTAACATCTAAACTCTGATTGGCTAATCATATTAGATGGAGAATATGATTGCATCGTTGTTACTTTTGATGTTACTGTTCCAGTCCTACAACCTGAGTGTGTGTATTGAGCTGTAGCAATGAGAGACCTGGAAAAGGAACCATACTGGTGTACGTGTGCATTTGTCCATTACAACAGGATAACATATAAAATAAATTATATATCATGTACATTCCTGTATTCATTCATCTGTTCATAATTTTATTACTAGGTGCTCCGTGTGTATGGGAACGTGTGTATAAAGAAAGAAAGGAAGAAGTTGGGCGCGATAAAATGTTAACAGTCAGGTGTAGGATTTCTTGAATATATCAGGCGTTGACACAAAGGCAGGGTTCTGCCCCCTCCCCTCCCGAAAAGCACATGTTTTGTGGCCACTGAAATCGGCTGATGAATAGTACACTGTAATTTTTTAAAATATAATAAGAAACTTAGAAAGTCTTCGATGAACTTAAAAAAAACTAGAAAATTAGACCTTTTTATTTAAACCATGTGAGTGACATAAGAAACATGTATATATAATGGTCATGGTCATTTGGGCCATACTGACATCTCCTTCAGATGTATATCAGGCCACACCGTAGACAGCATATGGCCCTCGACACATTGGCACGGCGTGTTATCTACAACACCATGACCATGGCGATGCAGCCTCGGCAGCAGACTACGACACAACACAGCTACCTCACCATTCAGTACAGTGTCAACAAGCATGATATCAACGACAGACCAGAATATAGTACATAATACATAAACAGCAAATATTTGTACCATCCTACTAACTGAGTTCATATAACTGACCGTTGTAAACGAGAACTCGTCTCCCATTAGATACACTGGTTATGTAATACAGTCCTCTGTAAGCTGAGTACAAACTGATGATGGCAAAGTAAAGTGGCCGAAACATGCAGTTGACAAGCTGTATAATACTTGATAATATGACATAGGTGTGTTCTCACTGTATATTATACATGTTTCATACATTGATACAAATACGCTCGATTAGAAAAAAGACTGGATTTTTTTGACCACCATTAAAGTGTTCTCTTGTTATGACAAAACCATAACAAAATATACCAAAAATTACGTTAAAGAAGTAGTAATTCAGAAACGAAGTAATTTTGTAGGTACAGCAATACAAGAATAATCAGCAGTTTTATATCCAATGCCAGATATCTCCAGAAGATATTAGTTATAAAAGAAAATTCGATTTGTGAAGGTAAATGATGCGTGTCTGAGGGAAGATTTGTTTCCTTAAACGCATAAAAAGTGCTTCGTCTTTGATCATCAGCTGTCGGAGATAATTTTGACAGTGAACATATTTAAAGAATCCCGCTGTTTAAGACAAGTAATCAGCTTTCTCAGCGCTCGCAAAATCGTCTCCTTTACATGTTGCCTGTTCCGGTAGACCAACAACCAACCCTAAATGTAAAACAATTTTAGTGCCATGTTTAGTTTCGGCCAATGATAAGTGCAGTGTGTACGCCGACATTTCCAGCGAAATTGCAGCGGGCTTAAAGTCTTCAAGGTTGTTTATTTTGCAGTATTCTTGGTTGTTCCTAATTTCAGCGCCATGCGCGTGTGTGGATTATGAAAATGTATGCCTGCAAACCTTGGGTCATCATCACCTTAGTATCATTCGGAAGGAATACATATCGAGTTCAGCCATCATGACGGAGGTTCATAATCATTATTTCCATCAGAGGCAAATGTAGAGTAGCGACGTAAATGTGTACATGCCAGTTTAACTCACTCTTTAATGCCCAGAAGGAACACTGCTTTAACGAAAGTGTATCTTCTCATTTTTCTACTTCAACAACACCCCCTCCCCCTCCCCCTCCCCTCCAATTTCAGCCGCCAATATCAGTGAGTGACCTCAGAAGACGCTGTGTTGACACGCTGGAAAATAAATGCTTGTTTCTGGGTTTTATGTAAACAACACATGTCGCATGTTCGCCATGTTTTGAAAATGTTCAAACAAATCGACAATTAATTTAAGTTTGTTTTTTTTTGTGTAAAGTTGGTTACAACCCGTGCTTCACCAATAAATATTCCACGGGATATTTACAGAGGTTGAGCACAGATTAAAACTAGTGTACCATTTGTCTTGAGGTTCTAGACAATAATTAATTCGGTACGATGTTTCGGACTTGTTACGGTTATTGATTGCCTTTCAATTGCTCTTGAAGCGTGTGAAAGTTGTTTCTCAGGAAGCTTGTGACGCCGACGATATTAATGTGATACTTCAGAACCAGAGAATAGGCTGCATTCTGTCATAAGATGATGGGCTGCCTGAGGTGTCAAAAATGCGATCACTCACCCAAAACTGCCGCTTGTGAGTGTCGGTGGAGTCGTACGTGGCTCCAAAAAGCCCACTGCAATGTAAGCGCTGCCAGCACTTCGGACAAACGCAGCGTAACTGCTTGATACGCACCCCGGTGTTTCGCGTGTGGGAGCTGCCATCTCTTCGATGGATGATATACCCCGTGGAACAACCTCAGGGCTGTGGCTGCGGGGGAAATCAAACAGCGAACTACCGTGTCTGTGTAAAGTGGAAGCAAGGGATGGCGGCTCCTGTAAAGCAGGCGCCCGAGCGTCGCCGAAAGAGCGTCGCAACAGGCCAACCTGACGCTCCTAAAGCTCAGCAAGTGGGGCGCTCTGCCGAGCAGATGGATCTGGGCTAGGGGTGGAACCATGTTGTCCGAGGGGGCGTGTCGTCAAGGCTACCACCCCTCCATCCACCAGCCCACATCCAAATCCCACTCCCCAGCCGGGCACAGAAGCACCAGAGCAGCCTATAGTGACCGCCACCAAGGAAACGGGCAGCCCTAAAAAAACCTGAGCCCAAAACCACATCAGCCCCTAAACGGGCTGTTGGAAAGTCTGAGAATAAAGCAGCCGCGAGTGTCTAAACCGCGGCCGCCACACCCACAACACCCAACTGGGTGGTCCCAAACCGAATTTCCACTTCCCCACTCGAGGAAATCTGAAATCTCCTCGATTACATTCCTCTCCAGGCATGTGTGTAACTCATTCGTCGTCTCCTCAGTCTATCTCCTCCATCCCCAAAGGGGCAGCTCGCCCGCAGCTGTCCTTAAACCGTCATGGTTTTCGAGCCGAATATGGCAGCACGCCCTAGGAGGAGAGCGGTGTAAAGCGCTGCGCCCCACCACCTGGAATGCGGCCGGACTGCGCGGCAGCCAGCTTGAATTGGTACAGTTTTTAGCCATAACGGAGTCGATATTTGTCTCTTAAGTGAAGCAATCCTCAACCCTGGTCAAGACTTCCGGCTTGTCAATTATGTCCGCCACGGCACACACAGACCGACAGCTGGGTACAGCACAGCCATCTTGGTCCGCCGTGGTATAGTCCACCACTCAGTACAGGTTGCGGGCCGGACCCACTTGGAGACTACTGTCTTCCAAGTCACATTGGACGGCAAACCGGTGTTAATCCTAGCGGCTTATCTTTCGCCTTCCCGCCCACTGATTGGAACAGACCTGACCGCCTGTTTCAGCGGGGGATTACCGGTGTTGATGACTGGCAATCTCACGCCAAACACGAGACGGGGAAACTCCTACGTGGTTATGTCGACGAAAACTCCCGTCCAATCTTTGGACCGTACTACCAATCAACACACCATATCAACCCTCGGTTTTTCCTGATGACCTGGATATCGTGATAACCAACAATCTGTCATTCCCGGTGTATCGGACTACGTTCTCTGCACTAAGCTCGGACCGCCTCCCTGTTCTCATCGACACTGCATGACGCTCATCCTTTCACCACCCACCGAATCGCCCTGACTTCAGGCGCACTGACTGAGACAAATTCCGGATTCATTTGGAAGAATTAATTCCATTCGATCCGGAATTGCACAATGAGATGGCAATGGACACGTGGATAGAAACATTCTCCGGCGCCGTTCTGAAGGCTCTGGCCACGTCCATTCCCAATTGTCGCCCGCGTGACCACACACGACCTCGGATATCGGCTTATATTCAGGATACGATACGCCCGAAAACCCGGCTGCGAATGCAGTGGAAGATCACCTTGGACCCAGCTCTGACAGCCGAGGTCAACCGCCTGCAGAAGTCGGTGACCCGCCGTCTCAACGAGTGGAGTAACGACCAGTGGAGCGCAAGACACGAAGCCATTTGTCCTGAAGACCAATCGCTGTGGCAGATGACCAAGTGGGTGATGAGTGTTCCTACTCCAACTCTCCCCCTTGTCACCCCAGGGAAACTAGTTCTCTCAGACTCTGAGAAGGCCGAAGCCATTGCTGAAAATCTGGAAGCACATTTTCAGCAGGTCCCGATAGTTATTGAGACGGGTGACGTGGCACTGAAGTCTTACTTCCTAAGCCCTGTCAGTGAACCAGACGTAACCACCCCTGAACAGGTTCACGAAGCCATCAGGGGTTAAAGGTCAGTAAGGATCCGGACCCGAACGGTACACAGAACAGGGCATTGAAGCATCTTCCTAAGCGAGCGGTTTTCCTCCTCGCTCGTATCTTCAATGCGGTTCACCGCGCCCATCACTTCCCCAAACTTGGAAGTACGCTCGAGTGATCTCTATCCTTAAACCGTGGAAGGATCCAGCACTGCCCTCTTCCTTGCGGCCGATTAGACTCTTGGGCAAGATTGGTAAATTATTTTAAAAGATCCTACTAGCTAGGATCTTACATGTAGTAAATGAATGCGGATTGATGCGAGAAGAATAGTTTGTGTTTCGACCCAGGCATAGCAAATTAATGCAGCTGGCCCGCCTCGCTGTAAGAATAACGAGGAATTTCGGCGAAAAGAGGCTCACCGACGCAGTTTTCCTCGACGTGGCGAAAGCCTTCGATACCGTCTGGATCGAAGGCTTCCTCTACGCGCTAACGCTCCTTAACTTTACGTCTTACATAGTCCATACAATCTTATGCTACCTCAGGGATCGGACTTTCGAAACGTCTTTCCAGACCGCCACGTCATCTTGTCGAGTCATGCGGCTAAGGTGGCTCACGGGGAATTGGCCTCCCCTGTCCTCTTCAGTCTGTATGTCAAAAACATTCCCCAACCACGCACCACGACGAGTGGGCCCTTAACGCAGGTGATACGACAAACATAGCCACGTCCAACAAGCCGACGCTGCTTTGCCAGCTACCTGGAGTCATAACTCAACGACCTTCAACGGTGGTTGAGTGAATGGAGAATCGCCATTAATGTCTCTAAGAGCACCACTAAACTTTTCGCGCGTGCCGGACGGCGCTTCATCCAACCCTGACCAGTAACACTCTTTAGGGGACCAGGCGAATGGGTCGAAACAACTAGTTATCTGGGGGTGACCCTAGATGTACGACTCACCTGGTCGCCTCACATTGATCAGGTAAGAAAGAGGACTGCTCAAATGTTGGGTATGCTGGCTCCCATCCTGAATAGAAAATGATCTATCCGTCAGGAACGGAGTCCTGCTATATAAGCAGCTCATCCGGTCCCTGATGGTCTATGCGTGGCCCGCGTGCAGGTCCGCCGCCCGCTCCTATGTCCGAAGGTTACAGGTGTTACGATCCAAATGTTTTCGCCTCGCTACTCGTGCCCCTTGGTACATAATTAACAGGCAGATACACGAGGATCTGGGCTTTCCGCTGTTTGCCGACCACATCAGAGCCCTGACCGAAAGCTTTGACTCAAAGTTAGCTGCTGTGGGGAACCCCTCTTACGGCAAATCGGCAGATACATAAGCTGATCGAGGGTTAACCCCTTCGCGCGACGGGAAAGGCAAGGGCGGCAAGGGACAGCAGGCCAGTCGAGGCTTTCGCCCGAAAAGGCCAAGTCGACCAAATGAAACGCATTCGTCTCTGGACAGTCGAGAGCCATTCGGTTGCCTGACTGACGTTTTCCGTGATTTTCCTCAGTTGTAAGGCAAATACCAGGGTATTCGATATAAATTCGGGGCACGGTTTGCACTTCCCTTCGACAGGCGCGGCGGCTTCACCTAAGCGCCTAATATACTTCGCATAACATAAGTGTGCAACAGAGACAGTCTGGGCTCGTAACCCGGACAGCCTTCCAACCAGAATTTACCACTCCCATACTTAGTCCAGGGCAACTTAGGACGAGACTTTGTCAAGATCAGTCAAGGCCTACAGCCTGACTTCAAAATCGTTAGCATAAGCACAATCCCCTGTTAGAATTTCAGTATCTGTTACTGAATCCAGCTATGCGGTCAAATGCAGGAATTGCTAGCGGACATGGGGGACTTCGATTTGCGCATCGACAGCTGCAGGTTGGCGAGGACGTCTCGTTCATTTTGTGGGGTACGAATGGAAACTGCCGTGTTTCGTTAGGAATTGTGTGAGAATGAATTTGAGCCAGAGGGGAACGGAAGGTCTGTGGATGATGGTAGGTATGAACAGTTTAGTGTGAAGTTAGGCCTTCGTCGCTATACGTAAGTTTCAGCTACCTCGAAAGTTCCTGTGGCTGTCGTGTTGGTACGATGAATGCGACTGATAGGAGGCATCTAAAGTTTCATGAGACACAGGCGGGTATACAGGCACAACAGGCCGTCGAGGTCAGGTCTGGCAGACCAAGTCTCCTCAAGAACGTCGTAAAGAGATTCCCGAGCAGCAGATGGCGACACTCCCGTCGCTTTGTGAAACAAAAGAACTTGAAACTGACTGGTTGACTTTTCCTTCTCTTTGGCTTACAATGAATTGATTCGGATAGTTCATAAGTTTATAAACAATATTATTGTATTCTGCATTACATGAATACAGGGAATATATTTCAATAAAATTTTCTCTGGCAGACAGCCGAGTCAGGATGTGGTTTTCCGACGTTTCGGGAAATAATTCCACTCCCATCTTCAGCGTGTGCTGGTGGCTTGGTAGTACCGAAACTGAAGACTAGGTGTCCAAATCTGCGCTGTGTATATGTCTCAGTTCGGCCGGTCGCGAGGTGGAATGCTTCAAGACTTACAACACCAGCCTTGAAGGGAATACATTTATTCATATAATTCCAAATAAAAGCACTTAAGGTAACAAATATTTATTATATTATCTCATAGTATTTGTTGGCCTACAGGGAAAAAACATCTTCAGCAACGGAAAAATTTTCGGTCGCTGGAGGAAGACATACACTACAGACTCTCTCACACCAACATAAATATACGCCCTGTCAACAACATCATGGTTAAGGATATATTTTGCACCCTCCTTTGTAGGTTCGATCTTCTTTTCAATGAATCCGCAGAAATGCAGTAGATTACAATTTACAGGCAATATTATGCTTTTCCGAAATGCGAAAATAAATACCGTTATTGCTCTTCCCGAAATTTCGACAACAGCAATCCAAAGATTGCACTTCCAGTCTCAAAGTCACATTCTGTAAGACCCATATCAATGTTGTCTAACACTCTAAATCTAATTCGTATCCCAGCTCAACGCCTAGCCCATCGTGATTTCAGTACGGTATCCTAAGAATATCGTATTAAAGTTTTGTCTAATGCAGGGACACATATGAGGGACGAAATGTGGAAGCACGAAGTTGCAAATGTGCGAGTCTTTTGCAGAGGAAATCTATTTTAAAAATTATTTTTGGTCGTCTCGTTTGGTGTCGAAGACACACCGACTGATTTCCTGTTCCTAACAGTGTGTCGGTCTATTTGCAGTCTCAAGCGTAAACTTACACAAAGTCAAGCTCAAATGGCATCATGTTCTAGTGGTATATTAGTCCGAAAGAGAAAACCACGAAAAACTATCGTGATCGTCCATCGAACCAAGTGTTTGACGAATGAAGTTCAAACCCGTTACTTCTGTACCATCCATTTCTGTTCGCGGAGTCTTGCAGTGTTGCTGTGTGGCACTGGAGGTGAGGAAGATATTTGTGACACAAGACTCTCAACCAAATCCAGCTAATCTCGAATCTTGTCCGCCTAAGACGCGCAATTCCAATCCCAACACGATGGAGTGGTATCCTCACATGAAAGGAGAACCGATTATCCTCCTTCTTGATAAACACTGCTAATAATTACAGGTGGATAAGATAAGTGCAGCAGAGACACGCTCAGTGCTTCGGTTGACGCTTCAGAGGCGACATGTGGGTAAGTTCGCAGCTCTTCTCATTTACCACGTCGTGATGTTCTTGTGGTCAAGCTAAGTTATTTAGAACATGTGTGGGAACGTCAGAACGAAATGTTTGGTACTTTATTGTTTTGGGTTATAGACACAGAGAAAAGTATCGAAAATATTAGTCATGTTCGGTACGTAAATGGTGTGCCGTAAAATTACGCAAATTTTTAGCTAATTTCTTTATCTTACATACATTTTAAAACCGGCAGGGCTGAAAGTAACTGCATTAATAATACCAAAAGGACCCCATGCGGATTTGAACGATGGAACCAACATTGAGACCAGGTAAAATATGGGGACGGAGAGATTATGTGGTAATTGAGCTTTACAGAACATCTTAAGTATTGTAACGATTTGGACAGAATTGAGTTTATTTTGGAGAATTAAGGATACATAAATTAGTAAAATAGTTGCATTATGTAAATTTATGTAGAAATTTGCATTTTTGTAAGGACGATTTAATAAACCGAAGCATATGCCTCACATAATGTTTTAGAGGGACGGAATATAAGATTAGCAGCTATTGATTGGATGGGAAATGGGGGGAGAAAAGACGTTAACGAGCTCAGAAAAGCAGATCTTTTGGTAACAGTCTGAGGATAACTTGACAGGTCGGGAAGTCGTAACGCTTGGTGTAGAAACATATGTGCTACGGTTGGTATGTTTGGAACGACCTATGAAGGGTTGCTGAAATAAAAACTTTAGTCCATGGGAACATTCAGATTTTGTTCAAACTTCGAACCTGTAGGGAAAACGGGGGATGCGGCGGATATGCAGTGGGAGTTCATTTGACAGAGTGGACGCGCAAACAGTGTATTTCAGCCGGATTTTTAATTAACTGTAGTCATAGTTAGATATTGTTGAGTGTTGAAACGTGACCGCAGGAAAGTGAAGTGGAGTGTATGAAAACGGGCTTGTAACTGAACTGTTAATTTGTCCGCGAGATTAAAACCATCCTAAAGAAAAACTGTATAGTTCAATTCGACTTACTTATACGAGGAAGTGTCGGTTTTGTGATGAAGTGTATTTCAGTGCCACGAGACGCCAGTTATTGTTAAAGGTTTATAATTCATAACTTTGTGTAACCACCAACTTTGTTTATTCAAGCAAATAAATGTAAACTAATTTCTGCTGGCTGTTTAATTAAAACCAAGAACGGGGTACAACGCCTCTGAAAACAGCCCCGTAGATTCCCTCGAGTGGAACTCATGACTGTACTACTATAGCTAGTAACCTGTAATACATATCTGTATCCTAATTATTATATCAATTACAAGAATTAGGACAGGCGAACGGGACATTACCGCCGTACTTCAAGAGAATGAGAAGAAGACAAAATATTAAGGGATAAGTCGGTTGTAATATACAACTGTACACATATGTATGACACTATTTTTTTTTTTTGGTTACTGTAACGATGCTGTCATTTGCCGAGACTATGTAACGCTAGTGATTAATGAAATGATGAATATGGAACATTGTTGGAATGATACTGACAGGAGATAATCTGTCCCATTGTTGCGTTGTCCAACACAAATAAGGTATGGACTGACTTTGGATCGACCCCTGAATACGAATGCTTAAACTTTTCCACTGCCGTGAATCTAATTATTTGGTAAATGTTGTACCATACACAAATATTAACGTGATGTATGGAGCTCCGCGAACTCAGGAAAGGAGTTATCCAGCGTTGACCGCTCGCCTCTATCCGTGTTGTGCGAATCGATTTAAGATTGTGCATGCATCGACACCCGAAATACTGTTGGTTTAATAAAAGAAGCAACGTTTACGAGGGAACATACGCTTGTAGTCAACATATGTTTTGGCGTAAAGTACTCTAAAGAATGTGCACCATTTTCTCTCAGATTTGTCACCATTCATGGCGACGGTTGTATAGATGGGTAAGGGAAGTATCCAGAATTTTAGTACGTAAGGCATGAAAAAAATATGCGCGGGAGTTGAGATACAAGAAAGCGATCATATCATTAGCAACAAAAGAAAATCAGTGTTCCCTCGTCCCACATGAATCGCGTGGACGGAAGGACGAAATTGTATGCGTTGCGATAGCGTACCGACAAGAAAATGAATGCATGGGGTTTTTTGTAACCGATTTTCTGCCAAATGGAATCAATTCTGAAAGCCTAAACTATTTGCGGTTGAAATTAAACCCGAATATATTACCTCCGTGAGTGAATGAGTGAGTGGGTGGGTGAGTGAGTGAAGGTGTGTATGTGTGTGTCTGTGTGTGTGTGTGTGTCTGTGTGTGTGTGTGTGTGTGTGTGTGTGTGTGTGTGTGCATGTGTGTGTGTAAAACGGAACTTCAAAACCACAGTTTGATTCTGTAACTAATTTTGCTGAAGGTGACTTTGTGTCGGTAAAATGGGATCTGAAAGCGCCAGGTTTCTGTCACTAAAATTAACCTCACAACTAAAAGTATTTTCCTTTCATTTCTTTTCGTTTATTTCACATTCCAGTGATCTTATACAGATGTGGAAATAGTCGTGTATACATATAACATAATAACAAGCAAGTGTACATTCAGTATAAACAGTACAAACCGTACCTTAGTGTAGTGTCATTGTCTAGTTTTACTAGTAATTATGAGAACTATAATTTAAAATAAGCCTAAGTATTAATGAAACTGAATGTAACATCAGCACTAATTGTGTATCAAAATATTCCTTTAAACTGTAGAAGGAGTTATGTAACATACATCTTTTTAATATTAGTTTAAATTTACTTATATCACCAGATAAACCTTTAAGAGTTATTGGTAAATGGATGTAAATCTGGATTCCTTGGTAATAAACACCTTTTTGGTATATTGTCAAGTTTGCTGCAGATATGTACTATTCAATAGTTTTCAATGTAGTAATTTTATGCATTTGTGAGTTAGTCATAAACTGGTCTTTATTTTTAGTAACAAATAAGAGTACTGAAAGTATGTATTGTGATGGAACTGTTAGGATATTTAATTCCTTAAATGGTTGTTGAAAAGAGGCATTCTTACTCAAGTTCATAATTATTCTAATTATTCTTTCCTGAACTTTAAATAATTCTTTACTATGTGAAGAGTTGCCCCAAAATAGAATTCCATAGGATATAATTGAATGGACATAAGAAAAGTATGTACTTCACAATATATCTAGTGACATAAACGGCTTAATCAACCTGATGGCATAACAAGCCTTATTCAGTCTAGTTATTAGTTCACTAATATGATGCTGCCAAGTTAAGGTGGTGTCAACGGTTAGTCCCAAAAATTTTAAACATCTCTCACCAAATGACACCTGCATATTAATTTTGTAATCAGTTTTAGTTGAAAATTACAAAAAATTTGTTTTATCATAGTTTAACATTAACAATTTACTGAAAAACCATTTATTTATTTCATTAAATATCTCGTTAGTATTATATTTAAATTTGTTCTTATTGCTGTTAGCAACAATAAAGCTTGTGTCATCAGCAAATTGAATTGGGCTGGACTTATTGGACACAATCTTGGAAAAATAATGAATATATATTAAAAACAATAATGGTCCAAGGACTGAACCCTGTGGTACTCCATGTTGCACTTCTTCCCATTTAGAGAAATATCCATTTATCTTATTGCAAGCATTTATAGTCACCCTCCGGTATCTCGTTTCTTAGATACGATTCCATTAATTTGTGGGCAACACCTACTATACCATAAAATTTCATTTTCAATAGCAATATGTCTTAATTTACACAGTCGAAAACTTTTTTCAAATCACACAATAACTCACCAATCAATATCTTGTCTTTAAAGATGATAATATGTTATTAATTAGAGTACATATTGCTGTGTCAGTAGAATTGTTACACTTGAAGCCAAACTGTTCTTTTACTAATATGTTGTTTGAAGTTAAATGATAATAGAGTCTCTTACATACAAACTTTTCAAAAATTTTGAAAAAACAGACAGTAATAAAATGGGCCTTTAATTAGCAATAAGTGTTTTGTCACCTTTTTTATACATAGGTTTAATTTCCGAAAATTTTAATCTGTGCGGAAATGTTCCAGTTGTAAGCATTCTGTTACAAATATATGTTAGAGATGATACAATAAATGGACCGTTTTTTTTTTTTTTGGAATTCTCGCCATTATTTCATCATATCCACATGACTTTTCAATTTTTAATTCTTTAATAATTTTTTCTATTTCATAAATAGTTGTATTTTTTACTGCAATATTTGTGAAGGATTGATTAAATGTGGAATGTAAGTAATTTAATTGGTTGGTTTTATTTGAATTATCAGTAGTGGACTTATTGTTATTAATTTTGTTGGCGACAGAGACATAATAATGATTAAATTTTTCTGCTGTAGTTTGGTAATTTGTTGTAACCTTTCCGTCAATTTGCATCATTAATATATTATTACAATTTTTCTTGTTGTTAGTGATTGTTTTTATGATACTCCAAGTTGTTTTGTCAGAGTTTGCTAATTTATTGTTGTAGTACATTATTTTGGCTACTGTAATAACTTAAGAGAGTGTTTTGCAATAATTCTTATAATGTTTTTTCAGTTTAGTATCATTACTGTCCCTACATTTAAAGTATAATTTCCTCTTATTATTACACGTCGTTTGTATCCCAGTAGATATCCAGGTATTGGAATTTTGCATACTTTTTGTTTTTTGGGGGGGAAACAAGCATATAAGTTCCTGAGGAAGGTATTTAAAATGTTATTAAAAATTGTATTTGTATCATCATCATTATTAATAAATACATCTTCCCATATTTCATAACTTAGGCTAGCTTGAAATCCATTTGATGAGTGTTTATGGATTTCTTTATAGGAATAAAATTCATTATTGTCATCTGGAGTAATAGTATTGAATAAGCTAAGGACTTGAGCATCATGGTCGGATAAGCCATTGATCAGTGGGGATACTAAATATTTTTCATTCCCAAATTTATTAATGAGAATATAATCATTCATAATTTGCCAGTTATTAAAAATTCTTGTCAGAAATTGGTTATACTGTACAGACTGTAGCTAGTTAAGAGAGAGTTTAAGGCTTGCTTATCCTGGTTATCATTAAGGTAATTAAGATTAAAATGCCCACACAATATTATATCCACAGTGTTATTATATATAAGGTTTAGGGCTTCTTCCAGATTGTTTAAAAAACAATCTTTATTATTAGTTGGGGATCTGTATACAGTTACTATAATAATGGTACACAATGAAATATGTAATTTTAAAACACAAATTTCTATGTCCTTTCCATCTGAGTATCTGTCCATATTAATAGCAGTATAGTACATTTTATTCTGTACAAAACTAGACACTCCTCCAACATTTGTGCATTCGTCTGCAAAATTTAGCTCCCAAGGAAAAGAATGAAGTGTTATATCTGCCAACTCTTCATTATTTAAATGGTGTTCTGATATACAAATAATTTGCGGGGAGTGTTGAACTTTACTTCACGTCAATAATATGAAAGCTGGAAGATAATATCATAAAGATTAAAACCGAGATGCCAAAATTTCACAAATGTGTGTAATTAAAACCCCACGCCCAACTCTAACAATATAAATATTTTTGTTGAATTCGAATAGAAATTTCCATAGACTTTTAGGCGTAAGTTGTGGTTCTGAGGTGGGGGAGGGGGTGAGGGAATACCACCCCATTATTTCTCAAATTAAGAAAATTTTTGGCTACTGATTTGAAGAGGGAAAAAAAAATTTGGAGTTTGAGTGGGGGAAAGAAATGTAAGTGTATTAAGGACTGGTTCAAACCAATCTTCCCCTTGCTTTTAAATTTGCTTTTTCATAAATTACAGTTCTTAATATCCAAGTTCGATTTTATTACCTCCACCCCTCAATGTTATTAACCAAGCTACATCTATGCTTAGGCCAATCCTGTTGTTATTTTAATAGGAATATTGCCTTTGCCAAAATTTTATGAGTCTCCAAATTTTATTGCCAATTATACTTCAGGCCCCTCAGGTAAGGAGTGCTAGTGTTATTCCAAAACTCACCACTTCGCGTGTGCACCATATGGTCATTCATTATTTACACATACCAAGCTGACATTGCTAATGTGCTCCTTTAGTTGGTCATGTTGTGGCAGAATCTAAAATAACACGACAACTGCATAAAATATGTAGGCTATTCTGTTTTCTGTTTTTAATGACAACTAAAGAGCGATTGAAACCAAACATCTAGAAGCCGGTTTAAAATTTTACCACTAATATGTCTAGAGAATGCATTGGATTTCATGTTCTCACAGTCTGCCTTATGACACTGGGTAGTCTGACAGTTAGTTACTGAAGTGTCAGAACAGCATGCTACCTCTTTCTTCAGTGTGGAAATTGAAGGAAATATTTTCATCCAGAATGTCTGTGCCCACCAAACAGACCAGACTATGTAGCGTCATAACCAGCAGACTACAGCATGAACATTCACTTGAAAATGTCAAATCTAATATGTGTGTATGAAATATTGTTATTATGTAAGCAACTATGAACATGAAGATTGTACCAAAATTTAATGTTGTTAAAACCAGCAAAGTTACAATACGCAAAATCACTTACTAGTGGAAATGTGGCACAGAAATGGACAGTACAGTTGTCATGTAATATTTCTTCTTGCCCGCTCCATGTAGAGTGAAATATTTTAAATGAAGTAGGCACAATAGAATCTTCCCAGGAATTATTGTTGCTTGATACAAATTACCAGTAGACAACTAAGTATAGTAGCAAGGAGAAATTGCACACTTGATATCTTGCATGTGGGTGTTTGTTGTTTGGAGGGAAGATAGTACATTATCATCAGAGCTGCAAAT
>Ga0123355_10008661_pt1 | contig 15372 bp, 11 predicted proteins | sample TergutEmb28metaG_3_FD_89872 | JGI IMG/M metagenome (GOLD analysis project Ga0123355, IMG submission 89872) | Embiratermes neotenicus P1 segment gut microbial communities from Petit-Saut dam, French Guiana - Emb289 P1 | ecosystem: Host-associated > Arthropoda: Insects > Digestive system > Gut ... | reverse complement strand
TTGCGCTAACCACATGACACCCCTCTATCCGCAAAAGTTGGCACTAACTTCGCCTACCGGCGGCGGCCGCTCTGTCGGTATGGTTCGCTCGCGGACTAAAGCCACGGAGTTTAGTTTAGTTTTAGTTTATAATCCTGAACCCCTGTGCTGTCTTTGTTCATCTTGTGGCCAGAGAAAGGGCACAGTGTCTAAGTGTGCCAAGTGCGGCATGGGCCTGTGCATGGTGCCTTGTTGCACAGACTATTACACAAAAGTAAATGTGTAAATCATCTCCCATTGTGGATAGTGTGCGTCGTGATAAAATAGTGATCCAAGGTGCCACAGACCTTCTGCAGCAACCACAATTATGTGATATGAGTAATAAACTATTTACATTGCATTTTGTATAATGCATGCAATTCACAGGCCTAAATTTGTTATAAAAGTGGGTAAACATTTTTTCCCAAATTAACCAATTCATAAACAGAGTGTAAAATTTTATTTCCTTGAATTTGAAGGAAAAGCATATGAAATATGCCTCTCTCTCTCTCTCTCTCTCCCCCCCCCTCTCTCTCTCTCTCTCTCATGAAGAGCAAGCATTAAGAATTAAAATAATCCCCAGTTAGAAATCTTGTCAGGTTGCTGCTGCACGTAGGGATTTAATTTTGGCCTTAATCAATAGTGGAGACCTTGTAATATCAAATGAAGAGATGTGGAAAGGTGCTGTAATGATATAATTTTGGTAATGTCTTGGCATTTTTCCTGGAGGTCCTAAAGAAAGCAATGGAGAAAATTAGGAGAAAATATTTGAACCCAGGAATACCGAAATACATAGATGGTGTATATGAAGTGTATCGACCAGAACATTTTGTAGATGTACTTTTATAACATAAGCTAAATACTTGTTTTCTTTTCAGTATAGTAGTGACTTGAAAGATTTGACGTTTCCACTGCATTGGCATTGAGAATTTGGAACTTATGGCTTGTTACACAATGTGGCCAGTAATTTAATACATCCAATGTTTCAAAGCAATTATCAATCCTTGAAGATGAAAAGTACCGTATTCCTTTGAAATATTGAGATATATTAAATTACCAATATACAGTATGACATCCAAGCAAACCAGAATCCTGATAATTACTTGTTTTACAAAATGAATGCTTTCTGTGACAGACTGTGTGAAACAATATGTAAAATTCAAAACCAGCTTATTGCACAACACTTACATTGGTTAATTGATGCTCTGACATGTTTTGGCCTTAACTGTTTGCCAACAGTTAAGGCCAAAACACGTCACAACATCAGTGAACAAATGTAAGTGTTGTTCAACAAGTTGGTTTTGAATTTTACATATTTACTATAGTTGCGTAGAAATTGTACAACATTAAATGTATGAAACTGAATTTGATGCTTGTTTTTTAAGGTTTTGTGATGGATAGTAGTCAGCTTTTATAATTACATATTGAATGGCATGGCTATGAATTGTGATTCATGTGGATGAGTGGGTTTTCTGCCTCATGCTAATCACAGTTCCAGTAGGTAGTACTTCGTGGTCTGTAATTTGGGGATTTCATATCTCTGCCTCGTGACCGGTCACAGGACAACTAAGCTTTAAGTTTCTCTTCATAAAAAATTAATTTTAGTATAAATGTCATATACAAAACACCCGCCTAACTAAGAAGCTGTTATTTTAAATACATAATTCCATCCTGTGTGTGACATAATAGACTTGGGAAGACTTGTTTTGGCATTATCACAACACCAGCAGGACAAAATTTGTTTTACTTGGGGGTGATTATAGAATTGCTAAGGTAATGTGCAGTTGAGATTAGCGATGTATTTGTGTAAATATACGAACCTCCAGTAATTACCTAATTAGTGAGGGACCATGGAAAAAATGTTTTGGGTAAGTTCTTTTAACATTGGATTAACTTTTATAATTGTGTCTGCACTGCACCAACATCTCTTTGTAGTGCACAGAATGGTGAATTATCACGAGACAGTGGAGTTGATTGACTTGCAACTCAATGACAGTTCCATCTCCTGTGTAGAAAAGAAACGTACAACTTGTGGACCACAGATGTTTTGAATCTTAGCCATTCATTCCAGGTCTGGTAATGCAGGTTCTACTAGGCCTGCCATCATCCATTGTGGCTGATGGTTAGAGGCTGAGTTTCCTTTAGGGTGGCAATAAACTCAAGGCACAGAGTCTTCAAAAAGCCAATAATTGGTCATCTAGTCAAGCAAGTTTGTGCCTTATGGAACCTGAAATTCTGTTTGTTCATAAGGGCTGACTGTTGATCCATGCCAAAACCCAGTTTCATGCCATGCACACGTTCAAGTTTCAGATAACCGAAATCCATATTAATATTATCCTTTTTTGCATAGGTTCTTCAGATTTTGTGTTGATTTTAAGAGTATTAATATTACTTAATTTTGAACCCCTTCATGTAAAGGTAACACTTTCGTCAAAAAGTCACTTTTGGCCTGCTTATCATGTTTTCACACCTTTGACTATGTAGACTGTTATATTTATACACTTAAATAAAATCTGTAGATCTGTAATAAATAGCTTCAGTTAAGTATCCTTTTGTTTGGCCATTCCTTGTTTGCATGCTTATCTGTCTGTGGCTACCTACCACATAATGACCTTGGAGACTTGTGGGACTCAATTATAAAACAGGCAGAGTGTGGACAAGCTAAGGTCACAGAACAGCTGTCAGTAGTTGTGCAGCAACACAGCAGTTCATGCAGCAGAGATCAGCAGGAAGATGTAGGGTAGGGTACAGTAATGCACACATTGCATGTTAATGTATATGTGTGTGTGGAGCACAGTGTAGTGTATTACAGTATAAATAGAGTCACAACATATGACATTATAATTGTAACAAAGTACATTGGTATCATATACAGTTTTAACTCATTGTTATGTACATAATGTAATGTAACCATAACAAATTTTAGTAATGTAATGCATATGATATGATGTATATGATGCAGTTGGAACACGAGACAGGTTAACATAACAGAGTATTGTGTATTATATGATTTCAGTGTAACATAACAACTCGGACACAAATATTTTAATATGATACATGAAAGTAATTTCAGCTGCAGCTGTTTGAAGCTTTAACTTTTATGTGACTTTAAAATGAGTATTAAACTTTACATAGAAATAATGCAGGATGATGTAGATTAAACAACTGGAGTTACTGTGATAAGTTATCTTGTCCTGGGTGTGTGAGGCTTTGAGCACGTGAGTACTAATTGCTGTTTCCTCTAGAGTTAATAAAGACCACAGCACAGTTTATTATATAATAAACTCACAAATATATTTCAGCACAACAAATATTTATTGGAGCAATAGGCCTATTGCTCCAATAAATATTTGTTGTGCTGACATATATTTGTGAGTTTATTATATACTTCGTTAGAACACTTCGTGATGCCTTCTCTAAAACGTTTATTATGTACAAATGGCATCACAGACCCACAAAAACCAATTTGCCGTGGCAAGTCACAACCAAGTTTAAGAAGGTAGTACTTTATTTATGCCATCCTATATTTAAGCACATGCTGGTAGAGTTCCTGAATGGATTCATGTAAAACTAAGCCACAGTTTTCGTAGTAAGGCTTGATGTATGAAATAAATTATCTTTTTCTCCCCAGTATGATGGCGCCTGGACTGTGGATCACAGTTGTCGCTCTACTGGCAGGATACTTCGTTTGTCCATCAGGAAGTCTTGTAGACACTAGTACTCTTGGAACAGACTGGAACAGCAATAGTGTAACATCAGCCAATCACAGCAACAACAACTCTGAGAAGTTAGATGAATCTCCTTACTCGATGACAAAGGATCAAGTGGCAAATGATTCAATTGATCATGAAGAAAAACATCATGGCGTTCACATAGCCAACTGGCGATGGGATGAGATTGGAGTATTCTTTACATTTGCCATCTTTATCGTTGTTTCTGGTCTTGCTAAAGTTGGTAAGTTGCTTTGGATTTATTATATTTATTGTAGTGGAACTGTGTTAGTTTGTGCATATAGTGTCTCTGTAATTTTTGGAACGGATGGTCACTTTAAACAGTTAATGTATCTTGACTTTCATGTATTTAAATATTGTTCTTCTCCTTTTCCTTCTTAGCATTTCATCATGCAAGCAGCATCTCAGAACACATTCCAGAGTCATGGTAAGCCATCGCTAGATTTAATTTTAGTTTTAGGCAGGGCTTCTGATTTATGTAGTACACAGTGGTACATTGTACAGGAACATCTCTTTATAACACACATGATATTAAAATGATTAGTGAAATTTTAGAGCTTAATTTCTGGTAGACTTCACTTCAACATCTCACATCTTAGTACTTCAGCCTTTCTTCGTACTGAAAGAGACTGAGGAAGTTGGCTGAAGCAGCAAAATCTTTTTAGGTGTGTAGTCTGAGTTTTGGTTAGGACACTGCAGATCATGAGGTCTTTGTGATAATCCTCTGTCTATTAGCTAGACACCAGGATATTACTTAAATTGAGCAGTGGCTGTCTTTTCCCACATCCTGTCCATTTAGTTACTCAGTAATTATCCCACCACGCAGTGTTGTATAATCTAATTTGCTGACATTTTCATTAGACAATGTTTGCACACTTGAGAAAAGAAAGAGTTTTGACTGGAGGTACATTACTTTTTATTTAGTCTAATTGACTATTGTAAGTGTTCATTGAATTCTTCAAGCAGGTCAGCGTACACGTGTGTCTTCATGAATAGCTTACCCTGCCAGCAGTTTGATATAAATGATGACATTCCCTAAGCCAGGAAGACTGTGTCCCATTTCAATACCAGCTTGATGCTAATGCATATACAGATCTGTTGCTTCACAGCTGTTTTCTCTACAGATATTACACTTTATACAGTCAACATAGCTGGAACTTTTATGTAGTTTCTGATCTCAGACCAAAGACTTGGTTATTGTGACTGAGGTTCTTGCTTTATTCCTCAATCCACCCAAGAAGGTGCTGGGATACTACTTCAACTAGACTATTACCACTTCCTTTCAGATCCCTTTTAGCTTATCATTCTCTTGTCATCATTCATTGCTATACATGTGAGGTACTGAGAGAAGAAAACAAATGTACATTTACCAAAAAATACATAATTAAAGTAAATTTTCATGTTTCAACTAATCAATGAACCATCCAACCAACCATAATGGGCACGTTCCTTCTTGATGTGCTATCTGTTGATCAGCCAGTCAAGATAGATCCTGTCTTTTATGGATTCTGGTAGTTTGTTACTGTGTTCAGTAGAACCCACCATTGGTCCTTCTTCTGGGCCAGACTAATCCACTCTGCACCCTCCTACTCACATTATTTAAGATACATTTTATTATTCATCTATGCCTGGACCTTGCAAGTGACTCCTTTCATGTAGGTTTTTTAGCCACATTTTGAAATCATTTCAGATCTGTCATGCTTGCATGCATACATACATACACAGACACGTGCGTGCATGCATGCACACACGTGTGTATTTGTATATTCCATGGATCCATAAGTGTGTCACAAAGACAGTAGGATGTGGAACAAGTCATAAGTGCACAAATATACACAATTTTTACACTGTAAGATACTGTAAACATTTTACAGAAAAGTGTTATAGATCATCTTCACACATAAAAAAATTATAAATAGAGAAAAATGAGTGTGTATTTAAGTATTTTCTTAAGTCTGGTTTAAATTTTGCTTTTGCATTCTTAAATTGTCAGACTGAGTGGTCAACTGTTGAAAAATTTGATGCCAGCATAAAATGTACTTTTTTGAAAACAAAATAAGTTGGTGTGTGGTCTGTGAAGATGGTGCTTATTCCTTGTTTCATTATTGTGCATAGATGAATTTCCTTTAAATTGTTTCTGATTAATAATAATGGAAATTTATTAATGAAAGTATGTATTGGCATGGAAAAGGTGAAATCTCCATGTGTTCGAGTAGGATTCTACCTGAATTTCTGGGTTGTGCACCTGCCAGAATCCTGATGATTTTCTGGTGTAAAATGGAAATCTTCACACTATCAGAAGAGGTACCCCCAAAAATTATTCTGTATTATATAACAGAATGACAGTATGCACAGTAAAATGACTTGAGGGTGTTAATGTTACTGATATGGTCTGTTGACCTAATGGCATAACATGCTGCATGTAACGTGCAAATCATTTTTTCAATATGGTTCTTCCACATCAGGTGATTATCAATTTGTATTTACTGTCTCATCTCTATACTTTTTTTTATAACCAATATGTACTGTAGAATTTGATGAATTGTTTGTTTTAAATTTCATTTTATTTGTTTTATCTGGGTTTCTGCATTCCCTTCCCACTTAATCATCCATGTTTTGATCCCGGCAATAATAGTTTACTAAGATCGCAAGTTATGAAACTTATGAAGTGATCGCCATCTTCATATTATGAGGGGTGCTGATATGTCCTTAGTCCTACCAGGAAGGAAACAAGCCACAGCGACCAAACTCGGGATTTATTCAACATACTCCCCACAAAGCTCAATACACTTCTTATCCGTTGCTCTAACTTTTGCAAACCACCCCAAAAAAAAAAAAAGTAGAGGGTTGTCCGTCCAACCAGGTCTCCGCGGCAGCAATGACCTCCTTGTCGGACGAAAAATGGCGACCTTTCAATTGTTTTTTCAGTCCAGGGAACAAGTGGTAGTCCGACGGGGCCAGATCCGGAGAATAGGGTGGGTGATCAAGACACTGGAAGCCCAGGTAGGCCAGTTTCTTCTGGGTTGCAAGTGCCTGGTGAGCCAGGGCATTGTCGTGCAAGAACAAGGCCCTCTTGGTGACCTTTCCGCGGCGTTTTTCCTTCAAAATGTCCTACAATTGCACCAGCAGAGATGAGTAATACTCGGCATTGATAGTTTGGCCCTTTGGAAGATAATCAATGAGGCGAGTGCCATCTTGATCCCAAAAAATCAAGGTGAGAACTTTTCCAGCGGATTTTTGCACTTGGATTTTTTTGGGGCGGGGTGAGCCGCTTTGCCATCATTTCATTGACTGTTGCCTTGTCTCCGGGTCATAGTGATATAACCAGGTTTCGTCCATGGTCACCAGTCGCAACAGGAAATCATTTGGATCGGGCCAAAAAAATTCCAAAAGTTGCTCAGACGACTGACACCGTTGATGTTTTTGATCCGCGTTCAGGCATTTCGGGACTTACTTCGTGGAGAGCTTCCGCGTGTCCAAATATTCATGAATTATGAACCCAACACGCTCACATGAGATGCCCAGTTGCTCAACTATTGATTTAGCCGAAATCTGGTGGTCTTCCAAGATTAGCTCGTGAATTTAATCAATAATCTCAGGGGTGGTCACTGTTTTGGGTCATCCAGGACGAGGCGCATCACAGGTGGAAAAATCACCACGTTTAAACTGGGCCACCCAGTTGTTGACAGTGGCATATGATGGTGCATGTTCCCCTAATGTTTCTATCAGTATGGCGTGAATTTCCTTTGGCGCCTTGCCTTGCAAGAAAAAAAAAAAAACTTGATGACAGCTCACGTCTCCATGTTGTTGAAATCACGGGCATTGCCTGATATGCTTCCTTTCAGCCTCTGCAACAAGAAAAGTCTTGCAATTCGGCACATGAACAAACCACGACGCTATGGATTCCATCCTACGACATCGGGAAGTAGGTCGGGCTAAGGACTTACCAGCACCCCCTTGTATGCTTGTAATTTCTATGTGGAGGCTATGTTCATTTCTAGTGCCATTTTCAAATACAGTATCTTAAGTATATGCTACAATTTAAAACTCTCTATTAGTGTAAATCTTACTGACTTTTATGTTCATGTTTATAACTGTTTTAAAAAGAATAATTATGTTCACTCTGTGCTGCTAATATAAATGGGGTTACAATGGATCAGCATTTGTCAGAATGAAATGTGCTGAACAACTTTTATTGTTAATCACTATAACCGGATTTAATTGAAATATGTGAAATAGTTTCTGAGGTGAGTGGCCAAGTGAATACAATCTCCCCATGTGTTCATATATTGTACAAAGATGTGTAATAAAATCTTATGGGAGGAGGTGGGATAGTACATTCATTATGGGAACTAGGCTAGGGGCTGGATGACCAAGGATATGGGACTTGATTTCTGGGCTTGGAGAATTTTCTCCATTCCTCAATGTCCAGACTGAACACCCAGAGATGTAAAGTTGTTCAACATGAAGTTGACCATTCACTAGTATCTAGTACTGAGGTTAAGAATGCTTGAAACTTTACCTGCACTTTCCCATTTATCTTCATGGGATGGTGCTAAATTTAGCCGGGGACAACTTCACCATAGCTTTTCCCTTTTGGCAGAACAATGGAAACTATGTAGCAGTTACCATCTTTAATGTGATTATTTTTTGTTTTTATTTCCAGTCTTATGATCATTGTTGGTGTTACGGTTGGAGGAATTATCTAGTAAGTAGTTTAAAAATTAATTTATTTGCTATGTTAGTCCATTTATTTTCCAGAGATTGCTATTAATATTAAGACTGTGGTCTTGTGATATCCTGAAGGTTTGCTGAAAATGCAAAAACTGAGTTGTCGGGTCCCTAGTACACACATTTGCTGCTGTTATTTACCAAGTGTGCAGCTGGACGTGTGTTAATCAATCATTATTAGTGTTATTTTCACACCAATGGACCTGTCTATAAGATGTGATATTGAGGTGCATCTTAAAATTACTGTCTTCTGCAGTGTGTCCTTCTAGTAAGGTGGAGGCAGCAGGTTCCTATGCAGTATGGTACCTATCTACTAAACTGCTTGATGTGACATCTTAGAACAGTGTACTGTTTAACATATCTCTCATTTGTGACAAGAGTGTCACAACTCAAAATTCGGCATTTTTGAGTTATTGGTACAGAAAGAAACGTTTGCAGATGCACTTTTAACAGGTGTAGTGTCATAAGGCAGTTTGCAAAACTCGCCGCTGGAGAGCAGTTGTGTCATCATTGCATTCATAGCAAATTATAGCACTTCAAAACCTTTAAATGTTTCTGCTGAAAAATTACAAATTTTGAGTTGTGACACTGTTTTCACAAATGAGTGATATGTTTGCCATCAAATGCAAGTAAATGAGCTAGTTAAGAGGTTCTGAAGTTTATTATTTGTACTGCAAGGCTTTATGGACTACAGACATAGCCTCGTTCCCTGAAATGTACAATGTATTAAAAATATCTGAGACAGTGGGCAGTATGCACCATAACTGTAACTTAATGGTATATGCCATAAAAAGGTGAAAATATTTGTTCTGTGCAGTGGTTGTGGGGTTTCACTTCCGGGTGAGAAGCAGCAGAATGGTGAAGAGAGCATTGCATTTCCTACCTTCACACCTCGCCTCTTCTTCCTCATACTGCTACCACCGTAGGTACATGTGTAACCTCTGTTACTTGTTGTTTTCATGCCTGTATAGAGTTCATTATAAGGTTTTCTGAAGATACTTGGGTGCGGGTGTGCGTGTGCTTGTGCATATGCATTTGCGTGTGTGTATGCACATTACAGGAGTCCCATGAATTGCATGATATGCATGTATTTGTGTTCTGAAGAGTAGGCAGGCAACCTGAAATTTGTGTTACATCTTTGGTTTCACTAATCTTAATGTTGATTGAATAATATTCCATGCAACTAACTAATTAATTTTAACTATTCGGGAATACAAACTTACTTGTATCTGAGACAGTTTTGTTGCTCCTGTTGAGGTAGGTCAGTCCTTGTCTTCAAAAGTAATGCAAAGGAGGCGCTGAAGTTTCTCTTTCTTGCGTGAAGGCTTTATTCATTGTTTTTCTTTTTACCTGGCACCCTTTGCATGCCATATGCCTGTCATGCCACATACATGGTCATTGTTTGTAGTCATCATTAAGTACAGTCCTTCAGAATTCTTGTAAATGTGAATTTTGCACAATTAAAAATTAAAATGACTCTTATCTGTTTGTATTTTTCATGTCCCAGCAATGAGGATCAGATAGAAAATAAGTTCAAAATGCATATATTTTGTGACTTTATTTTTCCTTTATCTTATTTATGCTAGTTTATATTATTGTACTGTTGCCCTACTGCTTTGCTGCTTAGTCTGCACCATAGTTGAGGCATTTATGATAGCAAAGGATGAGCTATTCTGTTCTCTGTTGATACCAGTCCATTTCCTCTTTTATTACCCATCATGTCAACTGTGCCATCTCATGACCATCTTTAACTTTGTCACTGCCAGGATTTTGCTTCAGCCCCTTAATAGATGGTAATCAGTGAGTGACGAATTCCCATGGTGTAATTGCAGTCGTTGTAGGTTTGTGAGTTACAAAATTATATGTAATTGAAACTTATTTTCTGACTGACCCTACTATTTGCAGTTTGTTTGTTCAAAATTTGTACTCCATGTGTCTGCACTGCATACTGTTCAGTACAGTTATTTACAAGGGATGGACAAAATAATGGAAGTACTAGACAATACAGGAATAAAACTGTTGGTGTTGGCTGCACAGAAAGATATTTAGTTGTGAATGTCTGTGGTTATTCGTTTGTTCTGCTGCGTAGTGTTAATGTCAATGGATTACAGATTGTGTTTAGTAACAGTTCATATGAAAGTACTGCAAAGTGGGATACTTGTCAGATTTTTCAAAGAACAGATGGTTGGTGCACATTTAGCTGGAGCATCTGTAACCAAAATTAGATGTATCCACAGCAGCAGTTTCCGAGGTTACGACGGCATACACAAGTCATGGGACAACATCAACTAAGAGGAATAGTGGGTGCAAAACCAAAACTAAGTGAAAGGGACTGCCTTACATTGAAGAGGATTGTGTCTAAAAATCACAGAACTACTGCAGCAAAGGTGACAGCAGAACTCAATATTCATATTGAAGACCCTGTTTCCACAAAACCAGTCTGACAAGAGCATCACAAATCCAACTTTTCAAGATGACAATTTGCCCATACACACTGCCAGAAGGGTTCAGTCTTGGTTTGAAGAGCATGAAGATGCACTTCAACATCTTCCCTGCCAGCACGGTCCCCAGACTTAAAGACCATCGAACCACTGTGGTAAGTTTTAGACAGTGTGGTGAGAAGCAGAATCCCTCCTCCATCATCTCTGAAGGACCTAGAAGATGTTCTTCATGAAGAGTGGTACGGTATTCCACTGGAGACTGTTCAGAACTTATGTAAGTCAATTCCAAGTAAGATACAAGCTGTTTTACCGGCAAATGGTGGCCCAACTCCATATTAATAAAGAAATGTGTGTGCACAACTGTTTCCATTATTTTGTCCATCCCCTGTATATAAAGAAGGTAGAACAAATTCAGCTGTACAGTGAGATGAATTTGTGAAAAACTGGGACTAGCTGTTGATGAAGACTTCAGACTTTTAGTTTCAAATGTACGCAAAATATATTTCACCGTTGCCTGCATTATTACAATATGTTTCATAGGAGGGGCACAGGAAACATAGTAATCCTTGGACACCCAGTGGTAACTATACATTCCGCCTATTTTAACATTACAAACTGCATTTTGCTTTCACAATGTTTACATGTTTTGTGTGATGCTTACAGTATACAGTGATGATTTTCCTATACAGTATTAACTGACTGGGCTTTGTAATGGAGAGTCTGTGTTCTGTGTGAGGGAGGAAAAGAATTTTTATATGAAGTGCATACATCGTCAGTTTTTTCATCAAGGCATCATACTCACTTTTATCTCAGTACCATTCTTACCAGAATGACAAGCAAGCAAAGCCTGGGACATCAACTAAGCCGTTCTGTTTTGGACATTGGGTAGCAGTGGAGGAAAATTACCTTTACATTTTTCAGAGGCAAAACAACCATAAGAAATATTCTGGTTTTTGTAAGTCTGAGGGGATACAGGAAATGCTAGCAGCTTAACATAGGTACAATTATAATACTAGCACTAGTGAACAAAGGGATAGCATTGTAGTAGAAATGTTAGGTTCATAATCATTTATATGAATATGAGTTATTTAACAATGATTTCTTGACTGCATGGCTTATACAGCTTGAAATGTAATAAGTATTGTGAAGGCTGAACTGGGAAATCTATGGTTGTGGCCTGCTTTAAGTAAGTATTCCAGCATGTTCCTGGAATGATGGAAGAATATCATGGAAACTGCTCAGTGTGGTAAATAGATCTTTCGGCTGAGATTTAGGCTTAGAACTGTTGTGACATTAATATATAATTATAATAATGGGTATGTTCTGAGTTATGGCATTGCGTGGTTTAAAGTGTCACTACAAATATTTCAGTTGTATCTGCTGCATCTGGAGTCAGAATAGATGAAGATGAAGGCAATATATTGCTCTTCATTTTCATCACCATGACGATCTCAAATGTCATGATATTAATGACTTGAATGGTGTTTCAGGGTGGTGCTGGAGTCATCTTATTCGTTATACAACAGAGCATTTAGCTACAATGTCAGCACTATTTTGTTGTATGCTGTGGTGGTAAGTCCTCTACCCTTGCTAAATACAAGCATCATTTTAGGAATGTTCATGGTGAAGAGTTGCAAAAGTCTACCTGTTAGTTTCACTGTATATCTTTGATTGTTATAATGTACATAACAAAGTTTGTTCTTCTTCCAGGGGACACTGTTCAATACATTCACAATAGGTGAGTAACTCTTTGATCATACTCTACATCTAAGGGCAGCCTGATGTACACACATATTCTCAGGATTTAAGGGCATTTTGAGTCTTCTTTGAGCAGTTGCTAGTAATTGGTTCAGCATTTATGAAATGTGAAGGCAGAAGTAGAGCTGCATTTGACCCTGCAAATCCAGCATAGTACACAGCTTATTTCTGTAAGGTCCATTTTTATTGTATGCTACACCTGCTCCTGTGTTTTCCAGCTGGCCCTTCTCCATTTACCTTTTTGAGGCCTTTTTGGTGCATTCACAAAATTGCAGAAAGTGATTATTAGCTTTATTGTGTCTGTCTGTCTGTCCATCCATCCATCCATCCATCCATTTGCATGGAACAACTCCCTTCCCACTGGATGGATTTTTATGATACATGATATTTGAATGCTTCTGAAAAATCTGTCAGTCAAATTCAAGTTTCATTAAAATCTGACAAGAATAATGGGCAGTTTATATGAAGACCTATCTACATTTGTGGTAATATCTTGGCATATTCTTCCTAGAATGAGAAATGTTGCAGACAGAAGGTGTAGAGAGTCAGTTCACACATTTTATATTCAGTAACTTTCTTTTTTAATTGGGCCATTTGGGGATAATGTGGGAAAATATTGTAAAGCTGGTTGGGCCACAGATGACAATATAATATGGTGCATGTGCTTTGCATGTCAATAAGGAAGGCAAGAATACAAACAAATGCTCATAGTATTTAATACTTATTGCTTTTCTATTGCAACAGTGGTTAAATGAGCATGCCTCATTGTTACTTTGTACGTACATTGCCTGTCTGGTTTCATAATTATAACTCTTTTGATATGAACTATCATCTGTCTGGCCCCGTCACATTTTCACTGGAGCCCCATTATTTTTCATTTGCATGATTCATGGTAGGCATTCTAAGTGTCCATGCTGATAGCAAGCATTGCTTTGACAGGCAGGAATGACTGTGGGAAAATAAAAGAGACTGGTGACTTATTTTTACTTGACCCAGAAGGAGGAGGAGTAGGGTAAGAGAGGAAGAGGAAGTCTTCCTCTCAGGTCTTCTAACAAACATTTTGAATGTTTCTTGTTTCTAGTATGCTTAGCTGTATCTGCTTATGCAGTCTGATGTACGTTTAAGACACCATGAATTTTGCAGGCCCACTTTTATTTGTGCTGTGGCGTTTGGGATTGATGGGATCCATGCTGGGACAGCTTACCTTGCTAGAGTGTCTGGTGTTTTCTGCACTCATCTCAGCTGTGGATCCAGTGGCAGTTCTTGCAATCTTCCAGGAAGTGGGAGTAAATGAGGACCTGTACTACCTGCTCTTTGGGGAGTCTCTGTTTAATGGTAAGGACCAACCAAGCTGCAGGCTGACTGAGTGATTGTTTATGTCACTACTTACATAATCAGACTTATTTCAACTCTGCTGCAATAGCAATCTGGTTTATGTAGTGCAGATTCCGAACTTGTGTTACGTACACATGGTAGATGTTTAAGAATAGCATTTTGGTTCTTACATTGTAGATTCTGAGCTTGTGTTATGCACTAATGATACTTGGTGGCATAGCTTAGTGTACTGACTAGGCTACAGGATAAATCGCCAAGTAATCATTCAGTTCACAGGGATAAGAAATTTTTCTCTTCTCCAGAACTTCCACAATGGCTGTGTGGCCTAACCAACCTCCTATTCAATTGATAGTGGGGGCTCGTTCCCCAGAGATAAAACAGCCGGGCTGTGAAGCTGGAAGCTGACTGCTCACTTCCATTTGTTGCTGAGACTCCATTTCCCTATATGCCTTTATGACATATACAGTGGGAACCTTATCTTTACCCAGTGACAGATAACCAGCACATTGCTGATGAAGTGTAGAGATAAGGTTGCCGATTTAAATCTTCTAAATCAGCCTTAGTACTGTCCAATTTACACACACATGCACACAGTACTTGCAAGGCTGACTACCCTCACCTAGTTTAGCCTGTGAGGGTACCACTAGGAGGCAAAGGTGAAGCCTAGCAGCCCAGTAGATACAAAAATGCCTAGAACGCTACAGCTAATGAATTGCAAGCACTTGCACTGTTGTCATGGGTGATGGAGATGATGGTGTTCAAGGCTACCCCTTTCTGCCTACTTCATATTTCCCTCCATCTTCCAGGTAGCAACCAGCCCTAAGTGATTTTTACAAATGAAGGTCACTACACACTTATCACAAGTGACATGCATGTGAACAGACTGACTAGATAACTGGAGGGGAATATGGGAAAGTATTCTGGAGGGGGAAGCATATTCACTGAAGGGAGATGTGGTGGGGATTGATTATGGGATTTGGTTTTGTAGCCTTGCTGTAGGACCGACAGACTGACTGTCCCTTTTACACCCAACTGATGAAATGAGACATTAAGTTATCAGATACCTACTTGACTAATGGAGCTGGAGGTGGTGCAGAATGTTGAGGTTATGTCTGGGGGATTAGAGTAAAAATAGACCACGAAATTGTTTAATCCTTTACAGACGAAGCGCAGCTCGCTGTATTTAAAGACCCAGTCTGTACCGCGCTGTAAACACTTTTCATCTCGGTTATAAGAACCAATCAGTTTATGCTGTAAGTGACACAAGTCGCTGTTTGTTCTCAGATAAATACAAAACACATAAATACAGTGTGGGCAGAGCGTACAGTTGTTGAATGTTAAACTGTTGGTGCATCACG
>Ga0123355_10008660_pt1 | contig 15373 bp, 12 predicted proteins | sample TergutEmb28metaG_3_FD_89872 | JGI IMG/M metagenome (GOLD analysis project Ga0123355, IMG submission 89872) | Embiratermes neotenicus P1 segment gut microbial communities from Petit-Saut dam, French Guiana - Emb289 P1 | ecosystem: Host-associated > Arthropoda: Insects > Digestive system > Gut ... | reverse complement strand
GATGAAATTATGACCATTTTCAAGCTCTTAAATACGTCTGCTTTAAAAGAACAATTACTTAGCTCTTAAGCTCTTGCATATTCTGCATTGATAGTATAGAACTTTCGATGCGGTTTATCCTGGTTTCATCCTGCAGTGTGTAGTAAATTTTTAGATAACACAGTTTACTAGTACAGCAACTTTGAAATTAGTGATTATTAGTTAAAAAATCTGTAAGCTCTATCTAAAGCTGGACTAGTGCTGAGCAATTCAAAAAGTTCTGTGATGATTCAAACATCCGCTGTGTGGAAGTTTCACCTAAAACCTTTTTTAAAGACAACACATGTGATGGAGCCTTCATTACAACAGAATACGCTTATGATGCCAAAATATTAAGAGATTATTTTCTAGCAGAAATTGCAAAATTATCAAATGTTAGAATTTTATACGACACACGCATATCATCCATAGACAATAATGGTAAGCATTACGTTTTTAAGCTAGCTGATGGGGAGGTGCATAAATCAGACTTTGTCGTCAATGCTACTTATGCCAGCGTTAATCAGATACATGAAATGTTAGGATTTTCAGCACTTAATATCAAGTATGAACTTTGCGAACTTATCCTTGTGAAACCAGTTGAGAAGTTAAAAAACGTTGGGATTACAGTCATGGATGGACCTTTCTTCTCCATTATGCCCTTTGGAAAAACAGATCTCCATTCCCTAACTTCAGTTACTTTTACCCCACATATTGCAAGCTACGAAAGTGTACCGACATTTTCATGTCAAGAAGAGTCAAACGGATTTTGCACAACTGACCGCTTAGGCAACTGCAACTTCTGCCCAGTTAAGCCGAAAAGCGCACGACCTTATATGGAAAGCATGGCTAGAAAATATTTGCGAGATGAGTACGGATTCGAATATATGAATTCTCTTTACTCTATGAAACCGATCCTCAAAGCTTCAGAAATAGATGATTCTCGACCAACTGCCATAAGAAAATACACTGACCATCCTCGTTTTATCAGTGTATTATCGGGTAAAATCAACACAGTTTATGAATTAGACAAGGAGCTGATTTCATGAGTGAACAGCAAAAACAATTCATCTCAGCAGTTATCTATGTACATAATAGCGAGCTGTATCTAAAGAATTTTCTCGAATATGAAATTTTAGCCCAGAACTTCGAAAAGTTCGAAATCATCTGTGTAAATGATTACTCTGATGACAATAGTAAACAAGTAGTTCGCGATGCTGCATCTGCGATGACGAATTGTCTGATAAGTATAGTAAATACCGGATTCCATCAAGGAATTGAAGCAGCCATGCTCGCAGGATTAGATCTCGCAATCGGTGACTTTGTCCTCGAATTTGACGAAACAACCATAGACTACGATCCTGAAATCATTATGAAATGTTACAACAGATGTGTAGAAGGATTTGATGTTGTTTCTTGTGGAAGTGGCAACAGGCGTGGTTCTTCGAAACTTTTTTACTCCCTATATAATCGTCACTCTGGTACGCAACATGAATTAAAAAGTGAGACCTTCCGTATTATCTCAAGAAGAGGCATCAATAGAGTATACGCCATGTCCCCAAACCCATTATATCGTAAAGCACTATATCAAAATTGTGGGCTAAAAACTGACTATTTAGAGTATGAAGGGACAGGTGTTGCAAATCGCAAACATACCCTTAAACAACCCCACGAGACTGCGCTAACAAGCCTTATCCTGTTTACAAATATCGCTTATAAAGCAACTGTTATGTTTGCTCTTGTAATGATGCTAGTTACGTTTGGGTCAATCATTTATACGATAACGATTTTCATCACTGGCAATCCAGTTGAAGGTTTCACAACAATGATGACTCTCCTGTCCGCTGCTTTCTTTGCGTTGTTTACTATTCTCGCAGTTGTGATTAAATATCTTACTGTCATTTTAAAATTAGTATTCCAGAAACAGCGATATACTTTAGAGTCAGTAGAGAAACTTACAGGGTAAGGTTCTTTATGAATGTCGAAAATGAGTGACTCCTCATTTTCGACACAGCTTAGCAACCAAATAAGTTGGCTCTTCGCTGTATTTAAGTGGGTAGGCTAAAATAATAATGGTGGTCGATGTATATGAGAAATAAACCTGTTAGTAAAAAAAATCTACAATTGAGGGTGGCAATGCTCGGATTAGTTGTATTCATTGCATTATTCTGGGTCCCTATACAGCAAGAAGTCTTGGTTTTGGCTATCGCCAATTTACAGCTTTTTTGGTATACGTAATCTTTTGGGTACATGTGCCCGGACTTGCATTAATAAAATTTCTGGATCGGGAAGGAAAAAGAATTAACTTAGCTTTGACATTGAATATTACCTCATTCTTTACTGGATTTGCATATTTAATATTACAGTATTATCTATTGACTTGGCTAAATATCAGATTTCTACTATTAATTATCTCACCTGTAACAGCGACTGTTTTAATTTATAAGAACAGAAAATCCTATTCCTATAAATACTTTCTAAACTCAAAAAATTTAATGAGCGAATATGGACTTATAACTATCTGTACAACTCTTATTGCTAGTGTTGTCTCACTTTTATGGAGGTTTCCGCAACCACACTTAGTAGGAAAATTTTCGCTAAATATAGATTTTTTATGGCAAATTGGAAATGTAAATCTACTTTCAGGAAATACATTCTCAGATCCAAGAGTGTCTCAATTAACCTTTGTATATCACTATTTTTCAAATCTTTTCTTTGCAGTGCACAAAATTTTACTAGATACATTGGGCTTATTTCAAGATGATAATTTAGTCAACTTTAATTTGCTTATGCAATATCAATTTATTATAATCGGAATACTGATGGGCGGTTCATTTTATTTATTGTACAAGCAGATATTTAAAAGTGATGTACTTGCCTGTATCTTAGCGATTTCAAGTTTATTTATCTTACCTGTTGACCCTTGGGGAGTTTATCACGATGCTTTTTTATTTCATTGGACTACGAATATTAATGCTACAGGTTTAAGCATACCCTTATTTGTTATAGCTAATGTATTACTATTTCCATATTTAATTAAGTCTGAGAAAAAAAATAGCATATGGATCAATGTATTTTTAGCATTAATTCTCTCTATAATGTTAAATGGTTTTAAGGGTCCTATTGGCTTAATGGTAGTTGCCAGCATAACTATTTTCTCATTCGTTGAACTCATACTTTCAAAAAATGTTGAAAGTTTAATAAGGAAAAAGATTTTCATATCAAGGTTATTCATATCGCTCTTGTTTGTTATAGGATTTATTTTCATTTATATCACACTATTATCTGCGGGATCCGGAACTGTATCAATCAATTTTAATAGTACGCAGTTGATAGGGCAATATCCTATCTTTCAAGGAATCCTATCAAATTTAGGTAACCAATTATGGTTAACAATTGGTCTTAGAATTATACATCTCGCTTATTTCTCAAATGGTGCAGGCTTTTTATTCCTTTGTGGCGTTATTTTCTTACTAGTGAAAATTAAAAAAGAGGGGTACCACCGTAAATTCAACGTGCTTATTTTTTGTGCTATAACCGCAAAAACTGGAATAATACCCTTTTATATTATTGAACATTCAGGGGGATCTCAACTTTATTTTTACTTTGCAGCTATTCCTTTCATTACCGTAATCGCTGCGTTTTTTGTAGTTGAGTTCTCTAAATTGATAATAAGTAAAACCAGCTCAAGAAAAAAGATATTATTCAAATCGACGATTTACTTATTTGCTATTTTGATTATATTTTGGGGAGTCTATGGTAATGGCAGGCTTCTGAGTACAGCTTCGCTGAGAAATGATAACCCGTTGCAAGGTAGAGGACTTCGCTTTTCTAATGAAGAGTTACTCTCTTATCCAAGTAGTCAAATTACATTCTATGAATTTCAAGCATTGCATTGGTTGTTCAATAACACTGAAATTGACTCTCTTATAGCAACTAACAGACAAGAAATAGCGCCAGATGATTACCGTTTTTTCTATTTTTCAGCGTTTTCAAATCGGAATTTTTTGATAGAAGGGTTTAGATTTGCAGCAAATTTAGGATTTCCTTTTGAAGAGGCTTTGGAGTTACTACGAATAAATAATCAGTTATTCACAGAAAACTATATTGGTAAACATACACTGGCAATTGAACTAGGTGTCAATTATTTATTCATTTCTAGATACTCGGAATACAATTATTCTCCAAATGAAGAAGGATTTTCGCTAGTATTTGAAAATAGGGATGTTAGGATATATGTAGTTCTGTATTAAGTTTTATTGAAATGTAATAGATCGTTAGGAGGTAAATATAATGATATACTTTAATAAGCCACCCATTGGTAAAAGAAGTTTGGAATACATGCATGAAGCTAGCAAAAACAATAAAATATGTGGTGATGGTCCAATAACTAAAGAAGTAAGCAAATGGTTTGAGGATAGAGATGCTACTGCCAAAGTGTTGCTAACTACCAGTTGCACACATGCCTTAGAACTAGGAGCCCTATTAATGGATATTAAAGAAGGTGATGAAATCATTATGCCTTCATACACATTTGTGTCAACAGCAAATCCCTTCATTTTAAGAGGAGCAACTGTTGTCTTTGTAGATATTGATCCAAGAACTATGAATATTGATGCAAATTTAATTGAAGATGCTATTACTGAGCGAACTGTAGGGATTGCTCCTGTTCACTATGCTGGTGTAAGTTGTGATATGGATAAAATAATGAACATTGCAGAGAAGTATAACCTTATGGTAATCGAAGATGCAGCACAGGGTTTTGCGGCATCTTATAAAGGGAAGCAATTAGGTACGATTGGAGATTTTGGGGCATACTCGTTTCATGAGACAAAGAATTATTCAATGGGAGAAGGGGGTCTTTTATACATTAGGGATGAGAAATATGTTGAAAGAGCTGAAGTGATTAGAGAAAAAGGAACTAATAGATCTAAATTTTTTAGAGGGCAAATTGATAAATATACTTGGATAGACTGTGGATCATCTTACTTACCAAGTGAACTAAATGTTGCCTATTTAAAAGGCCAGTTAGATGAAGTTGAAGAGATTAATGAAAGGAGGTTAACAATTTGGAAAAAATATTATGAAGGTCTTAAGCACTTGGAAGAAATCGGAATAATAGATCTACCATTTATCCCAAAAGAGTGCGTTCATAATGCACACATGTTTTACATCAAAACAAAGGATATTAGCGAAAGAGAGAAGTTAATTAACTTCTTAAAAGAAAATGAAATTCTATCAGTATTCCACTATATACCCTTGCACAGTGCACCCAAAGGATTGAAAAGTTCTAGATTTCATGGCGAGGACAAGTATACAACAAAAGAAAGTGAAAGGTTGCTTAGACTGCCGCTACATATGCATTTATCAAATGATGATGTAGAAAAAGTCATTGAAAAGGTAGTAGGGTTCTATCAAACAAATAGTATACATATAAGAAGTATTACACTTGATGATACTTATGATATCGTCAAATGGCGAAATAGTGCACATGTATTAAACAATTTTATAGATAGAAGTAAATTAACAGCTGAGCATCATACTAATTGGGTAACTAATTTTGTTCAAAAAGGTCGGGTAATGCAGTTTATTATACTTTCAAAAAATACACCTATTGGAACGACATTTATTAAAAATATAAATTCTGACGACAAAGAGCCTGAATTTGGGTATTTTATTGGAGAACAAGAGTATTTGGGGCAGGGTTTCGGGACAATTGCTGGAAAACTGACAATAAAAGAGTACGGTAAAAAATTCAGCAAAACAATCATTGCAAGAGCTATTAATGAAAATGTTGCTTCAAATAAAGCATTAAAGAAAATAGGATTCGAAATAGATTATACATACGAAGAAGATGGAATCGAAGTAAACATGTTCAAATACTATGGTGATAGATAATGAAAATATCGGTAATAATACCTTGCTATAAATCAGAAAAAACTGTTGAAAACGTAGTGAGAGATATTGAATTGTTCTTTAATCAAACAGAAATTTATGAATATGAAACTTTTTTAGTGGATGATTATTCTCCTGATAACACCCTAAATATATTAAAGGAACTGCCAAAACGATATGATAAATTAACAGTTTTAGCTTTGTCAAAAAACTTTGGTCAACATGCTGCAATTATGGCCGGTTTGAACAGGGCAACTGGTGATATTGTTATTTGTATGGATGACGATGGACAAACTCCACCTTTAGAAATGCAAAAATTAATTGATAAAATAAATGAGGGATATGATATTGCTTATGCAAAATATGGAAACAAAAAACATTCGAGTTTTAGAAATATAGGAAGCAAATTCAATGATTATATGACTGTAAAATTATTAGGAAAGCCTAGAAATTTATATGTGTCAAGTTATTTTGCTGCAAAAAAATATGTGATTGATGAGGTAATTAAATATAAAAACCCCTATCCATATCTTGGAGGGTTAATATTAAGGATAACCAGATCTATAGCAAATGTGGAGGTCACTCACTATGATAGACTTGAAGGTGAAACAACATATTCATTTAGGAAATTAATCCAATTATGGGCGAATGGTTTTACTGCTTTTTCTGTAACCCCGTTAAGGATAGCAAGCATAACAGGATTTTTAGTTTCAGTGGGCGGATTAGTATTTGCTCTATATATAATTGTTAATCGATTTATGAATCCATACATGGCTATTGGGTGGAGTTCACTCATGGCAGCTGTACTAGTTACGAATGGTGTTGTTTTAATGTCGCTCGGTTTAATTGGAGAGTATATAGGTAGAGTTTATATAAGTGCAAATAAAAGCCCACAGTTTATAGTAAAGGAAGAAATAAACAGTGAACCTAAAAATTAAGAACTTAATAAAGCTGCATTTGTTATTTGTGGTTTATGCTTTCATAGCCTTGATTTCTAAGCTAGCAGCACAAGAAAGCTTTTTGAGTGTAAATTTTATAGCTTTATATGGTTTAATGATTTTTGCTTTAGTAATTTATACATTCTTTTGGCAAAAAATATTGAAAATCTTTCCTCTATCATTTGCATTCTCAAATCGTTCAATCGTGATATTGTGGGCTAGTATATTAGGTGTGATTATCTTTGATGAATCTATAACAATTGGCAATATTATTGGTGGAATTATAATAGTCGCTGGTGTGTATTTGATGGTGAGTGATTATGAATGATCTATTTTATATTGTACTGTTTCTATTTTCAGTGCTTGTTGCATCATTTTCACAAATGTTACTTAAAAGATCTGCTAATAGAAAGTATGATAGAGCTATTGATGATTATATGAATAAAACAGTATTATTTGCTTATGTATTGTTCGTATTATCAACGCTATTAACTATGTTTGCATACAGAGGTGTGAATCTTTCATTAGGGCCAATATTGGAATCAGCTGGATTTGTTTTTGTTGCGATAATGAGTAGATGGATTTTAAAAGAGAAAATTACAGGAAAACAATTTATTGCAATTTATTTAATCATGTTTGGAATCATTGTTTCAATTATATTTTAAAAGGAGTTGTTATCTGTGAAAGGGATAATTTTAGCAGGTGGTTCAGGAACTAGGCTATACCCCTTAACAAAAGGTGTTTCAAAACAAATATTACCCCTTTTTGATAAGCCTATGATTTATTATCCATTATCAATTTTGATGTTGGCAAAGATCCGAGACATTTTGATTATCACCACAAGAGAAGATCAGCATAACTTTCAAAGATTATTAGGTGATGGTAGTAATTATGGAATTAAAATAGAGTGGATTATACAAGACGAACCAAAAGGGCTCGCAGAGGCATTTATTATTGGTGAAGAATTTATTGGAGGAAATAATGTTTGTTTGGTATTAGGAGATAATTTTTTCTATGGCCACCACTTAGTTTCTCAGTTAAATGACATGGTAAATAATTTGAATGGAGCTACGATTTGTGGTGTATATGTAAATGATCCGAAAGCATATGGAGTACTTGAATTAGATGGAGATAAAGTAATTGCGATTCATGAAAAGCCAGAAAATCCACCTTCGAATTTTGCAGTTGCAGGATTGTATTTTTATGATAATACAGTCGTAGAGAAAGCTAAGAATGTAAAACCGAGTGCTAGAGGTGAAATGGAAATTACTTCTGTCAATAATATGTATATACGAGAAGGAAGATTAAATGCTAAACTTATGGGTAGAGGATTCACTTGGTTCGATACAGGATCACACACCTACTTACTACAAGCATCAAATTTTGTAGAAACAATCCAAAAAAGACAAGGTTACTATATTGGAGCCATTGATGAAATCGGGTTTAATAATGGTTGGATTAGTGAAGAAGACTTTACTAGAACATGTGAAGAGTTAAAAAAGACTGAGTATGGTCAATACTTGGATCGAGTGAGGATGTGGGGATGAAATTACATACATACATACATACGAAAGTAAGATATTCAGAATCATTTTTCACTAGTGGCATAGTATTCGCTTCAATAGTATCCACATTAACTATTCTGGGAATTACAATGACTGGTTATAGTGATTACCCTTCGCATATCAATATCGCTAGGTATTTCTTAGAACTAATAACGTATCCTATGTATCATCTTTTACTTGTTTGGTTAGATGAATTGCTTTACATACCAATGGTTTATTCGTCTGCTTTCATCTTAACTATGTGTAATATAGTTAGCGTATTGATATTAAGAAAAATCATTTATTTTGGAATAGATGCTTTCAACAATAAATTAAACTCTATTGAGAAAATCTCTATAACTGATACACGTAAATATATTATAGATTTTTTCTGTATAGCTTCAATTTTTATTGTAACCATCCCTAGTGTTTTAACTAACAGCGCTATGTATGGCTATATTGTTGAAAATGGAGTGATCCTTGTAACTTCACCCAACATGTGGCATAATCCAACACAACTTATGGTAAGACCATTTCAATTAGCTTCTTTATATTTCTATTTAAAGGTGATACAAGATATTAAATCTAGTACCAATATCTACAAAAAAAATTTGGCAATGTTTTCATTGTTTTCGATTTTAGCAACGTTGGCTAAGCCTGTAGGCAATTTTGTAATGATGCCAGCTCTTGCAATTTATGCGGCAATAGTTCTGTTTTCAGATTTTAAAGAAAGAATTATTGGGTCTTTAAGGCTTATAACTGTAGTACTTCCAATAATCCTTGTTATGTATATCCAAAGTTTAGATGTAGGTACTATAGGCGGAGATGGTGGACAAACGTCTCTATCACTTTCATTTCATTTCGGTACAATAGCGAATTTATCTGTTATGCAAGTTTTATCTTTTGCATTTTCAAATATATTATTTGCTTTGTTCATTTTTGCTTCAATAGGATTGAAATCTATATCTAGGCATCCTGTGTATTGCATAGGATTACTTGCATATTTAGTAGGTTTTTTTCAATTTTTCTTTATTACAGATGGAACAATGGATTTTAATACTGCTTGGAGCTACATGTTTGGCTCGTACATTATTATGGTGTGTTCCATCATGCCACTAATTACATTAGGAAACCAAGTTAAGAGTGTAGTTATTAAAATAATTGGGTACTGTATTTACTGCTTACACTTTATATTTGGTTTATTTTATATTATTCTATACATTAATACTGGAACATTTTTTCATTAACTAGACAGTCGTAATGAATATTGAATTATCTAAGGTCAAACTCAAATAAGTCCCGATAAATTTCTCCACTAGTACAACAACTTTGAAATAATAGTGATATCAAAACAAACATCCTAATTTTCCGAAAAAGATCGCATTAAACTAGACCCTATCAAAAAGTTTAGTTTTCGTTCATTGTGGAGGCTCAAGCTTAAAGGGCGTGAGAGTCTGATCAAGCTACAAGAGCTTTATCGCTATAACTCAAGCAGTATTTTCGCTACGCGCTAAAGTAGAAAATAATATATAATGCTCTGAGATTAGACCATTAGTTATGAATCTCAACTAGGGTCTTACCCCGAAAAAAAGATACACCCACTGAGTATGGTCGATATTTGGAAAGGATCAAGGTAGTATGAAACTAATTAGGTTTATAAAAAAATTTGAATTTCATGGTACGTTTGTAAATTTAGTTAAAGAATCTAAAGTCTATGAACCATTAGCAATAATTGTTGTGAGCCTAGCTTTTATAGTCATTTATAATATTATTGTATTTTCCTTGACAGGTTTTACTTTAAATTGCTTCACTTTAAGCAGCTTAAACGATGCTAATGCTTACTACATACAGGTGAATAATATTATACAGAGAGGGTTTTTAAGCTCTACTACTGGTTACCATTCTTACTTATTGGAAGGTGGAATCATCTACAACCCTTACTGGCTGTATTTTGGGGCACATGGTATTGCTATACTTCTACCCTATGTATTTTTAGGAAGCGTTTTAGGTGGGCTTGAAGGGTCAGCTATTTTATGGATTCATTTAATACTATTAACTATTGCTTTCTTTGCTATCTACATAGCTACTAAAAGCATAAAAACCACTATAGTTGTTCAGGTTTTAACATTCATATTCACTCCTATGTTAAATTATTTTCCTACTTTTATGATGGAGATCCAGATGTATTTTTGGAGCCTCACTTGCGTAGCTGCTATCTATGCTTATAAAACTAACCCTACAAAAATGGTTAAATTGATATATTTTACTGTAGTTTTAGCAGCAAGTGCTGCCAGAATGACAAATATTATATTTATATTTCCTTACATAGTAGAAATCCTTTCGGCAGTCATAAAAGAGCGAAGACTAAAAAAAGAGCTTTTACACATATTGGTGCTCCTAATAGCTGTGGATTTTCTTCTGTTTTTGCATGGCAGGATAGCTGCACCCTATAGAATTAACTTTATGTCTCAAGTTTCTGACGCTATCAGTATAGAGGGCTTATCCTATGGGTTTAGTATGATGTGGGCTAGGTTTAGATCTCAATTTATAACATTCTTTAATCCATACCAAAATACATTTCATGTATATGTAAGATATTTTATGACGGCTTTGGTTGCTATGCTCATGACTGTAGCACTATTTAAAAAGAAGGATGGAAAGATAAAACTTGGTTTCGACGCGGAACCCTTTGCACTTGCATTAATAATAGCGAGCATTGCTATTTTTGTTATGGCTTTGTATGATCTGTTTATAAACTCGTGGCGAAATATTAGGCTTTTTGCGCCTATACTATTTGCTGTAGCTATATACACAATTATGAGGCATGAAAAGTATACTAAGATATCCAAATTCTGTACCATAGCTATTATAGTATCTTTGATATTTTTAAGATATCCTAATCTAATGATACACAATGCTTTTAATGAGTCTCTTCACGATAGCTTTGTGGATCATGTATATTTTAATCCAAATGCTGCGAGTAGATATGAAAATTCTGTTATAATTATAATGCTGGGCAATCCTAGTAATTTTTGGAATATGGATCCAGGTTTAGGATATATATATGCTTTATCTATACATTGGAATGCAGCGACACCTGGAGCTCTTGGAGTGGGATGGATTGTATCTCCATCTTATCTTCCTATAGCATACAATGGAGGGTTTTATACATTAGTTCACGACGATAATGAATGGAGAGTTTATAGATTGACCTCAAGTTTGGAAAGGGTCGTAGAATAATGGTGATTATTACTAAGTAGGATGGTGAATTATATATGGAAAAGAAAATGTTAATTTCTGGGATCATTGTTTTTCTATTTCTTGGGATTGTATCATTTATTGATGGAGAAATTTTGGCGAGATTTGAAAGAGAAGAACCTTCTATTAATACAAATGGCTATTTCTATGATGGGGATTTTGTCTTGTCAGCTGCTCCCGGCTTTCATGATGATGAATTTTATTTAAATGTTTCAATCCCGACAATTCCACAAGCAACTATCTACTGGACGATTGATGGAAGTGATCCTGATCCTAGTAGCGAAAAATTTATAAATCGAGAAGGGGTGGATATTCAGGTTTCTGGGAGACTTGATAGAAGTGGTCAAATATTTGTTGCAAACAGGACATCAAATTGGCGAAATGCAATTTTGATGTATCATTCTGACAAATGGGTTCGAACAAACAACCCAGATTGGTTTTGTCATAGAGAAGGGGCTATGCCTATTGATGATTCTGATATATTACAAGGAACTGCATTCAGATTTAGAGGTTTTACTAGAGGTGTTCCAGTGACAGAAACAATTACAGTTACATATATTATTGAGCCTAGTGCTTCCACGCGCTTTAATAAAGTGCCTGTTGTAATGATAGTCGCATCTTACGAAGACTTTCTCGCTCTTTACGGTAGCACAGATAGACGAGGTTATCGTCATATCTTTAATTACGAATATTTTACGTACTCCTTTCTAGAGGGTTATGAGAGGCGTTTCAGTTTACTTGGATCGTCAGGTTTGGGAGGGCAGTGGTCACGTGCTCATGAGCAAAGAACGATAAATGTGCATTTTTCAAGAGGGGAGCTAAATGGTGTTGTAACATATCCGATCTTTGAAAATGTAGAACAATTATATCGTATGCGTTTATGGAATGGAGGAAATGCTTTCACTCAGTATCTAATCGCAAAAGATAATTTTGCTCAGACTGCAGCATCAGATTTGAATGTTCTTTTTTCAGCAGATCAAATAGCAATTAAATTTATCAATGGGGAATTTTGGGGATTTACAGTTTTACGTGAACATACAAGCAATGAAGACTTTATTGTTACACATACGGGACTAGAGAGGGGGAATGTTTTGATAGTAGACAGAGGGATAGGTCATTACAGACTACATGAAGGTGATGAAAATTTGGGGGATTTATTTCTTGAGGAGTTGGTTTCTTTTTCTACTCAAGTTGACTTGTCAACAGATGAAGCTCGCGAGCAGTTATTTGCGGAATTTCTTGATCAAGAAAATTTTATAGATTATATAATTGCAAATACTTTCTTCTTAAATAATGACTGGTTGCACCATAACGTAAGGCTGTTTAGAGCAGTCACTCCATCTCCGAATAATCTGTTTAATGATGGGAAATGGCGCTATATTCTACATGATATGGATCATGCACCAGGAATGGAGTGGTGGTCAGAACCTGCCGTTGAATGGTCAGAACCCTCAAACAGCAATTTTTCAAATCTATATTTGGCAACAGGTGCAAAGCAACATTTTCAGGTCTTCAATAACCCAGCATTCGTCCATGAATTTGTTGACCGTGCTCATTATGTGTTAGAGCATTATTTCTATGCTGAAAGATTAAACAAGCTTCATAATGAATATCTTGAAGCATATAGACCATTGCTCGTTGATATGTATGAGCGTTTTAATATCCGGGGCTCGGTACAGAACTCGTTAGACTTTTTCGAATTGAATGCTCAAAAACTAACTGAGTTTATAAATAAGCGTGAGCATTACTATCGCCAGCAGTTAGAATATCTGTTACGTCGGGTTGGATTAGAATAACTTATCAGTTTATATTAGTAAAGGCCTAAGTTTTTGCATCCTTACTTTTTTATTGGTGAATTAGACATAATGTTAACAGAAAGGATGAGTTGTATGAAAGGAAGACATGAATATAAAATTAAATATTCTAAACTATTTTTTATAATTGGAATTGTTTTTGCAGCAGTGATATCTGCGATAACAATTTTAGGAGCTACAATAAATGCTGACGGAGATCACTCTATTCATATTGCTATTGCAAGGGCAGCATCATATACTACCCATCCAATGTACCATCTTTTGCTTATCTGGTTTGAAAGATTATTTTTCATCGAAATGGAGTACTTTTCTTCGTTCTTATTAACTATTTCGAACATAGCCAGCATATTGTTACTAAAAAAAATTATTTACTACGCTATCTCATCCTATAACAATGAAATAAGTGTTGCAAACGAGATTTCTGATATAAATAGATTTATAATAGATTTCTTTTGCATTGCTTCCATTTTTGTGATGACAATTCCAAGTATTTTAACTAATAATGCTATGTATATTTATCAAGGATATACTGGATATGACGGGATACCTTTCTTACCTATCTCATCTCCAAACATGTGGCACAATCCAACACAGCTATTATTAAGACCATTTCAATTGATTTCCTTATATTTCTTTTTAAGAGTTATCCATAATATTAAAATTCCTTCAAATTCTATTTATTATTTTAAAAACTTGACTATGTTTTCAATGTTTTCTGTTTTGGCAACATTAGCTAAGCCTGCAGGAAATTTTGTAATTATGCCAGCATTTGCGATATATGCAGCACTTATTCTCTTTGGAAAACTTAAAGAAAGAATTATTCCTGCTCTCGGATTATTTGTTGCAACTTTACCAATTATAGCAACTATGCTCATTCAATACCAAAGTGCAGGAATTGCAGGCGTGGGTGATTACTTTATACCACTTGAAATGAGATTTCACTTTGGAACACTCGCGAACTTATCTTTTGAACAGGTTATGTTTTTTGCAGCTTCGAATGTGTTATTTGCCTTATTCATATTTATCACACTTGGCTTTAAAAACATGATTAAAAGTCCACTGTATTGCATAGGCATAATGACGTATTTTGTAGGTTTCTTCCAATTTTTCTTTTTAACAGATGGAACTTGGCACTTTAATATGGCATGGCCTTATATGTTTGGATCATACATCATTATGGCATGCTCAATTATCCCATTACTTACTTTAGAAAAATCAATTAAGAATATGATTATTAAAGTGATCGGATATAGCATTTACTGTATACACTTTATTTTTGGTTTACGCTATATCATTTTATATCTCAATACAGGAACTTTTATTCATTAAAAGAGTACTTTAGTATTTTAGCTAATTGAGTCAGAATTAAATAAGTAAATTTAGGAGGACGGTTTGAAATGAATGAAAATTTTGAGCTTGAATGTGAAATTAAAAAGAAAAAGATTTCGTTTGTTATCCCGTGTTACTGTTCGACAAATTCACTACGAGCAGTAGTTCAAGATATAAGTAACATGATAAGTGGCAGTTTGTATAGCTTTGAAATAATACTTGTAAATGATGGTTCTCCTGATGGTACAATTGAAATAATTAAAGAAATTATAAATGATTTTGATAATGTTATAGGCATTGAGTTAGCTAAAAATTTTGGACAGCATTCAGCATACATGGCAGGATATCACTATGTTTCAGGTGATTATATCATTTGTTTAGATGATGATGGTCAAAACCCACCAAGTGAAGCAATTAAACTAGTAGATAAACTAGAAAAAGGTTATGATGCAGTATATGGGTCTTATGATCATAAAAAACAGTCTTTTTTAAGGAATTTTGGCAGTTCTGTAAATGAAATGATGGCAAGGTTTCTTGTAGGGAAGCCTAAGGATTTATATATATCAAGTTTTTTTGG
>Ga0123355_10008658_pt1 | contig 15374 bp, 11 predicted proteins | sample TergutEmb28metaG_3_FD_89872 | JGI IMG/M metagenome (GOLD analysis project Ga0123355, IMG submission 89872) | Embiratermes neotenicus P1 segment gut microbial communities from Petit-Saut dam, French Guiana - Emb289 P1 | ecosystem: Host-associated > Arthropoda: Insects > Digestive system > Gut ... | reverse complement strand
TTTATGACAGCTCGCGTCTCGATGTTGTTGAAATCGCGCGCGTCCCTGACACGCTTCCGAGCTTGTTTCCTTCCTGGTCGGGCTAAGGACTTATCAGCACCCCTGTATAACATTCAATCGGAAGTCTCATGGGAAGAGTGCATTGGGAGACCTAAGATCAAAAACGGTGGTTAGTGACAGAATTTGCATATGCTCCCCGACGGACGCAATAGTACGTTCCGGAAGATCCGGTTCAAGTCGAATTTTGTGTAGGTCGTAATTGAGTACACACGTGGTCACCTGTATATGAACATGTAAGGGAGTCCGGCTGAAGTCCAAGCTCCAGCACACTGGAACCCGATGGGCCGCAGCATGACCGCCCCGCCGTCTGTGTGATTGCCCCGTAGTATTCTTCACTCATTGCTCCTTCATTCCCATGAGGAAAAATTCGGCGAGACTTAAACACGTTATTGCTTGTTTGCCTACTTATTTACTTATTTTTGTAATTTCTGAAGTCCGAAATTGCGTGACCTAAAATTGTGTCACTCGAGGAGTTGTTGTATTCGTGTCGTAAGAGAAACAGTATTTGACACTGTGGAATGAACTGGGCTGGCTGCCTCACGGCAGAATATATTCAAATGGCGCCGTTTAGGAGTGGCTTAATTTGAGGAGTATTTAACGACCATATGTCATCTTCAAAGGTTAGCCTATGTAGCATGGAATTTTAATGTTCTTCTCAGCGTTTCCTTTATGCGGAAGTATGCGTCGTGGGTCGGCCCCACATCAAGGCCGAAGCGTCCGACGCTTCCGCCTGAGTGTACCCTTGCTACAAGACTCACGGCCAGGGATGCATAAAATTTCCAAAAATCTAGGTGTTACCTCAATATTCTAGGTGCCAGAACTGCAACATGAAGCTAGTTCCACGATGGAGATCCACAAACTTTATGCAAAATTGTAGAAAATTTAATCGACACGCCGACCTGGCGCGCCGCGGTTTGTGCATTCATTCTCACGGCACTTTTCCTGACTTTTCTCCAGTCTCTTATCCGTTTGATACCGGTTACTTTTTGTCCGCGGACAAAGCGAACCGGAGTGTGAAGTTGACTATCCTCCTCCACATTACATTGCCGAGATCTAGAATACAAGGAATGGCGTTCACTATGCTCAGCGCCTCCAAGGTGTCGTTCTTAGCCTCAAGAACGTTTCGTTCTCATACATAATTTGACTGAACGGGCGAGAAAAACCATGAAACATTCTCGATTGTTTGATTGATTTATTAATTGCGGATCGGCATTCGAATAAGACGCAACACATCAACTGAAGGTAATTTATTCCAAGAAATGTCTTTGAATTGTAAACCAGTTAAATGGACATGGTGACTTTCTGTTGGCGACTTGATCTGATTTCACGAACCATCTGCTGGCCTGCAGGGCCGGCGGCTTCGTGAAAAGAACTTGCACTGTGGTACCGCCATCTCAGACAGTTATTGTGTTTGCAAATTTGCCGTTGTTGACAGGAACAAGCTACATTTACAGATTCGAATCGTTTTTTGCTCTCAATGTGTTTGAATTCCAGTTACAACTGTTTCCTTACTGTAGGGGTTTAGAAAGTAGCATGCGAAGGCAAGAAAAATGGTGGAATGATCTGGTGTTGTCATGGCAACCACATTTCTATGCAAGCTTCGGCCTTCTATTCCGAACTGAAAAGTCAACAGTCGAAGATGTTTTTATTTTTAACCCGCTATTTGCTAACAGACGGTCCGGGGATCGAATCCCGGTGGGGGCGAGATTTTCTGCACCTGTACAGACCGGCCCTGGGGCCCACCCAGTCTCCTGTACAATGGGTACCGGGTCTGTCCCGGGGGTAAAGAGCAGCCGGGGCGTGACGCTGACCCCTCACCCCCTTCTAGTGCCCCTATGGGCCGTACGGCCTGTACAGAGCCTCAGTGCCTGTACAAAGGTGCATTTTACCTTTTTTTTATGTGCTAAGACATTCGCATTGATTTAGGGCTTCTAAGCCTGTTTCAGGTTATTATCGTATTTCGCATGCTATAGTAGCATTTGGTAAGCGCACAAGGAAGAATGAAACGCGTTATGACCTGTAGCATACAACAGGACAGACAAAGCTGAAGCTGATTCTGTGCGTCCCAAATGTGAAACATTTGTTGACGATTTGTTTACTGAATGATTTAATGATGCGGATCCTACTGAGCAATACTCATAAGCATGCATGTCGGACCTTCTTACTTTTCGTACAACAAATCGCGTACACCCAGTTTTTCCGAAGCCAGTACCAATTTAGATTTCCTTGCAAGTTGTAGCTACTGAACTTTACGTGCGCGTGTTTTCTTTCTGTTGTGCTGAGTATCGTGTGCGGGACATGCGTTGTTTTTTTATACGTCAGGTTAATAAATCCGGTAAAGGTAAAGCTTTCCCTAACAAGTCAGGAAGGCTCAGAGGGAGGATGGAATGTTGGACGTCCATCCTTACTCCGACATTCAGCGCAACTAGGATGGCAGAGTTGTCAGCTTTACGCGCCGGGTTAAGGGAATTCCTTGAGGGCAGAGTGAGGGTGAGTGGACATCAGGGCTATTGAATGTGGATAGAAGGAATTTCCAAGGACCCTACCGGGAATCGAACGGGGAACCTCCCGTCTTGTGGCGTAGTGCCTCAGCCAACTGCGCCACAGCTCGCCGATAAAGCCGGTACGGGATGGAAAGGAATCTCCTCCTGCGATGTGTCTTCTGTCCACTGTGTTCGTGATGTCTCATGGTCCTGTCACAGATTAACATGCCAGATTATAAACATTACTTGCCGCGTGAAAAAGGCATTTCAATTGAAATTCGGAAGGTACCAAGTTGTTACAACAGCAAGAGACCGCCAACCCTGCAATACAATTATGCAGTATATTTTATTTGCAAACTCACATCCATGGAACAGAAGACGGCGTATGCAACAAAACCCTTGTGTGCTCATGATACTGCCTTTTCCCTTCTCCCATCCCACTCGTAAACCGGTTGTAAATGTGCTGGATGGTGTACTCTACTTCTTGTTAGTCAATGTTCGATCCTCATTTAATAGGCGCGCGTGCTTTAATGTCCGTTGTGAATTATGATTCCCGGCTGCAGACTGCGATTTTTTTTACGGCAAGTTGCCACCCACGTCCATGTCGCATCACGGACAGCGCTTAACAAAAGGCCTGGCAAGGCAGGGAGCAGTCCAGCCAGTCTCTTCTGCCATTCAGCTGTACTGCATGTCATCCCATAAATGCCGTCCAAATCCGGTAACATTTTGAGTCATGCTAGTTTATTTACAGAGATTTATATACAGTAGGAAACTTACACGGACGGTAGAAGTAATAAACTCATCTCGGAAAACAAGCCACGTCTGCTTCCAGTTGGTCAGTTTGATCAGGCCAGAAGAGTCGGTTATTTCTTTACGGCGTGTTTGTTGTTAGCCTTCCACACGGAGGACCACCACTTTTTGGCTGTCTGTGACTGGGTCTTCGATATAATCGCAGCTACCTAACTAACTACATTGAGGAAACCCTTCTTGACAAACCAGCAGTTAAGAAATTTCCAGTCTTTTATGGAACCCGAAAGTTCATAACCATGTGCACAACAGCCCGCCACTTGTCCCTATCCTGAGCCAGATCAATAATGCCCACACCATCCTCTTTGTTGAAGACCCATTTTAATATTATTCTTCAATCCACGCCTAGGTCTTCATACTTGCAGCTATCAGAATTCATATCTGATGGCATTCTTCGTCATTTCGCAACCCAAGGACGCGCCTCCAGTGTGCCAATAATTAATTACAAACACGATCTCACACCAACGAACTTAACCACAACGTATTTCATTACTGTTTATTGTAAGAAGACACTCAATGAAGAACGGATATTTTGTCAGTATAAAAATACATGTAAATAAACGGAGCCATAAGGAGACATTTTGGAAAACAAACGAACGAAGAAACAAAATTAAGAATTCGCAACATTACAGCTAAAGCAGCATTGAAATTTGGAAGTGAAGCTTGGGTACTGTAGAAAAGAGAGGACCAACGTTTAGAAGCGGTACAGATTAAATTTTTGAGACACTTGGAATAACAAAACTAGATAAAGAAAAGAATCAATGTATTAGGCAAAAAACGGGAGCACAGAACATAGTAAAGGAAATAAAACAGTACCAGAAAAGTGGCTACAACATGTACAGATGATGGACACAAACAGAATACCAAAATAAGCACTACAATATCAACCAGGTTCGAAGGAACATAGGACGACCGAGGAAGAGATGGAGGGGCCAACTTCATCTTGAGGATTAAGGAACAGGAAACACGCCTAACCCTTCAGGAACATGATTATGATGATGAAACATACACGTGTCGATGAAGCCGATTTCTGTCGCTTTGCTTTTAATCACGTAATGCTCCCGATACTTGAGATGGTGTGACGGATATGCATTGCTCCTATTTGTGTTCACAAAGGAGATTACTGACGCTGCAACATCCTGCACATTAACTGAATTCCTCACCATTGATCGACGAAAAGAAGTGGAGTTCGTGGAATATTATTCAAGAGCTGTGTTTTCACACTGCATTTCTATCCCCAGAACAGATGTGTGTTAAAACAAAGTATGACACAAGCTAACATGCACGGGACAAAATACAGACATTAATTTAACGACGGCTAGCCAGCCGCAGTGCAAATGTGACCCTCCAGACTTACAAATGTGATTCGTTAGCGAATGCAACAAGCTACGTAACCAACCAGTTAATGAACTAAATACCTTCACGGAAGAGAGTTCTTCAGAAATTGATTGTCACTTCCTGATAGAACTATCTCCTCCTCCTCCTCCCCCCCTCCCATTGAATCCATCGATATGTTATGGAATTCATAAAGTCTCATCACTGGAAGTTACCCCAAGTCAGTCGAATCAAGTCAACGCACCTTTCCTCATCAGTGTTTCCGGTCAAAATGTCGTGTGAGTTTCTTATCTCCCCCATGTGTGCTAGGCTTTTAGCGCCTACATGTCCCCCTCCCCAGGTATGCCTTCCCTCCATTGATCATCCTAGTGACATTTGGTAATGACAAATTATGAACGTCATTACGTAATCTTACCTACCCTTCCGTTAGTCTTCTTCCTCTCCTACTGCAACGTAGGGCGTGGACAGGTGTGAAAGAGAAGTGTCGTGGTTGCGCATTGTGTTTGCCATGGCATAATTATTTGGCACATTTGATCCCGCCACATCGAACTGCCTAGTGGTTCACTTACCAAAGATACTGACCGCTGGCCGAGGTTGGCGTCAGAATCGTCCTTCTCGTCATAGAAGTCAGAGTACATGGAGGCGCTCTTCTTGGAAGGTCTGAAACCCAAACACGTATAAAGTCTTTCAGTTGACTGATTGATGTCTCACAAGGATGTCTGAAAATCCGGTAATGAAGAGGTTATTTGTAGCTACGAGGTAGGAAGTAGCAGGAGTCTGGAGAAAAGTGCATAACCAGGTGTTTCATAATTCGTACATGTAACGCGCATGGGTGTGATCAGAAACGCTGATTTACCCTGCATACCTGAGGGAAACATGTAACTTGGGAAACCGCTGCGTGGGTGGAAGGATAACACTGAAAGGCTTTTAGAGGACTTAGAGAAGTTACAGTTCATTGGTGGACGTTTGTGAACACGGTTGTCACACTTATGTTTCTGTGGAAACGATGAATTTTTTATCCACACAGAACCATGAAACCCAAGCAGGCACTGCAGGATAAACCTAAAGGTAGGAGAAACAAGTAAAGATGGAAATATCAAATGACCTTGAGGGTAAGGGAACAGGCACCACGCCTAAACCTTCAGAATTCATGGTGATGGTGGAGGTGATGCTGATGATAACGACGGAACGTGAAGCTTACAATAAGAAAACTGGGTGCGGAACTTTATAAGGGTACAGGCGGCATGCAGCATGAGAATATTCGACAACAGGATGTTGAGAAAAATATTCTGACTTGGAAAGAACTGGAGGAAACTGCATAATGAGAAGCTTGATGACTTGTACGCCTCCCTGAACGGCAGATGGTCAGGTCAAGAGGAATGAATTGGGTGGGAATTGTGGCACTCATGGGGGGAAAGGAAATGTACACCCCTCTTGGATGGGAAAAACTTAGGGCCGTGGACCATTTGTAGGACCTCAGCATTGATGGGAAGGTACATTAAACTAATGTTCAACACGTAGGATGGGAGGCGTTAATTGGATTCATCTGGCTCAGTACAAGGGCCGGGGACAGGCTCTTGACAGTACAGTAACGAACCTTGGGGTTCCATAAAACGCGGAGAATTTCTTCAATAGCTGAAGACCTGTTAGCTGCTCACGAAGAGCTCAGCCGCATGAAGTTCGTTATTTCAGCACACGATGTTACGTGATGGTCTTTACAGTGAAGGCGAAGTGTATTCCTGTGAGTTGGGAACTGAATTATTCTTTTTATGCTTCTACCTCTTCTTCTCACCTGTCCTTTCCTCAGAGGGGACGGCCCACGGCGACTTCATAAGATCTGGGCATGGCCCGTGGGACTGGGGGATGGTCGGCTGGACGCCAAGAAGGACGGGCTGAATCTGATTGTTGGCTGCAGAACGACTTGAACTTGCACTTGCTTCCTCGTGGCAAGAAAATGAAAGTTTGCACGCGTTAGAGAGGGAATTTAGATTTTCAGAACAGTAACTAAGGTGACGTGAATGGTGTAATGAACGTGGGCGGCTGTTACATCCGTAATTTAATTGTCAAGCAGTTTTGATTGGGAAAGCTCTTATTCACGGACGCGTTCCCTAATGACAAGTGCCTCTTTAGAACGAAGGCTGTCAGCAGGAACTAGACAGAACCAGCAGAGCCACATGTAAACGATTTCACACTTGATGCTGCTTCATGACGGCCATCGCCCACAAGATAGCCACTTAGAAGCCCCAGAGGAGAAACTTAACTGCAGCCCTCATATTTCAGCTTTACTCCGGTAGAGTGGCTAGTCTTTGAGACACGCCCCTATGGGGGGGGTTGTACAAAGGTCCAGACGGCGATGAGGTCAGATTGTTAGTTTTTTTTTGCCTAAAGCTACAAGAAATTTTTACGCAGTAACAGCCTTACATATGGCTGAAAAAATAACATTTTTGTTATTTAGTAATTGTCCAACAAGATGCGACTTATTCAGCTTATTACATTTCTGTAGGCAGCTCTACATATTTCGGGTGTTGACACCCATCATCAGGAGCTGGTACAACTGTAATTACAGCTTCTGGTATTGATTAACCGGATCTACTACCATCCGCTCTCGTTGTTGAGTTGGAACTGATTCATAACAAATGAATACCTACCGTACGATACACATGAATCAGTTCCAACTCAACAACGAGAGCGGATGGTAGTAGATCCGGTTAATCAATACCAGAAGCTGTAATTACAGTTTAAGAGCTCCTGATGATGGGTGTCAACACCCTAAACATGTAGAGCTGCCTACAGAAATGTAATAAACTAAGTCACATCTTGTTGGACAATTATTAAATATCGATTCACGATGCACGGACCCGTGTGAGTGTGTGTGTGTGTATATATACATATATATATATATATATATATATAAAGTATTTTTGTTCTTGTGACTTTCCATTTAATAGGCCTGTACAAACACTACGACACCTGTCACTTACTTGCAAGTAACTTACAATAATACAGTATTTTACGTGGAATTGCTATTGAGGTTTCGCTACTATATACAGAGTTATTCTAAATGATTATTGGGGTTGTAACAACTTGCCATACACAATACACTTGAGATAGGAGTATGTAGTTGCACCGATGGATCTGGAGGTTTATGTTCCTCCTCTTCCCGCAAGTATCCCGGAACTGCACGTACGAATCATAACCGCCATTGAAACCATCACCGCTGCCATGCAACAAACAGTCTGGAACGAACTCGATTATTGTGTTGATGTTTGTATAATCACAAAGGGTGCATATAGAGAGCATCTGTAAGGTGTGTAACAAAAACTTTGAGTGTTGTTCTATCAAATAGAAAAATACATATACTCCTATCTCGAGTGTATTGTGTATGACAAGTTGTTAAAACCCCGGCAATCATTTTGAATAACCCTGTATTTTAGGTAACACGTGGAAAATTCTAGACACCCGCGTTGTAGTATAAACCAGGGGTGTGAAATTTGTTACGAAGACTCCAAAAATCCAAATCCGTGCGCCGTAAAAGTGGGTACTGATTCAGAGTCCTGTTCCTTCTTTAGTGATTAATTCTTCAACCTCCATTTCCTAGTAACCCGGGACCAATAGATACGGCGTACTCTCACCTACCTCCACCACTGTAGAGGAGCCGGGCAAGCCCTTCTTGGTCTTGTTCTAAATGACTGATGTCGATAATGAGAAATTAAAAGTTATAAGCCCTCTTATCCTACACAAGTATGACTTTAATACCAGATTTCATAGGAATCCATTTCTGGCGGGTGACTGCAATGGAAGATGGACAAAGAGATGGAAATGATGATAACTCAAAATTAGGAAAGGAACAGAAGCAGAAATAAAGAAATAGAGTGAGAAAGTTGAAGGGAGTAAAATGACACAGAGGAACTAAGCTAAAAATAAGGCACTTAACCTTTTGGCGCCGGAATTTTTTTTTTTAATTTTAGCACACCCTGTATATAAAATACGAATAATAAAGGAACCAAATACGTTAGATTTATGAAACAAACTGCATTTTGAAGAGGAAAAACCGCAGAGTATATACAGTGTTTAAAATATTCGGTACCTATATTTGTTGAATAAATATATAAAATGCAACGTTTAGAGGTTAGCGGTGCGGTACGACCACTATAGTCGTCGTTAGGCGTCAAAAGGTTAACTCATCTCGTCGATAGTTAGACCGTCTTTACAGGGCACATAAAGAGAAAATTATGAGTGTCATGTCTGTCCGTTGCCCATGACCTAGTGTCAGCTTTCAGACTTACACAAAAGTTGTTGGAAACAGCCGATGTCCAGCTACGATGATCCACATTAAAGCCTATTTTTTGTAGACCGTAAGTGAACTTGTATACAATAAACTGTTTTACAGGTTTGGGTGTCATTCGATATGCGACACTCCCATTCAAAGGTGCGGACACTTCTGATTTTCAGTGTACCGCTTCATAGTAAAGCCTAGTTTACTTATAGCCATAAATGGAGTTTTCTTGTCTGTGGCTCATAATCTGTTTGACAGATTTTTGCTCAAATTCTGTATGGTACACTTGCACTGAACCTTGTTAGTCAATTCCGATTCTGAGTGACACTGACCACATTTCAATCCAGTTGCCATACGACCATACTAATTTGACTTTTCCGTGTAGCCTCACAAACCCTCTACAGATCCTAATGAAATTCGCTATGGGAGACTTCCCAATATCATATTTTAGTATTCCAGTTACTTAAGAATAATAAACTTCAAAAATATCGTTGGTAATTTTCTGTACCATTTGCTCCTTATATTGAAAAAAAAAATGGTCTTATTTTTCAGCCCGTTCCAGTGTGCGAGCGGTGCATTAACATTTCTTTTAAGGCATAAAACAAATTCCTTTCTTGTCCCATGCAACCGTAACCATTCGCCTATGCTATACGGTTACCTGCAGTTGCGCAATCACGATGCGGTCGCCCGTGTGACGGTGACAACGCAAAGCATTGATACATGGCGTCGCTTTAACAGGGCGAGGCTAGGAAGCAGCTTATTCAGCCTGGACTGTTACCGGCACAGCTTCAAAATGAACCTACAAAATTGACCGTATGACGCGATGAGGTCACTGTAATACGTCGCGATCAGTAGACTTCAGAGAAGTTACCACTGTTTTGTAGAGCTCCTTACTGGCTAGGAAACGCATTATGTTAATCCTGAACGTTAAGGATAGGGTAATATTAAAATTGATCTTCAAGAAGAGGCATTGGGAAGCATGGACTGGATTGATTTGGCTTAGGACAGGGACAGGAGGCGGGCTCTCGGGAGCGGTAACAAACCTTCGAGTTCCATTAACAAGCGGGGAAATTCTTGACTAGCTTAGGACCTGTTAGCTTCTCAGGAAGGACTCTACTCCATGGAATGAGTGGGAACCGACGGCTCACCAATGATACCACAAAATCCTGACCAGTTTACCTAATGGCAGATGTAACTTTTATTTATACGGCCAAGAAATTCCTTTCTTTTATGGAACGAGTGGGTACATCACCTACCTGTGCCAGTCGATTCCAGCCTTTCTACACATTTCCTAAATATTTCATCTTACCATTTCACGTATTACAATAATAGAACACAATATGCTGTGAAAAGCTCCTTACTGTGTTATTTTCTGCAATTCTGCATTCCTTCTTCTCGTCTTCAGTACTGTTCTCAAATGTTGCAACGTATTAATCTTCTCTTGGAATAAGAGAACGACACTAAAGCAAACGTTATAAATATAGTTTTTTTTAAACATAATAGATCTGACAGAACATGGGAAGGTGGTGCCAGCTTATTCCATTGTAAGTCGTGTTTAACAACACTGCGTTTGCTTCTGTTCTGACGGTGAACTGGACGAAAAGATGTTGATACACATACACTTGGTAATATACTGATGAGAATTAGGAAACATGAGACTGCCATTTTACGTCTTCACATTCCGTTCATATACAGGGTGGTTTCAAAGTAAACACATAAAATTAAACGGTTGTATCTCCTAAGCGGAACGCTGTGTTGCTATAAAACTTGAGGCGCGCCGGTTTAGAGCCCATGCACTGCTATTTAGTGTCAGATTTGAACGTAGTCGTCAGCATTTGCACGACCTTCTGCAACCTGGAAAAGACAGACTCAACACTTTTCCTTAAGAAGCTGAAAGGAACAGCGGCAAAACTATCACGAATCTGTTGTTCCAATTCATGAAATGTTCTTGGTTTTGATTGGTAGACATCCACAGAATTATTGAAACTGCATGTGATTGTCCTACCGTGCCAGCATTATCTCTGAAAATTCCATGTGGCCAAGCAGTCCCCGGGGAAGGGAACTCATGAACAAAGTGGAGTGCATGTTAAAGTTTGGTTATAGTAGTTTGTGGGCTTTAAGGTGGTGCAAAACTTGTAGGAATGTAGGTATGTAGCATCCCATTTGGGAGACAGACATTTACTTACGCGTGTACTTTAAAATTACCTCTTACCCAGTACTGTAGGCCCAATTACATAAGCCAGCTGTGGTGGACATATCGCTAAGATTCTCACTTCTTCATCTCGCATAACCGCAGGTTCGTTATCCGTATGAAACATGTTCGTCACTGACATAGCCCCTTGTGGGTTTACCATCAGCCAGTCCGAGGCAACAATATCATAGTTTCGGCTACAACGGACAACTTTAACTTCACATTTACAGTTCATTAAAGGGGGACGTATGGGTCAGTGATTCTGAAGCAGTGAACGAACCAGTTCTGCAGCTGTAGTGCTTACTGGTGCTTTCCTCATACTTCCTTCACATGTAACTTCAGTGTGTGTCTGTAACGCTGGAGGAAGAACCCAAAGGGTCGACACACCTAACAACTGGAAACCGAAGATCGTGAGCCATGTACAGCCACCGCCTCTTCCTCGCGGTCTTTCTAAGCTAAATCTCCTTCCCGATCTTCCAAACGAACGTTGTCCAAGAGGTTTCCCTACCAACATTTTGTGTGCATTCTTGTCTCCGATGTCCTACCTGTCTTTCCAGCTCGTCGTCGTCCATTTGTTCGCTCATTCACCATTGTTAGATGCCATGTGCACGTTACCGTTCCCTCCTCACGTGATATTTTAGATTACTCGCCTTATGCTTCTTAGAGTCACTTATTTTTCTCAGTGCTCTGTTTTCTGGCCCTTGCAGGTTACGTTCTTTCCCCACAGTACGAGACTTTTTCGACGCCCATACACAATAAGCGACAGAATTTTTTTTATCAAATCCTGTTCTTTATCTTTTTGAAAAGAAGTAGATGGTTTGGCATATTTGCGTATAATACGTATAAGGTTGCTTACATATTATTTTTATAGCAGTTTAGTGCTTTATCAAAGGAAACGTCTCTTGTAGGTCTGTGGCAGCTCACGGTTCTTAGAATTCTCTTCGACAAATCCGGCTACTGAAGGCGTAATGATTCACCGAAGGAACGATAGCCCGTTCAGTGGAGTTCTTTTGGCAGCAGGACTGCCAGGCTGTGCATTCCATGATAATCAGCCTGTGACTGGGGGAGCGGGAATGAAGCTTGATAATTACACACGGAACTGCATGATACTCAGCGCTCAGAGCGGGGAACAAGAGTGAGACCTGGTAATTATATCTGAAGCATCTACTTCCTCCCACTTGTTCAACGTATAATACTTCGAATGTGAAAACCTTAAAGAGTTATGTGAGTGGTTTGTAGTGTTATTTACGAAGTAAGAGCTGTTTTTGTTTTCTGTTATCTCATGTGGCAGAGACGGTTGAGCCGGTGAGACGTGGCTGTGTCGAAACTCGACTACGACACGTTCTCTAACAGATTCTCTAATGTTTTGCCAATTCATATTAGTAAAGATGAGGTTATGTACATTTTGTGGTAGTAGACCTCTGTGTATGTGTAGTACACCACTAAATACAAACATTTGTTTGGTATAAACCTAACATTCTTTTGTGAAAGTACGTTTTTCCCCATTCCTTGCGTTTGTATGTAAATTTATATAGATATTTATACATATTTTATACCCAATATTTAGTGAAAGTGTTGGTTACTCTCGGGCCTATCAAGGCCCAGTACCAATTTCTGATAAATATACGCATTCCTAACCTGCATCCTTTGCCATAACGTCGGATGTTGCTTTCACTGCGGTGCGTGGCTGAACTCATCATAACATAACTGCTCCAGGTGACGTCACGCCATTACCCCGTCAATGTGCCTGCAAGAAGAAATACAGAAGTTACGAACGAGGCACTGCTGATTGTCATGTATGCCACAATTCGACGTAACCGATATTACAGAGAACTGGAATGGGCATCGTTTGAATGGGGAGCGAGGAGACTGGGCACTGGTTTCGTCTATAAAGGATGAATGTAAAAGCACTGGAGTCAAGAAATCCCAGCAGTTTATGCCACCCGAAGGTTCATTGCCGTGTTCACAAGAGCCCACTACAGCACTATCATGAGCCAGATGGATCAAAAGAAAGGCGCTGGTAAGGAATAATGGAGTGGAAAATTGTGATGTTTCTGTTTTCCTTGTTTGCAGTCCTATCTGTTTTCACTCTACGCAAGTTCCTCGTTGCAAAGAAATAACTTTTCCTTGATTACTCCTACACATTTTGTCTCTCCGAGTTTTACTAAATATGCGGGATGTAACTTACATTGTGTGTCATGTACCTGATCGTATGCCTATATACCATGCATCTGCGGTGAGCATCTCCCTCTTTTCTGTAAAACTTTATGATAAGTTTAATTTACGTTGTATCTAGAGGAGAAGGCATGTCCTTGACAGCACGCACCAAAATTCAATTTGACCAAAACCTTTTTGTTTCGAACTTTAATACAGCGAAGTAAAATTGTTCCCAGCGCAGTTAAGCACCACGTGTTGAAGGCATGTGGCGGAGAGGAAATACAGCTGCACGTATTCCTAAACCTCGGCCTTAGATGGAGGCGGTGGACAAATGCGTCCCGGCCATATTAACCCCGAGGAGAGGGCCCCCTGCTCCCGCTGAATAGGTAGATGAGTGTACCCCAGAGCTGGCCTTGACATTTCGGAAAAAAAGAAAATTCTCTCTCGCCTTGTGGGAATTGAACATCGATACTTGGTCGTCTTGCTCGTAGCTTAGGCACTATACCAACTGGTCTATCCCAGCTGAACGGTAGTGCCACCGTTAAGTGAAACATACCAGAGCATTCCGGATCACTCCGTGATACAGCGTGCTCCAAGTCGCGACAGTGACATTTAGTGCGATGCATTGTCTGTGCTATATTAGCATTACTTTCCCTTCCAGTGCCGCTGGACCATTGCCTCCTCATTCTTGAGCTTTCTACACCAACGCACCAGAGTTGGCAGGACTCCTCTGGAAAAGTGATCAGCTCGTCGCAGAGACCTCTACCTGACAACACACAACACTCACAAGAGACTGACATCCATGCCCCCGGCGGTATTCGAGCCGACAGTCTCAGCAGGAGAGAAACCTCAGACCTACGCCTTAGACCGAGCGGCCACTCGGACTGGCACACTGGCATTACTAGTTTCTCAGAGAGGATCCACGTACATAGAGTGCCTTACGTAACTAGTTAGATCTTTCGTAAGTCAGTCAGTGAGGCAGTTACGAATTAATGAAATTTCAGATTTTAGTTGCTCCAGTTACAAATTGAATTACCATGTATAATAATTTTGTATGTACTCCTAATCTGACGTCTCACGCAGCTTGCCCACTGACAGTGAAAACCATAATTATGTTTCCACATCAGACGCCGTTGTAACCACGTGTTTAAATAATCAGTAGAAGCTTAATCCATCACCCACAGGGCTGTGCTGTAATTAATTTTGGCTACGCGCGACTAAGCGGCTGTTTCATTAATCTTGAGAAGGGAAAGGCCTTACCTCGGGGGCCAGCTTCTCTACGATGAGCGTTGGAATGCCGACATTATCCATTCCACGAGAACTACTCTAGAATCTTGTTTCAAACTACCGATTGTAAGTGTGAAACTGAAGAACTTTTTCCTTTCCAGGACAAACCACAGTACAAAACTTTAATAATATCTATCTAAAGGGTATAGAGTCCTTCGAAACGTCTGGCACCAATTAGCCAGTCACGCAACGTCATGTCGCAACAGATCGGAGTCCTCGATCGCACCCCTGTGAAAACACAAACAATTTGCACTGTTGCACGCATACACATGAAGGGACGCATTTGATTCTGGATCATGACAGCGATCTTTCTAAGGCTTTCCAGTTCAAGATGTTGCTGGGACAGACAAAACTACTGAGCTGTATGCAAACCGTGAAAATTACGGCGCTTTACTTATCTTTTAATTGTGTCGAAATAGCCAAGTTCAAATATTAATAAAACAACTGTTGTAGCCGTACGTTGACGTGTGTTGCAGTTTACATTTATGTGTCATACATGTTGACCTATGTGGGCCGGGTAGCTCAGTCGGTATAGTGAATCACTACGGGCTGGACGGTCCGGGATCCAATCCCGGTGGGGACGAGATTTTCCGCCCGTCCAGACCGGCCCTGGGGCCCACCCAGCCTCCTGTGAAATGGATATCGGGTCTTTCCCGGGGGTAAAGTATGGCTGGGGCGTGCTGGTGACCACTCACCCCCTTCTAGTGCCGCGGTCATGGAAGAGTAGAGCTATACCTCTACCCACCCTCTGGGCCACACCGGACCTGTAACGGGATCA
>Ga0123355_10008657_pt1 | contig 15374 bp, 3 predicted proteins | sample TergutEmb28metaG_3_FD_89872 | JGI IMG/M metagenome (GOLD analysis project Ga0123355, IMG submission 89872) | Embiratermes neotenicus P1 segment gut microbial communities from Petit-Saut dam, French Guiana - Emb289 P1 | ecosystem: Host-associated > Arthropoda: Insects > Digestive system > Gut ... | reverse complement strand
TTTTCAAAAGGCCGTGTAACTGTAAACATTGGCTCGAATGCCAAACTTTCTGCGAGAAACACGGGTATAGAATTGGTGGTTTAGAGGATTTGGACAAGATTTCACCGAATGATGTGTACGAACGGCTGATACATGCCGCCATTCAATAGAACGACTCCCTCCCATATTTGAATTATCAAATTCATATCCCATGAAAATCACAAACCACGAGTCTATACAAGGAATCAGAATGGAAACAACACAGTCAAAACAACAGAATGTTATCACATTTATATCCAGGTAGCTAGTTCTAAAACATGCATTTATAGAAGCCTGAAATTTCTTACACTGTGTAATCTCGGAATTCAGCTACTTCTCTTAGCCCTTCGGACAAAATATTAAATATTACTTAGTCACGAAGTAATGAATATATCAAAGAAAAGCGTTAAATAAATTATTGGAGACTTTACACATTTATCCAGAAACCTTTGTTACAAGATGAACTCAATTATCATTGTCTAATTTTTCACTTAATATGTATAAACATAGACTTTGTTGAGCCAGAGGAGTTTATGAAGTCAAACATTTGTTCCTTATCCTTACGATACACATTCCTTTCATTCACGACGAAACACAAAATACTACCGCAGCTGTCAGGAGTTCCTATGAAGATATGTTTGCCTTCGACACGCGCAGCTTATTCTGAAAAATGTCCTGTAAAAGGGAACACATGCATAACAAAAGCAATATCTTGGAGTTAGCAGAAAACGCCGACTGCAATTCAAGTATGTGTAAGCAAATTTTATGTTACTTTCTTTCTGTGGTAATGTAGCCAGACTGAGAGATAAGGTGACTGATTGTTGAGGTTTCTAGATCAAACACAGTTAGACATAGACACAGTCGGTTGAACTCTTACTAACCAGTGACCAGTTCTTCGCACAGGCGTCTACCTACACTACACAAAAATCACTCTGCATGTCAGGATTATCGATTTTGCGAAATTGCATTCTTTCACTGCTGCTGTGCTGACATAGTAATTTTGTGTAATGTAATGTAGATATTTCGAAATTGTTACAAACTAGCACTTACCCTAAAGTAGAAATTTAATTCAATGGACTGAAATCATTGATAATTTGGATTTTCGTGAAATATGAATTTTCTACGTAGATTTTGTAAAAGTCACCAAATATTTCTCTAAAAGCAGCGTAGAGTGTAGGGACAGACAGAGAGAGGGACGGACATTTTGAATCGAATTCCACAATTTCAGTACGCCATTACAAATGCGCTGCACATCTACAGAAGCCCTGCGAAATTTGAGGCCTTCTTAAAGACAGTGGTTGAGAATTGTTCTACTAAACCTCTATACTCATCTTAATGTAGTGTTACTCATTACATATATTCAAATAAAGAAAAGCTTCATATCTTTGCAAAAAGAAAACACTTTTGGAAATAGGGATTGATGGAAACGACAGTAAAATCATTTAGAGTTAAAATTTTAAGTAACTTTCAACAACTAAATTGTTGAAGCTAATCTGATGGTAATATTTCCTGAGATGTACTTAAATCTTTCTCATCCCGAACCTCATTTGCCGCAAGTAATAAGACAAAATGAGAATATTTCGAAGAGCAGAATGTGTGAGTGTTGTGAGTGTCAGTGAACGGTTCGTTATGTTTGTTACATCAGATGGTGAAGGGACGGCAAGAAATATGTAGAAATGGTATATATTAATGGGAAAGCGATGTGAAGGAAGGAAAGAAGAGAAAAATTACAGCTAGAATATGTTTAACCGAACATTTCATGGAAAAATATAATGAAGCTACTTTCGAATACAGAATATAATAAGAATACAATAATTATCATATTGTAAACAAAACGCTCAAACAACACACTGATATCACAATTGTGTTCTGGTGATGTATATTTTTACATAAATGTAAGTGATCCCGTTATAGGCTTCGTGTGGCCCAGAGGGCGGGTAGAGGTATGGCTCTACGCTTCCGTTACCGCGGCACTAGAAGGAGGTGAGTGGTTAGCAGCACGCCCCGGCCGCACTTTAACACCGTGAAAGAACCAGTACTCATTTTTACAAGAGGCTAGGTGGGCAACAGGGCCGGTCTGGATAGGCGGAAAACCTCGTCTCCTCCGGGAATCGATCCCGGACCGACTAGCTTGTAGTCAGTCGCTATACCGACTGATATTATTCCATAAAATTATATAAGAATAATAGGACTTCCAATGAGTAATCGCGGAATTCAGCAGTATCTCTTAGCTCTTAGGGCAAAACTGTAAAAATTGCGTTATTCTGAATTAACGACTATATCAGCCGAAAGCGATGAAAATCTACAGGCAAGTTTATACTTCAAAGACTTCAAGGCTTAACATTTACAGCGTGAAAAATACAACGAAAAAGCAGTGTAAATGTAAGGCAAATATAAAATTTCGACCAGAAATTTATACAGGACAAAATTAAAAATATTAATTTCAAACTTACAAACTAGGTATTTACAGTGATGTTTTTCAGTACGTTGAGTGTATGAGGTCTAAAAGTTTTCGTGTATCTTACGCCACATCTAGCTTAAAGTTACGACGAAACGAAAAAATGTACTAATGCACCTGTCAGGTGTTCATTAGTAAATACATTTCCCTCTTACACGCACAGGTTATTCTTGAATGTGGTCTATTAAGGGGGGCACACGTCTGACAGAACAGCATTCTCGATGAGCTGAAAGACGGGGCCGACTGCAATTTGAGTGAAAGTAAGTAAACTTGTTTCTTACTTTCTGTGTTGTTCAGTGTCCTGATGATTACAGTGAGAATAAATTAAATGCAGGCATTCCCTTAATGTGTGAACCGCATATAACAGTGAAATTATGCGAAGCAGCATGTAGCTTGTAGGATGCTGACTCACATTTGTTTCCAAATCAAATCAATTCATTTTCGTCCATTTTGCTTAATATTTGTAACATTGCAAAACCATGCTTTATTATCAATGTAAAATCCATGTAGGGAATTTAAGGGTATTTGGTCAGAATCAATATCAAATAGTTTCTGTACAGTTGCTTGTGACATTCTTTCCACACAGAAATTTGAAACTGAAATTTGACAAACAAAGAAGAGAAAAAATTTGTACAGAATTTAGTTTTTCCCTAAACTTGCATCGCGACATACATGTGTAAGAAAAACCAACAATGTACACACTTCTAATTGAATGATGTAAATAAATTATTTTTTTCGACATGTTTCGAACAACTAAATTTTCAAAATGAGGAAATATTTGCAAGTATTTTACTCTATTTTATCGTGAATCTATATAAGCATTCTAGTCACTTATTTAATGTGTTTGATTTTTGTGTGCATCTTGGGTATATTACGACATATTTTACTGACTTGAAAATACCTATAATATTCCGTTTTTTTAGACATTGAAAGCTTTGTTAGAACAGCCGATGTAACATAACTGGAGTCAATGTTTTCACAGTGCGAAGGGGAAAAAGGGGTAAAGAAAATCTTCATATAAATTGTTTTCATGAATTTGCAGGAATTAAAAGCAACATGCTGCTGATTATCGTTTTGAGACTAATCGCTACGTTAACGTCGGTTTCGGGCGAATGCAATCTTGGCACTCCGAAAGTGAAAGATTTTGATTGGAATAAGGTGGGTGTTATTCCCTGACATGTTCTCTGTAACAAATACGTGTTAAATCTTTTGCTTGTGTTTAAATTTCATTTTTCATTACATTAATTAACTTACAATAGATCATATCGAGTAAATGAATGATTCATGAATAATTATTTGGTAATGATATGAAGGTGAGACCTATTGATCTAATAAAATGTAGATATTGGTAGTTTCATGTAAGGTCTATGAAAATTCACTAGGAAAACCAATAAGACTGTAAGGCGAATTCGCGTAATTCTGAACTGCGAGTGTTTTGTTCGTTGTCTGTGAATTGCTGCATCGAAGCAATTCAATGCCACTTCACGAATTGCCAGTTAAATTTATATCTGAGAAATTCACGAAGGTAATTAGAGAATCTTCAATTCCCTCTAAAATCTGACAAACATAATTTATTGTACATTAAGGCCTTCTTACATTTATAATTTTTTCTCTTAATTATTTTGAAAATTAGAAAAACTTCAAGCAAACATTTTTAAAAAACGAAGAAACACATTCTGTTTTCAATTCGCTTCGAAAACTTTGCTATATGTGAGGTAGTGAAAAAATTAATGGCAAATTGAGACCTGCTGCAGATTAAAATATGATACTGCGCATAAGTATTTCTTGCTAGTTAACAATGCTTCAAACACACAATCAAAATAATAAACAATTATTACTTCTCAATGTGTACCGTGTAGCTCAGTCAGTATAGAGACTGGCTACGGGTTGGATGTTCCGGGGATGGAATCCCGGGGTGGGCGAAATTTTCCGCACCTGTCAAGAACGGTCTTGGTGTCCACCCAACCTCCTGTACAATGGGTACGAAGTCTTTCCCGAGGGTAAAAAGCGGTCAGGGCGTGACTCTGAACAATCAACCCTTTCTAGTGCCGTGGTCGAAAAGTGTATAGAAATATTTCTACTTCCCCTACGGACCGTACAGCTCCTACAGAGTCTCAGTGACTGTACAAGGGTGCATTTTGCTTCTTTCTTATTACTTTGCGGTAGCAAAAACGGTTACGTGAACGCGTTTTAAAATTATATGTTCAATTTGTTTCTTCTTGTAGACTTAATTTAGATTTGAACAAAGACTCCTTTAACGGTTTCTCACGTTACCAGCTCTTTCAAATCCCTCCACATAACTACATGCTCTGGAGACGTGGATTCAAATCTCTTCTTATCCTAAAAGAGAGAAATAAACTAGTTAATAAATTTACAAACAGTGTACAATAAGAAGTCCCTCTCACCAGAAATGTCTCACAAATTTCGTGTTCTAACAGTTTTCAGGTCCTCGACCTTGGCACGTGCGCTTTCACAACTCCAACGATTTTGAAAACAACATTGACTGCTGTATATATTTAGTTTTAGATCCTGAGGGAGACAAGAGCTTCATGACCATGGAATTTTATGTTATCAGGTGGGTTCCTATTATCGATTGTTTGTTCACTGCAATTTTAAACCAGTAAATAGACATAATGTGTAAGACGGAAATTCTGTTCTCAGATTTGTGTGGTCGTTATTTATTTGTGTTTTATCCGGGTTTGTAATTTATTTTAATACATTTTCCCATATTCGTCCACATATATTTCTGGTCATATACACCATTGATAGGCAGAATTCACAGATGTTGCGGCTGCCAATGTACGGAAAGTAACATCGATTTATACAGGAAAAATATTGAAATGAAATTATATAATAAAAGAAATGTCCTTTTTATGTAGAGCTCTACATTCAATATGAAAAGTTCAGATATTGTAATACAGAATTGATTTAAATAACTGTACAACCATTACACGAATATGGAGGTCTATCAAACGGCCAGGAACTAGAAAGCCTAACATGAGTGTATAAAATTATGTCACCAGATATTGCTGTAGTTAATTTACAGGACTTGATTTAAAATGTGCGGTGTAGAAAATTCAACCTATCGCCGGCAGTACTAGGAAGAACATTGTGAAAAATATTTTATAGAATAAATATAATTAAATAAAATTCTAGGAATTACCTGTTGCCTATAGCAATGTATATGATTAAGTATATTTTTTGGGATTTTTCTTTGACATAATTACTTCCATTCGCACTATGGCACTGGGGTCGAATCAGCCTCTAACAGCAATGAGTATCAGGAGTATATTCGGGTGTAAAGGTGGCCGGAGCGTAACGCTGACAACCTACAAACATCCCGTGACTTGGTCACGAAGTCTGGGAACCTTAACTTCCTGGACCCTTCTGCGCCTGTCCAATGGGACTGATTTAACTTTTACCTTTAAATACATGTCTGACAGTGTAGATCTGTGAAGAGTGTTCATGTTTCAAGTAAGACAAAAATGAAAATTTAATTCTAGTTTACGCGTGACATGAGACTCAAAAGTTTCTCATGCTGTGCCACTAAACGGCAGCTTCGGCAACAAATAAAATCTTGTTCTATTATACTTCCTTGTATTGATGTCGCCGTCTTTCAACAGCTAAACTAAAAACCATAAACATACCGCTATAAACGTAGACTTTCATCTCTATCTCTCCGCACATAATGCTTCTACATTAGCTGAAGTTTGTGATTAAGACAGAAAAATAGAACATCTTTAAATATGTCATATCTTTGAAATAATATTAAATACAGAACAACAGCGCCCAATCAATACCTCAATGGGCATATCGCACGTATTGAGAAAAATAAATATACTTCTTTAACTCAAAGCACTCATTTCTCTATTATTCATGTAGCGCAGGGCTGTCTAAATATATATATGTATATATATATATATAGAATCTTTTGTTTCTAATTCTCAATTTTTTTGTTCAACAGTGAAAAACGTTATATTAAAAATTACGGCTATGCAACAAACTGGAACAGTTCTGGTTATATGGAACTTACACATTCAGTGCGTAAGTACAGTGTAAAGGTTCTGTTGAAGAGCGCAGAGATATTACCTGAAAATTTGTTGATTAACAATTACAAATATTTTGATATGAAAACCATATTTCTTGTGGATAATGATACATAAAGCGAACTTCACTGGTCCGTGAAAATCAGGTAGAATAAAGTTTTTCAATAGCTATTAAATATTTCTCAATCCTTCAGTGTTATGATACGTTTAACTCAGTCCAGATACTGACGATGATACTGTCTGGAAAGACCTCAGAACTGGAGTTCGATTTTGTGAGGCTTTGGAGATTTTGCTTAGCTCCACGGCTCTCATTGCTTTATACTATTGTGTTGAATAAGTTAAGAACTGGGATATGCAGAATGTGTATAGCAGGGAGGAAAGGGGTAGAGGGAACTTTAAATCTCCATGCGCCAACCTCATTGTGTAGGTTGATTTGGGGGACAAAAAAGTAAAAGATATTAAATCAACACAAAGAAAGATATAAAGGCATTTTAGAATTGGGATTTATGTAGCACAGCTTATTAAATAGTCTGTGCCGTTAGTTTTTATTATTATTTTTTAAGCTTCCATCTATCTATAAAAAAACAAAACAAAACATATTGACCGATTTTAATAATGTTTTAACATTTGCTATATTTGTCTTCTTTATCGCAACACTGATGTAATCCACCAAAGAAATTAATAGACAAATGTTTCTTGAAATTCTTGTTCTGCGTGTTTCAGTTTCAAAGCTTGAGAAATACACTGAATAAAAATCAGTTTTCCACGTTCATTAAACTATTTACAAATAATACTTATTAGCCAAATAAACAACCTTAACTTACTATATTTCTGTTCACAATATCGTAAACCTGAATGGGATAATTAGTTGGTAATTATTTCGCAAACTCTCCCAGCCTCACGCATATAAATCCCAAAATTTAAATTCTAACGAACTTCTCATACAAAATATCACTAACTTATGTCACTTTGACAGCACTGTGGACTGGACACGGATTCTTCTTAGCAATTGACTACAAACGTTATTTCATTTTCAAGCTCTGCACCTCCAGGTCGAACAAACGTAAGTACGTGCCTTGTGAATGTTTTAAATTTATGATAAAGGGATAAACATTGAGCAGTTCGCCAATTTCTTATAAAATTACTACTTCTTTTGAATGCCTTTCCGTAAATCCGTCCGTTCGTTCGTCCTCACACCCGCATCGAACACCGGTCTCTGTATAGAATGGTTATCAAAATCATGATATTACAGATTTTTTCCAACACTGTGGATAAATTTCATGGTCGGCTGGATTGTGACAAGAATAATGGGCACATCAAATGAACACGAATGTATATTAATGAAGAAATATAGCTGATTTCTTCTGGGGAAAAAGTTCCCAAATGCATTTGGGGTCAAAATGGAAAATCGCGATTTTTTAAATAAAATTTCTGAAAGTTGTGACTTACTTAATATAATATGGAAAAAAAAAATTTACAGCCAAATACGGAAAATGTAATAACAAAACAGAGCATGCGTTTTTCTTGCTGTTTAAATAAAGCAAAAGACACTCAGAATAAGTTTCTCGTATTAAATAATGCTATAGACACAAGCTCAGAATAGTTAGAAAATAATGTTTTAATCCTCAAAATTATTTACAAAAACCATGAAAAATATTTCGTTACATATTTATTGCCGGAAATATTTTGCTTTTTGGTTGACCAATTTCACTGTTGATCCACTGTATATTAATATCTAAATTTCCACATACAATGAAAAACTCATATATTTTTAAGGAAATATGTTTCCATCAAGCACGTTCGAAATAAAAATATTCCACCATCCACCTGCTAGTAAAAATACATAAAAATTACTGTTTTCGGAGGTATTCGTTTGCGTTCCGTTAAGGCCGTCTTAACCACATTTTAACGCCACCGAACCCCCACAATAGCCACAGAGTATATTTGTATTGAATAACTATAAAAGAGGAAAGGTATACAGGGAAATGTACTGGAAGGGTAAGGCTGGGTTTTGAGGTGAATGAGAAGACGGTAGAAACTTGTGTATTTTGTCTAAATCACATTTTATTCAATTACATGTAAATAAAATGCAAATCTTACAACACCCGATAATCTGATTGCAGCGTATGTTTATGTGTCGTTTCGAAGCAAAAACCCTGACGAAGAGACAGTGAAGGAAGTAATGAAGGAATTGCAGGATAACAACATAGATGTCAGCAAGTTGGTGGAATTAAGAGGAGATCATTGCCAGCAGGCGGAATCATCAACAGCATGAGGAAGTTCCGCGTAGAGACATTGGTTTAGGAGATGGAACGCAACCTTCTAAGTTTCAAACATCCTAGTCGAATTAATATTAACCTTGATGCAGTAAGTTGTATAAGAACTAGATATTATATCGTGTACACTGTATAGCAATCATTCTATTTGCTTTCCCTCCCTTTGAGGCTATCAGTGGAGAATAAACGTATTAGAGAATATAGTCTGTAGCCGATGAAGTTCATTGTGTAGGCTGACCTATCTACATTTTAACGAACTTGTTTCTATGCCCTCCAGCCGAACGGGTTGGACGTTTTGGACAGGGAAACCTGCACCCTGCACCCTGCTCCCTGCACCCTGCCCCGTATTCAGTACGTACCGGCGTTTCACGTTGCTGGAGAAATAGCTCTCGGGCAATGAGTTTAAAGGCATATCTATAGCTAGTGCCGTCGTCAAGATTAAGTGGGTGTATATACAGATATAATCCTAAATAAGATTCGACGGTACTTTGTACATTGAAGCACAGAAACCCTGTAGCCTTCATATGATTGGATCGTAATTGTTGGAATTTGTCCGCTAGTTATTGTCATTGATCTGTACTCATAATTACAGCGGTTACTTCATGTTCCATCATGCTTAAACACCCAACAATTATATGCATTGAATCAAAGTTTATTATTGAGGTTTGTAAGGACAGCAAAACAAAGAGCGATAATTTCACTAAACAGCATTAGGTGGTTCTTTTATAGCGAACACCAAACTTTTACAGCGAGATGAGAATTGAATTGTTTTGTAGAAACCCCGTTTAAATTATTGCCAAAAATTTCGTACCGTGGTTCAGTTGGTTTGTTGCCAACTTCTAGTCGTGGAGTTCCTTTCTCGAATCTAGGTCAGAATAACTGGTATTTGCTGTTGATATATTTTCACTTGGATATGTTCCATTCCGAGTATTTCTTTTGTAGCCTGACGTTATTGTTCTACGAATCGTCCATAATCATCTTATATAGTGCCGTTAATACCTTATCATCATATAATGAAATTGTCGAAAACTAGCACAAACAATGCCCTTTTGGGAATAGGGTGCATGGGGAACTAATAAATCCTTTTTTTTAGTATTTCATTTACCTCTTTTCAACAGTAATCGTTAATCTGATTCTAATATATCTTGAGATGTGCTTAATTCCTACTCTGCCATAATATCATTGGCGAATAATAATGTGGTTAAATGAGAATTTGTAAATTATCAGAAAATTTGACAATTGTGATTGGTAAGTTATGTTTGTTATATTTGTTACTCAGATGTTGAATGTACTGCAAGAACTCTTTTGGTATGCATAAATGATGTAAAAACGATAGCTTGAAATTGGGAAGGGAAGGAAGAAATGGAAAGATTATGAATAGAACATGATAAGCAATTTTTTTTCATATTATTATACATTTTGCTTCTTCATATTTTACTTTTATTTAGTTCTGAACATTTCCATGAAGCAATGTTGAATAATCTGATTTCATATTCGAAATATAATATAATCCTTGTTTCGGATACTTAAAGAACCAAGAATTTAAGTTGTTCTTCACAGTACGTCATAAAGCTAAAGACGTTTACTGCTGCATGTCACAATATCCTTCAACCAAACACACAATTATAAACGTCAAGCACCTTTTAAAATGACGTTATGTTCAGAACACGGCCCCAACACTACTAACTAAACGCTAATAACCAAATATTCCTCTAATATAATAACAAAATCTCGATCAGTATATTATCATATATGTAAACACTACTTATTTGTTAAAACATAAGCTACGTGTTTCGACCCAACATTAGGTCATCGTCCGGCCTGTAGAAGTTTATGTTATTGGTGCTGTGTGTATGTTGGGATTCAAATATGTTTGACAGACGTAAGAATGCATAAAACTTGTATGTAATTCAATACTGGCCAATGTATTAATAAATACGTTATGCTGAAGTATAAGGTCGTATGCATTATATGTTCATTCTAGCACTTCGTGATGCTTTCTTTCAAATTGACGATCAGTATGCTTCCACGAAGAATTTTAATGCTCTTAGCGTAACCGAATAAAAACCACTTAATCTACTTTCGCAGACCATGATACGAAATATAAACTCCCAGACCACAGTGCGAATTCTCAATCCCAAAACGAATATTCATATCAATACCAACAAGACAGAAAATACACATATCTGGTAATACTGAGGCACGTTGCGATAACTGGCATGGTGGACACTTCAAAATTGTTATATCATTCAATGTATTGGGGTCACACAATGTTGCTCACAACTGTGAACATTCTGGCTTTAATGTGGACTGTTGTTACGATATTATTCAGCACTTACTGCTTATCTGTATGTCCAGTAAGGCATCTGTTAATTTCCAGACTATATATCCCACGGCATTATCAAACAGTTGAAATATTTGCGATTGCTTATTTACAAACAAAACATATTTAGCCTGCCGGTCTGATGAGGCTGTTGTGTTGGGGGTTGAAGGAAAGGGGTATTCCGACCATGACGGTATGATGCCACAATCTCTTTAATTTAGGGGCACTGTGCAAAATATCATATATAGAAATATCGAAATAACATATGTTATTTTGTTGGTAGAGTAAGGGTCACAAATACGGATGTTGGCTTGGGTTGTCGTTGTGGAGGAAATGGTCCTTTTGCTTTAAGTCATACATTATACAATATAAGTTACTTAGGTACAGACTTAATTTACTTTCAATTGCAAGGATGACAGGTTCGATTCTCGGTGAGTAGCATGGAAGGATTCTGTCACTTGTGAGATTTGTTTATCTTACTAATTAACCAACTGTGTGCACAAAAGTTTTGTTTTACAGTCGGTTTATTTCATGCCTCTACATGTTTCGAGCTCCACGTGTTTATCATCAGGAGTTAAAAAGTGTATTATACAGCCTCTGTTTTCATCAAACCTATAGGGGACCGTCCATTCCACAAGTTGAGAGTCCTCTCTCAACCTGTACACGGGATGGCCACCTATAAGTGTGATGATACCAGAGGCTGTATAATATAATTTTGACCTCCTGAAGGTGAGCACATGTGCAGGAAACATATAGAGGTAAGAAATATAATTATTGTAAAACAAAAATTTTATTCATCAAGTTGGTTAATTTCGAAGTTAATTATACTGAGATGCACGGTCAAAAAACTTCAAAATTTGTGAGTGTTGTTTCCTGTCATGTAGCGATCTCTGTAATTGTAATCAATTTTTATAACCTGCCAGTCTTCAGCTGTTAATACGCTGAGCCCCAGTAGACTGCTTTAGATTGAAGCCTCAGGGTTCGTAGACTCTAATCTATCGAATGTTCCACAAAATGTTTGAAGGTTTAAAACGTTTAATGAGGGATATCTATGTATATATATATATATATTTAATCTATATATACAGGATGTCCCAGGAGGGATGTGCCAGACTTCGGGAGGGTGTTCCTTATGCTAAAATATACCGATATAACCAAAAACACCTATGTCCAAAGTGGAACGGTTACGGAGATAATGGCCAGAGAAGTTTGAAATTTTGACAGCTGTTACTCACTTAGTGACGTACATATTGAAACTGGCAGAAATATGTGGTTTCTGTAATGTTAATAGCTGTACGTAACATCAAAGTCACTTGTGAGTGACATAAAAACATTAAATTGAACTAAATATCACTCGCACTCGTGTCATAGTTGTCCTTAGACTTCCAAGTACTTTACGCAGGGCGCAGCTGATGTTATCTTGTGACGTCAGAGCTTCCGTGCTGTAGCGCACACGCCAAGGTCACTGCATTACCATGTCTCCTTGCCGGGCAGGCGCATTGGACAAGTATGACGTCACGGACGGCGTACAGTACGTCGACACCAATGAAGCCCACACTTTTCTCTGGCCATTATCTCTGTAACCGTTCGACTTTGGATATAGGTGTTTTGGGTTATATCGGTATAGTTTAACATAAGGAACACTCTCCCGAAGACTCGCACATTCCTCCTCGGACACCCTGTATATATATATATATATGTGAATGGTAGGTAATGATAGGAAAAATAAAGTGATATATACAAGGAAAGATGGTCTAATATAATATTAAATAGTGTCTGTTCACTTGCTTGAAAAATTGTCTCTACACGGATAGTTAAAAAAGAAATTTAGCAGACTAAGAAACGAAGAAAATGTTTCACACGCTTTATGTTTTCTGAATCGTATGCCCTGATATATATGTAAGAACAAACAAAGGAATTCTCGCTTTTGTCATTAAAGTTTCAATTAATGTTTTAATTCAATTGTACTGTTTTCTAAACCTTTCGAATAAGTAATTTTTTTAACATAAGTAATCTGTGTAAGCAGCTTTACTGTATAATATCATGCATCTATATAAGCAGCCTAGTCTGTGACAGGATGTGTTTGATATTTGTGTGCTTCTTGATGGTTCTTATTACATACTGTACAGAATTGTGAACGAAACACACACCTCTGTCTGTCTTCAGCCATTAGAAGCTGTGGGAGAAGAGCCGGTATATTGTAACTTTGTGTCTCTGTGTACACTGTGCGACGGAGAAGAATGTGCTAATACAATTTACATATAGTTTACATGAATTGCAGGGACTAAAACCTACATGCTGCTGATTATCGTTTACAGAGTAATCGCTATGTTAGCGTTGGTTTCGGGCGACTGCGACCATCAGACTCAGGAATTGAAAGATTTTGATTAGGAAAAGGTGAGTTTTAATGCATTGACATACTTTCTATAATAAACAGCTGTTAAGACTTCTGCTTTTGTAATATTTTTCTTGTGGTTGCATTAACGGACTCACAACAGAACATATCAGACTGTAGTTTCGAGTAATTGAATGACTAATTAATAATTATTTGGGAATGTTTAAAACGAATCTCTAGTGTTCTAATTAAAAGTATATATCGGTAATTTTTTGTAAGGCCTATGAAAATACACTAGGAAAACTAATCAGAATGAAAGTCGAATTCGAGTAATTCTGAACTGCGTGTGTTTTCTTCGTCATCTATAAATTTCTACATCGAAGAATTTGGATGCCATATCACGAATTGCCTTTTAAATTTATATTTGAGTATTTCTCTAAATTATGTAGAGAAAAATCACATTCTTTTATATCTGACATGCATATAGGTTTCTTTAAGTGTAAGCCTTTTTACATATATCTTAAATTTTATTATTTCTTTTTAAACCGAGAACTGTATAAATCAAACCTTGTGAATAATCAACAAGCACAATCTGTTTTCAACACTTTTCAATATCCCTGCTGTTTTTGAAGAAATGGAAAATTATACGACAGAGTGCGAAGAGCAACCGAAGTAAATATAATACAGCCTATGAGTTGCCGTGCTGGATTACAAAGCCCACAAGCACGTACTCAGAATACAAAACACTTGTTGCTTTCAGTAAGCTACAGTTGTTAGGTGAACACATTTCAAAGTTATATTATAAGTTCTTTCTGTCTCTTCTTGTGGTCTTAATCAACACTTGAACTAAGACTCCATTAGTAGTTCCTCACGTTATCAGCTTATACATTTTCCTCCGCACAACTACATGTTCGGGAACCTCTGTTTCAAAGCTCCTGTTATCCTAAAAGAAGAAAGAAAACAGTTGATAAACTTACAATTGGAGTATAATTAAGAATTTCTGCTCACAAGAAGTGTGTCACAAATTCCGTGTTCTTACAGTTTTCAGGTCGCTGGTACTCGATCTTTTACAACTTCAACGATATTAAAAACAACATTGCCTGCCACAAAATTTCAATTTCAAACCCTGTGGGAAACAGGAGCTTTTTTAACCAGCGACTTATATGTCATCAGGTGGGTTCACAATATTCATTTTAGGTTTACTGCACTTTGTGGCGGTAAATAGATACAATATGTGCGAAGGAATTAATATTCAAACATTTTATGGGCTTTAAATGATGTGGTGTTTTATTGGTGTTTGAATTATTTAATTTTAATTAATTGTCCAATTACTTATTGCTAATATATTTAGCCCTGCATTCTCTTGATACGCAGTAGTCCAGGAGTTGCGGCATCCAATATACCGAATTATGCCATCGATTGAGATCTAAGAAAAATTTTCAAATATAATAATATAATAACACAGGTGCCATTCTTTATGTGCACCTCTACAATCAAAACCAAAATTACAGTAATATTTCAAAACAGAAATGATATTAATAACTTTACAAAAATGGCACCAATATGGGTATCTATTAAATGAACATCCACTTTAACACCTGGTGTTATAAAAATATATCAAGACATATTAACATAGGAAATCTATAGGCTTCATAATGTATCCAACGTTTGCATTCAAATGCGTGATTTATAAAATTGAAATGATAGCAGGGCAATTCTAAAAAAACGTTAGTACAAATGTAATAGTGAAATATCTAATAGAGTAAATATAATTAAATTAAAATCTAGGAAAATGCCTGTTGCTTATAGCGATTTATATGAATAAATACATGCCTCAATCTAAGCTAATTTGAACAAATTTATGTTTCAGGTAAGCAAAACACAACACTTAAATAATTGTTAGAACTTCTCATGTAAT
>Ga0123355_10008656_pt1 | contig 15375 bp, 3 predicted proteins | sample TergutEmb28metaG_3_FD_89872 | JGI IMG/M metagenome (GOLD analysis project Ga0123355, IMG submission 89872) | Embiratermes neotenicus P1 segment gut microbial communities from Petit-Saut dam, French Guiana - Emb289 P1 | ecosystem: Host-associated > Arthropoda: Insects > Digestive system > Gut ... | reverse complement strand
AGGGGGGGGGGGGGGGAGAAGGGACATTCTGTATTTCATTCTGTTGAAAGATGTAAAATTGAAGGAAATTTGAAAGGTGGGAAGAAACTTGAAATAAACTGGGAAGGGTTGAAAGGAAAGGGAAAACAGAAAAAAGAAATATTTGATTCCAGCGATAAAAAAAGTTAATAGTAAACAAATATGATCATTGATCTTTCTTGTTCTTTTGTTCTGTTATTTATGCTAAAGTGGAATTATGTTATTGTTTAGAGTATTACAGAGTAACTTGTTTGATTGTTACTTTCATCAATAATCTTTTAAGTAACTTCTATAATTTTATTCTAAGCATCAAACAGTCATAAATCCCTAAACGTTCAAAACTGCACGTGTGTTTATGTAAATCGTTTTGATCATAAAGGTGTACGACATTATCTCCTATATTAATGTCCACAACTTTAACACCCTGTATAATAATAGCAAGTAAATGTTAACTGGGGTAGCTGATGCGGTCACTGATGATGACACAACTTAAGCGTTGATATCTTTGTGACTGCTGAAAGTTTGTTTTGTTTAGAAGGGCTGTTGGTAATTTCAATAAACTTCTACGGTTTCCACGCATTTTTGGTTTTTAGTGGATTCCTGGTACCATAGGTTTCGTTTTACAAGGAAAAACTCTTTTGCTAGTAGTATTATTGTCTTGAAAGTATTTCAGTGACAAATTTTAAAAGCAATGCATTAAATGTATAATATAAAATATAGGTTAAATACAAGACTTTAGAGCTTGTTCGATTTCTGACCTCCCCTTGAGGTGCCATTTTGAACGTGCTTTCAGTAAGTGATTTTATACGCCACATTACTTGTCTTAAGATTTTGTAATAGTAACATTCCAGTTACCGAAGGACGTAACAGTTTCGAATAGCCGTACTCTTAGTACATTATTTCCCAACTTAGGTACCAGCAATTTTTATTCTGTTTTTTCCATTGCTTGCTTAAAGTATGATACAGTCATACACGCAGATAAATTTCCAGTCGTTGAACACCAGTTTGGAACAGAAGTGTCTTGTAATTACTAGAAAGACCGAAGTGGTGGCGTACAAGAAAAACAGCATAGAGATAATGTGTAAATTGTTTCACGTGTTCCATATAAAATCAATTTATTTCTCAGAATTCCCCAGAATATTCTCTCGACTTTCTAACGCATTCTTCAGTCTGCGAGAAAAATAAATCAAGAGGTTACACTATATTCGATAGTAAATAAAGGGAACATAGCGAGCCCTGCTGATATATTATTTTCAATTCCTCCGTTTGTTCATTTCCGGACCTCCGTTTCCTTTCTAGAAAAATTAGATATTTCGGTCTACCCGGCATTTCCAGTTTGGTTGGTGAACTAAACTTTTCTACTACCACCCTTGAGGTATTGAAACAGATTTTTCACCCAGTATAATGACAGTTTCTTTGTTTGAAAAGACAGATATAAGAAGGAAAACATTTGTTCTTTAGAAATAATGGGGTAATGAAAAGTAGATTTCTCAACATCACTGTATTAAGGATGACGACCTAATTTTTATCTGAGGTACAGCGAAATCATTAAATACAATTTTTAATTTACTACTTAATTTACTGCCCTTAAGAACTTCAGACTAAACCCATATGGGTTCCGTGTATACGATCCACTTCAAAGAGCAATACCGCATATCTTGTTAAGTTTATCTTTGTCAGCTAAGCGTTTATTCGGTTTTGTGTACACCGTAAAGTGGCTACCTAAGTAAGGTAAATATTTATTTTAACGTCGCCGATATTACGACACAAATCCCTCGAGAACTACTTTGAAGCAAAGCTGCAACAAAACTTTATCCAAGTTTGAGACCACTTCTCAAAGAGAAATTTTTTTCTTCAACTTTTCCTGTTTACATTTCGGTAGACTCCATATATTGCAGCTCTAATTCATGAAAAGTATTTGTATACGTATCTTCTGTGTAAGATGGTACTGAAACATGGCCCACTCCTACATCTTTTCTCCCCCCCCCCCCCAAAAAAAAAGAAAACGCAAAGAAGAAAAGGACTTGGGAAGAGGGGAAGATATATATTTTAGTTGCACGAGTTTGGTTTTCGTTCTCTGTACAGCGTGATCCATTCATAGCATTGTAACAAGTTGGTGGACCACGAAATTGAAATGTTGCTTGAAGTGTTGGGCTTGAGGCAAGCAGGGAAGGATACATCCAAGCCAAGGCTCTTGCCCTTTGAGTGCAACAACAGCCTATGAAAAGGCTTTGGTGTTCAGGCACAGCTTCATTATCGGGTAACGATATTTAAACCTTGGAGCAGATCAGATAATAATGCCTTTTTTTTTAAATGTTATGCTTACTATGAATTTTCTTACACACTGTATTTTAAACCAACAAAATGAACTAACTAAAATACTATAAAACACACTTCATATTAGATGCCAACTCATACACATTTCGGCACCTAATATAAAGTGTGTTTAGTGATCCGTTTTGTAGTATTTTATTTAGTGCGTTTTGTTGGATTAAAATACGTAATTTAATAATCCCCTTAGTAACTGTGATTATATAACGTACAATAACTGGTGTGTAGTGAAAAATTAAATGGAAAGGATTTGGAAGTGACTAATTTTTGGTAGGCTTGGTGGGGCTGAGGAAGAAAAAAAACATCACCGCTGACAGGATAATCATTGTTCCTATCGATTTTTGAACTGAACACCTTAAGAATAAATGTGAAAGTCTTTAGAGTTTAATACAGCCGCTCAGTAGAAATCGCGTAACAGAGTGCTGAGCTTAATTTTACATTTTAAAATTTGTGTTAATAATAATAATAATAACCGCAATGAGCATTATTCCAAACAAATTGTACTAAATACTAAAACTGTTTAACCTCCTCTCTCCTCTATATATTGCAATGCACAATCGAAAGTCTTCGGCAGAAAAACGAATGAAAAGTGCTTGGTCAGTGAATACCGTACGTATTTGGGAACTAGCTAAACTGCTCTGAAGTAAGGAATGTGGTTGATGATGATGATGATGATAATGATAATCCAATTCATTTCTTTATTATTTATGCGTTGGCACAACTGCCACAAGGCCAATTACAGAGACAGCATGGGGACATAAGATATATTCAAAAATACTATTAATCAACAAAAACACATATAAAAGAGATAATGAAAAAACACCTAAGCAGAACAGCATAAAAACGTAATTATAGTAAAAGAAAAATTATGAAATGAACATATTAGCAATATTAAACTTAACGAAAACTTGTTTAAAACTGACCTGTCACAATTTCGCTTCATGTTGTAGGCACTAAATGTACTAGTAATATCCACTTAATGTGAAAAAAGAAACATAATTTTATTCTTTTTAAATATTGCTTACAGCTTCTGAAGATAATTTTGATGCATAAATGTTGACGTATTGTGTAGATTATTGATAGACAAATAAAAGTTTGACAATGTTGTTGCTCAGGAGGTTAGTTGCCGGCCTTTCACCAAGGACATCCGGTTTCGACCCATGAGCATTCCACGTGAGAACTGTAGTGGAAAAGTAATAGTGGTATAGGATTGTCTACGAGGATTTCCCGCTGACCTTTTGCTCCGCAGTGTTTATAGATATCTCTCGAAAAACTCCAAACAATGAAGTATTACTGAACGCGCCATATAATTCTAGCAGCTAAGTAAAATTATACACAAGCAGTCTGGAGTTATTTTAAAGTAAATGGTGAATATATCACGCAAATTTATTAAATACCATTATAACTATTCGCAGAACAAATGCTGGCAGATTTGTTTCCGCGAGAAGACTAAAACAAATCTACAGTGTGTACAAAAATTTAGTTTATACCTCGGAGAAAATAGTTTTTTCCTATAAAGGAACTTGCTGAATTCTGTACAGGGAGCAAACAGCTGTTTTACTTCATAATCACACGGAGCACAAAAGTAGGTTGTAGTAAGAATGCAGGCCGTTTAGTCTGAAGCCTAATAGTACAGACACTAACAACTATGCGTTAGATGGTTTAGTGTGTGTTGGAAGATACTGTCCCAAAATTATTCTTTTCCTGCAATTAAAAAAAACAGTGTTATGCAAAAGACATAGTAGCTTTAATCACCACCAGAAAAGAAGTACGTAAATTTCCTTTTATAGAAGTTAAAGCTTACCTCATTATAAAATTCATACACTGTGAAAATGCGGAACACGAATATTTTTAATGCCCTTTAATCCTTTAAAGCACGGCGTTTATTATATTTACAATCTGCTGTAAAATTAAATGTTTCTGCCTTTTCTCACCAAATGCGACTCTTCACTAAAATAACATTGCCAGATTATTTTCTATAGTGAAGGTCCAGCGATTTTTGCCTGTGGAACAATTTGATTAAGTAATTTAAGAATGTAAAAAAAAAGCTATAAGTTTATGTTCTTTATTTCAGAGTACAGATCACTGGCGCAACTGGCCCAATTTTCCTCAGCAGTCTACTAGTCTGTATGGACATACTCTATGTGCCCATTTATAGCTATATTTACAAATCTGAAAGATTTGTGCAAGATAATGAGAAGTACGTGATAATTGCTAAACACTCTCCACATTTTTAAATATTATCGACGCCCACACAACAGCCAGGCTGTATAAAAATAAGCTGTCAGTCGCTGGGACACGCTACAGTTGTAGAGTCCTTATTTGGTCACGTTTGAAGAAGCTTGCTCCCCAGATAGTACGATCTGCACCAGAGGCTGCAACTACAGTTCTATGTACTCCTGATGATGGTCGCGATGGACGCCCGAAACATGTCGAGTGATTTAACAGTAAATAAATATCTGCATACAGCTGCAACTTGTTGGATTTCTTTAACCTATTTGTAAAACGGTTGCCGGAGTGTTTTCAACAGATAATCCTGCCACTGAATCACTCTTTGTGTTATTGAAACTTCAATGAACATGCGTCCCATAAACCCGAATATCTAGAGAAACAGGTTGTAGATTAAGGGATTATACTACGAGGTACTTAAGACAAACCTTTATCTGCAAGGGTTGAGGCTGCAGTACAGACTAAAGCATAGGTCAGCTTCTATTACCTCGTAACGACACGTTTTTACGGCAATTACTCCCACCTGGCAACATATAAAGAAAACTGAAATAGAAATTGTTGCTCGCGGGTCGAGGTTCAGTACCTCAGGAAGCACAGGTACCTTTCGACTGGTTGATAAAGACATTGTTTTCTGGAATATTTGCCGTCTAGTGTAGTATCTGTAATTGTAAGACCGAAACCTTCTTCGCAGATTTAATTAAATGTTGTAGCAATGTAGAAAGCTCTAATGACATGAAAACACGTACAAGACGAAGTGGAAATCTTCATGTTTATCTGCAAGCTAACACATGCCCTTCCTTGGTCAAATGATAGTATATTTGTTGCCACACTGACCGCAGAGACGCCTACAGGGCAATCAAGGTAGCACGTTGAGAACACAAGAAGACAAATTTGAATTCTCTCGTTAAATAGTTTCGGTAGTTTTATATCTTGTGACCTTCCGTATTTTCACAGGATTTCCTTCAATTTGCCAAGCAAGTTTTATGGAATTCTTTGTTTAACACCCCCTGTAACATGAAATGTAATTACCTGTACTATGTGTTTTGGGACCTTAATATTGACTCTAATACGAACAGTTCACTTTTAACTGTACTACTGTCTCGCTGTCTTTCTACACATTCCCCACTGCCACTGTTCAAGCAATTATCGTACAGATGGAGGGGGGGGGGGGGCGCTAGTTTTATATTCCTTGCTGATGCTATACGATCTATGGTGTCACAGTTGTTTTCACCGTCCATCGTCTTCAGATCTGTGGCGACCAAGGTTCCTTTCATTGGTGGAAGCCGATGATAATATCTCGGGACGAATTATCCTTGTATCAAAGTAAGTGTAGGTTCATTAGTTACGATATTCTACTCGATGTGAACTTGGTTTCTTACAGATTCTCATTTACACAGTATTTTGCGCAACGTATGGCCTATCTTCCGTAGCGCGTTATACAGGTCACTTACAGCAAATATTGTCAAATAAGTTATAGGTCCTTTCCTTACAGAAATCAAATCCTTTAAGACACGATTCATGTCAGATTATACTGTGATCCGTATTTGTTAAGATACATTTTAATATTATCGTACTATTTGTGCCTACGTCTTTGAAGAGGTTTTCTTCGGCCAGAGTTTTGTACATATTTCTGATTTCGTCCATAATTGTTAGTAGTTACTGGTTAGATTTTGGTCGACGAACAGCCTAGCAGATTTGGCGTCCAAAAATATTATGGGACTGTACTCTGAAACGTACTCGATTTGTCTCACACCTACAAAAACTGATAAACAATTTCACATTTTTACATAACGGACCTAAAAGACAAGAATTCCTGAACTAAACAACAGCAAGAATTCCTCTATTGACTTCATACTTAGAGTCTTTATTACAAATTTTTGTCACCTTTTTCCACAGTTCTTGCTTGTACCTCATATCTCATTTCTTGTAAACTTGCACGTTTTTCACATTCTATTAGCTATCACCTTACACTCTGACGAGGCAGCACAGAGACATGTCTGATTTCCTCACTGTTTATTTTATCTAGGATTTATTAGCTTTCAAAAAGTACTGTAGTTAAGGTTTGGTATTTTGAACGAAATATTTCGTTATACATAAAAATGTTGCATACGAAAATAAATAAAATATTTGCTTAATATTATTTATGTTCCAAATTCAATTATTGATTTCATAATCGTAAAAAGTTTCCTTTTAAAACTCGTGATTATTATTATTATTATTATTATTATTAATAGACCTGTAAGACTATAATTTAATATAGTGCCGAGGGCAGTCCATGTGTTCCTGTCAGAACGTTTTCTTCAAACGTGTTGTGTTACACACGTTACATATATGGAGTGTCAATACTTACTTGGCTACATTCTGCAACCACTAAATTTAGCCTGTTTTTTTTTAATCCAATCACTTCTGAGGCCTTTTCCCATACTATGTGTCTCACCTTTTTGCCCACATTAATGCCTAAATATTTCAAAGCTGCAGATTTTTTTATCCTGCAAACTGACAATTTTCTATACCTTCCAAATTATATCTAAATACGTGGTATTTATTCCTCGCTTATGAAACTTGCAAGTTGTTTGTTTTCTTACTGACAGTCTTTCCCTAACACTGAAGAGATCGTATCAGTATTAGAGTCGTTCCTATGTGTGCGACAGTTATGAACTGCAAAACGCATTCAGAATTGCCAAAAGGAAGATTTCTTTTTATCAGTATCTTTTTTTAAAATTTTCCCTGACTGGCCGTTTCGTGCTTTGGTATTCAGGAGGTAAGGAAATTCACTACAAAACCTACCATTGCTCTATGTCCTGAAAAAATTTAATTTATTTGTCTAAAAATTTCGAACAATATATACCATACACTTAAGAATTATAAAGTTCTCACACATTCAGTCCATATTCCGACATGTTTCTGTAGTGGCCAACACCATTATCAGGAATTTACCTTGTACACTAACACACCGCTGTTAAAAATATTTGACTTTTTATGCACTCACGAAAAATCCACATTGCGTCCTTTATCACTTAAAACTTGGTGGAAACTGGCGTGCAATATTGTTGGGGTTATCAAGGACCGTACAGATCACACTATAATGATAGATGAAAGACTTATAAATTATAGAAATTCCAGCAATAGTTGGCAATATTGTAACCACGTAGTTATAATATAGCTTGTAATTTTCTAAACCACCCGGGTGGCCAGCACCGCAGCGTGTCGAAATATGATCTAAATGTATGAGAAGTTTAGAATTATCAATTTTACGTTATATACAGTTGAAAAATTAGAAAAACAACTTCATAAAATGCACCGCGTAAATAACAATGTGAAATTATAACTTAATTTACACCCCCAACTTTTCCTACATCCCAGTCCCTCAACAACGACATCGCGCTAGTTTACACTACTGTAGTTTTTATTTGGGAGTTGTCTGTTTCGACTTTCGGCCAGAAACCAGTTGATTTGATGTTTTCGTGGCTTTCCTTACTTCCTACAGAGAAATTCTAATGTGGACTTTAAATCAGACAAATAATGTTTCGCTCCGCAGATCTTAAAATTGAGCACTTTTTTTTTATCATCATTCGATGTCATGTAGTCTGAATTGCTTGTAAAACGTAAAGGTAAAGTGATCTCGTTACAGGCACGATGTAGCACAGAGGGTGTGTAGAGGTATAGCTCTACTCTTCCATGACCGCGGCACTAGAAGGGGTGAGTGGTCAGCAGCAAGCCACGGCCGCACTTTACCCCCGGGAAAAAAACGGTACCCATTTTACAGGAGGCTGGGTGGGCCCCAGGGCCGGTCTGGACGGGCGGAAAATCTCGTCCCGACCGGGACTGAACTGTTAGTGATGTTGTTAAATGAACAATAAAGTACAAACACTTTTCAAGGGTCAGGATTGGATAGTCAATTGGATAAACAGCCCATTAAATTCTGCATAATTTCATGAAACAATTAAGGGAAAATAATTGATGAATAGTTCAACATTATTAGATAGTTAGTATATGAATAAATAAAGAAAGAATATATAAATCAGATATTGTGTAATGCTTATTAGTCATTTTCTCTTATTGAAATCGTCTGAATATCTAGCTTGGATATGATATGATATTCTAAATAGGCTAGTTGTATCAGTTTTGCTCAGAAGTTGGCTGGTTGCACCCCCTTCCGCCCACTCTGTCAGCATCTTCTCACAAAGCCCGAACAAAGTAGTACGGATGTTTGTAGTTAGACCTCCGACTTCATGAATTATGGAGAACTCCCCCGGATCTGGGAACTGTGGGCTTGTTTGCTTCGCGTGGATCACTGTGCTCTCGATGGATCAGGAAAATCCACGAGTCAAGATACAAAATACAGGATTTCTTTCTCATATTCTCAGAATGACGGCTAAAAAGCTTAGCAGTAGAAAGAAGCAGACTCTTAAAGCCCTCGACGAAATTACTTGATCGATCTGGCCTGTTTCAAGGGTTTCGTAATGATTGTGGCAGGTGGAGTGATGGAAGCTTTAAACGGTAGTTGCTGTGCTATCAGCACGGCCAAGTAACACGCTAATCAGTCACTTAGTTTTGTAACAGAACTCACAGCTTTTATCAACCTGTCCAAAAGAAATATGGATTAATATTAGATTTCAATTTCTAATGGATCTAAAAAAAAAAGGAATCTCCGTTTCCTTTAAACCGCTTTCCTCAAACATTTGTTACATTATAGATTTTGGGACGACATTTTTTTTGTATCTCTTCGCCACTTATTTTCTCATGGTACATAAAGAAATATTGGGATCAGTTATGTAAAGTTTTATATGGTAGTAGTTTGTAGGGGTAATTACGAAGTCTTTATGAAATACTTACTCCAATTACAAAATGGCGAATGTGGGAATCTTTGAGAGCACACAGGCTTACTCTAATGGGAAAATTCACTGAGCGACGATGCGCAGATGGATTACTACGGTATGTAATTTTCATTATGCTAGCCCCAACGTCTAGAACGCAGCTTAAGAAGGGATAGAGTCCTCAGATATATTTTAGTTACCAAAATTTTATACTTAGTAATTATTGAACCTATATGCAAGAACGCTTTACCCTCTTTACACAATCTCCCGGAGAATTCAAAAGACCCCGTGCTTCTAGTCGCATTGCATGAATGCGGGGTATGCATGTATGTATGTATGTATGTTCGGAATTGACAGGCATCTTCAAACCGAATAATGAAATTTATTTAATAATAAGGTTACGGAAAGTAAGAAAATTATCAGAGATCCTTTATAAGCCCCAGTGCAACAAAATACATAATGACACAATGGAAGCACTTTAGGTTTAATTTATGTTGTAATTATCGTTATGACGTCAATAAACTATTAACAGTCCCAATCCTTCTTTGATATCTTCGTTACTCCGTGTCTAACGTACAGTGCTGCCATATCAAATAAGTACAGCCTAAACAAGATATGGATGAAAGGTAAAGAGTTGTTTGAAGTAACACTTAAGAGATGGGAAATGAGAATGAGAGGGTTGCCGGGAGAAATTTTTAACCTATAAATCTAACCGTTTTCTTCCTACTGGTCCTGGATAACGTGAAACTGTTCTCTGGAAACTATAATGAACTTCTATAAACTTATAGTTAAATAGAACTGACTATAAACATTGCTTGTCAGAGATATTTAAATTGGGTGTTTTTCAAAATTTGTTGTTTAAAGTTCTTTAACAGCCACTCCACGCAACGTTTACCTCTACATTTCTAACGTTTAGTCCTGATTTTTTAAATGCATGGTAAGTCAAACCATGTTGGATGAATCTGTTATAATATTGAACTGCAGGGTGGAAATCAGTAGAACTTTATGTTTGCGCGTGGCTACGCACGATCAGTAGAGTAATGGAGACTGTTAGTGTTTGTAAACTTATTTGTATGGAACAAACTGCAGAATTACGGACAAGAGACTTTACCCCCCAAAAAACTTAATTCTATAGGACCGCCATTTATATACCGATAGGAAAGGATTTTACTGTAACTTATTTTAAGACACCACACAGGGAAACGCCCAGATGTTCTGAAAAAAATATTCATTTTTGGGCCAAGATTTTTACCCGGGATCTGTTGGAATCTTATATACTGTACACAGAATATAGACGCGATTTGTATGATGCACGCATCTCTATATCTCGTCTTTTTAGGCAAAATATATTAGTTAAATTCAAATGTTACCTTCTGTTGAATTACATAATTCTCTCGCGCTTCCATTCATACGGTATGCATGATTTTACATGTTGGTATAACATAAGTTGACGTCTACATGCAGCGTAATCCAACATAAGAAATAAATAACACAGCGTACAATTTGCTGTTATAAGATGATGTGACATTCGCTAGACGTTACGTCAAAAATGAATTTCTTTAGAGCGATATGCTGCATTATTTATCTCTCGTATTATGTAAATATGATGCCTTAAACCAAAACTAACTCTTCATGCACTTTCCTAATTGAACCTAGAGTGTCAAGAAGACCATAAGAAGCATCTGAGCAGATAGTGAGTTCCACGATTTTAGGGCATTATTTCGTCTTAAACCAAATTAATGTACAAATTGAACCGTACTAGTTCTTGAAGGTTGTTTGACCGTGCATCTTCCTCATGAAATAACCTGAAATGCCAACTTGAAGAAACAAGGTAATTTTATTAATGTAATCTTAGCTCGACATGTTTCGGGTACATACGCCCATCATCAGGAGCATTAGGTATGTTGAGTTGCAGCATATGGTTTTCTGCACCGAGTTTTTGGATGGGTGGTGGTCTTGAGAGCCGCTGCATAGGTCCTGTGTACGGTGCGGATGGTGCCGTGCACGGCACCATCCGCACCGTACACATGACCTACGCAGCGGCTCTCAAGACCACCACCCATCCAAAAACTCGGTGCAGAAAACCATATGCTGCAACTCAACATACCTAATGCTCCTGATGATGGGCGTATGTACCCGAAACATGTCGAGCTAAGAATACATCAATAAAGTTACCTTGTTGCTTCAAGTTGGCATTTCAAGTTATTTCGTACTAGTTTTTTTTAGCTTACTTGTGCTATAAATCTGCATCTCAGTAAAAACGATGCACCACCTTACGCGGCTGCGCTTCATCACTTGCTGTCTATGAAAGTGATTTTATGTTAACATTAATTTTACTTTCGTCATTTTATAAAAATCAGGAACAGGGTGCAGAAAACATGTTTTTGAGGTATGGTGAAGAAAGAAACATCAGAAAGGACAAAATGTTCTTAGAAGTGCTATATAACGGGGCTTTTATTTCAAAGTTTATATGCTGTCGGTGATAGATAAATGAGCCAAGAGTATTGGAGGAATAGTTCTAGAAGGGAAGGACCGAAATACTCTGAGTGCCAATTTGTCCAAAACAAGCCCCACATAGACCGGCCTGGGATCAAAGTCGGGCCTCAGAGGTAACATGTCAGCGACTAACCGTCCGAGTCATGGCACCACGTCCTCATTCAATATGTTTTGGTTGATCACATCAAGGAGAATTGTATAGGCGGGGCATGTGAGTTGCGTGGGAAGAAGAAAGGAGAAAGCAGTGTTTCGGTAGGAAGAACTGTGAGAAAGGGATGCCGTGTGAGACTTAGGGTACGGCTGCATTGGAGCTAGAACCGACACAACAAAACAGTCTGGACAGACTCCAGACCAGGAAGTAGAAATTAACCACATTACTGTTTACGTCAGCGGCTAAACTGAAACCGATCCGACCGGAATGTTGTCTCTAACAACTCCAGACTGTCTGGCCCAACAAAATAAGTTTGTTTCGAGCCGACAGTCTGGCCAGACACTTGCTGCAAATAGCATATAAGTATTCGTGCAGTGGACAAAACTTACGTGATGGAACTTTTGACACATATGCCGCCTTTCTGGGACCAAAGGGACAAAAAGTACCACAACAGATATAAGCTGAAACGCTGGGATGAAATACGAGATCAATTAAACTGTACGGGTAAGTACTGAAATAATAACCCTGGTGAAGTACAGTATTGTACTAACTTCAAGAAAAGGTTACTATCCGTCAGCAAAGCTTTGTCCCATTCATCATCAGACGCAAACATCAGGTAACGCTGGTATCACCTACAATAAACAGACTGAGAAAAAGAAGTCTTTTTGTGGCTAAAAGTCTGGACAGACACGTCGGATTAAAGTAGCCACACATGTCTGGTGATGTATGCCCAGATAAATGTTGACTTGCTGTGTTGGTTGCCTCCAATATAGCTGTACCCTTAGGCAGAGATTGGAGGACGTGGAGTGGACTTTGAATAAGAAATACGTGAGGGAGTGGCGCTGAATTGATTCGGTTGTTCTGGATAGGGAAATGTAAAACGCTGCAGAGAATACTGTTCCATAAAATGCAGGAAATTTTTTCACTGAATGAGAAACTATTAGCTTCTCAAAAAGGGTTCTGCTTAGCTAGTTATAAAAAAAATGCCCGAAGTACGAAGTTCTCAATAAACTATCCACGTACAAGAACACGTTATTAGTGGCCTTGATAGTTCCATTCTCTTTATCTGAAAGTGGTTTCGTGCGGTTGTAAATTTGAATGGAACCAAAAAAGGCAGTAATCGACTGACTGAAATATTAGTCTTGTAAGTAGATTTTTTTCTGGCGCAACAGCTCCCAGTGGGGCAGGGCCTCCTCACTCACAAGGTTTCTAGATCACACAACGACGCACCACAGTCGCTAGGACTCCTCTGGATGAGTGATTGGCGGCCACTGGGACCGGCCAATTAGTAAATTAATTTCACCAATAACCAACATTCTAAGAACTTGATTAATTAACCGAAAAAGTTTCTCACTGGCTGACTAAATAACCAACTGTACTTCTAAATACCTGACTAAATAGACAATTAACGGAAAAAATTCAAGTCCTTGTAACAAAGTCACACGGTAGAGAACATTTTTCATTTGTCCAAACAATACATTTTAATTTGAACAAAAACTACATACCTACAGCCAGAAAAATCTGATGTTTGAGAGTATTTTGAGCTAACTCATCTAAATTATACTTTTACATTGTGTAACCCAATATGTGAATAATCAAACCAATATCTGTCTCAACACAACTACCTTTATTAGAAAATAGAGTCTAGTTGTCTAATTGAGGAAAACGTTTCTACCTAAATTAGATCATACTCAGGCCCTTGAAATTTAAAAACACGTTGGGGAAATAAAACATATTGAAGGTAATCGTTGCTTTTTCTTGATTTTCGAAAGGAATGTAATCAAATACAGTTATGTAAGCTGAGAAAACAAAATGGAATAAAAATGTCGATCTGAAATAATATGTCAATTGCTTTACAAATTACAGTCAATTTTTTATCCAATGTTTATAAGTCATCGGTACAAGTCCGAGTGTTTCTTGAAAATTCGTGACATGTATTTTAATTCATGGTACCCAAATTCCTTTCTTTATGTGTATAATTCAGGTACGTCGTGAGTAGAATTTTCAACTGGGATGAGTTGTCGTTAACCTATTCCCAGCTGTGGTGTTATTACCTTTCCCGTAACACTTCTTTATTCAGTGTGCCTCAACCTTGTTGCTTTCGCTGTTGGTAATTGAACTCCAAATCTCCCTGTCCATAACCTAGTAAATGTGCTGACTAGGGTGTTACTGCTCCTGGATTTAGTAATTAGGGTAGTCACGTTCAGTGCCTGCTGCTATTTGTGTCCGGTTTTAAACAAAATTGAATTTGCGCGACAGATTGTACTAAAATCACCAATGTTATGTTTCGCGAAAATTCTTCCAGTGTGATCCTGGATATTTCGAGCGGGCAGACAGACTTGATGATGCCGTCTGCCAGCCCATTTCGTGCTTTATTTCCGGCATTGTTGAATGTTTGCTGACTATTGACTCTCAACACTAAAACTTCATAGGTACAATTAGGTTCGGAATAACCAGTCTTCAAAAGGAGATGTACACGTAACCACATTTTTTTTTGTTCGATTTGAAACAAAACTTGTCTCGCGCTAGACTGGTTCACGATGCAGCCAGGAATGTAGGCCTACATCTCGTCTACGTCTACAGTTTTTTTCTGAACCATTGTTTGGTCTGAGGTTTTGTAAGAAAATACACGAGTAAAAAATTGAAGGGGAAATGTTTTGCTTGATTTATGCAAAGACAGTTCTTTAAAATTGAAGATAGTAACACAAAACATCTGAACACTCTCTGCTTCCTGGGGGTAGAATATGGTCATAGAATGAGCAATATATAAGTAAAATAACGATGGCTTCTTTCGATTATTCAAGATAATAACTTAGGGTGGCAAGGGTAAATGGAGAAAGGAATGCAGCTTGTGTGGGAAAAATTTATGTAATTCATCAGTGATAAATGACGTAAAGATTGTACCGAAGAAAAAAGTAATGGCAAAATTGATTGTACTTTATCAGTGATGAGAAATTTAGAGAAAAGAGCGAGGAAATTACGGTTATGAGAATAAATGACTATTACTTCATCAGTGACAAGAAACGTGCAGTATAGAGTCAGCAATAAACCTGTAGTAAGAAGTGTATATTAATTTGGTATTGGTGAGCAGCGTAGTGCGTGCAGCGCTAAAAATAGTGAGGCTAAATTCAACGAATAACGGAAGGACGATTATAGAAACTGTGACCTACATGTAATTGGGCAGAAACGTTAAGTCCGTAAAGAAAACCAACTTACGGGAGAGAGAGATAGGGGGGGGGGGGGGTTGGGGCCCGGGGGGGTGGGTTTGCTACAGAAACTGAAGACGGCCCAACCAGGAGGGGTAAGCGCCAAGCGGCCGATGGGGGTGATATT
>Ga0123355_10008655_pt1 | contig 15376 bp, 9 predicted proteins | sample TergutEmb28metaG_3_FD_89872 | JGI IMG/M metagenome (GOLD analysis project Ga0123355, IMG submission 89872) | Embiratermes neotenicus P1 segment gut microbial communities from Petit-Saut dam, French Guiana - Emb289 P1 | ecosystem: Host-associated > Arthropoda: Insects > Digestive system > Gut ... | reverse complement strand
GTTGGTGTGGAAGCGCTGGGTAGCCAACCAGACCTTCATCTTGGTGAAGAGATGGTAATCGCTTGGTGCCAGGTCCGGACTGTAAGGAGGGTGGTCGAAAATCTCCCAGTTGAAGAGCTGGATTAAAGCATTTGTGCGAGCCGCGGTGTGGGGCCGCGGTGTGGGGCCGCGCGTTGTCGTGCAGGAGAACGACGCCTTTAGTGAGCATCCCGCACCGTTTTTTTTCTTTTTGGATCAACCTCCGAAGCTTATTCAGCGTTTCACAATAAACCTCTGACGTTATTGTGGTCCCTGGTTCCATGAAATCTGTCAACAAAATTCCCTTACGGCCCCAGAATACGTACCTCACAGCTGGCGGGAGCGGCGATGATAGTGTCCATGTTTCATCAGTAATTACTCCTACACTACACAGCGAAAATGTATGAGGATAGGCGTTCAGCGATAACAAACATTACTTGTTACTACTGAGCGTGCGCTTTGGCGCTATGACAACGCAGTTCTTTTTACCAACCAATCGGAGGTTGATTTTGGAATTGCCTACGTACTTCTACAGCCTCGCAGATACCGTCATTACGCTTTAGAAAACAAATAGTAATGTTCGCGATTCAAGCTGTGACGTCATCAACAACCAACAGAAACTGAAGCGAACGAATCTGTTTATGTATACCTACTCACAGATAACATGGGGTTGATAGCTAACAACAGTAAACAAGTGTGAATGACTCCTAACAACTGGCGTAAGCAGCGACGCAGTCTCGCCGTGAGGCCAAAGTTAATACCATAATCAATCAAAGCGTCCTTCAATATATCTCAGTATTTCTATGTTACACCAAATCTCAATATTTTTGCCTCTGTTGACACTGTATTTCAACAATTCCTTCGATACTACCATACATAAGTCAATATCCCAACAATACTCTACGTAATTTCGTAAGAACAAACCGGATGACCGGTACCCTACAGTGAAGGAAGCTGCTGCCCATCATAGGCAGCTCCGGTAAACCAGGTACACCTAGTTTTGCATCCAGGGAAAGCGAAGTAATGAAATTCCAATGGCGTCATATTTCAGCCACAAACTTACCTTGAGAAGAACAGACCCTTAAAAAAGAAAGGTTGCTGCCGCTGCAGAGGCCGCCCGATCTGCATGAAACATTCCGATGAGAACAAATCCACTAAATCAATAGTTAAATCAAGCATTCTTCAATATGCAACGTTTTCCTCTCTTACTACCACTAACTCTCGTATCATTACAGTTATGCGCCGAATAACGATGTTTCGGTCAACGACGGACCGCATATAAGACGGTGGTTCCGTAAGATTGTAATATTACATTATAATACTTACCATTGTGTTACAATTGCCTACAGTATTCAGTACAGTAACAAGTTGTACAGGTTTGTGGCCTAGGAGCAATAGGCTACACCATATAGCCTAGGTTTCTAGTAGGCTATAATGTATTATCTAGGTTTGTGTTAAGTACACGTTCGCACAACGACGAAATCGCCTAACGACGCATTTCTCAGAACGTATCCCTGTCGTTAAGCGACGCATATCTGTACTTGTTCAGACATTACTGTAGCAGAACCAGAGGATGCGCGTTTGTATCATGTATTGTTTCTGACTGGCAAATCGGCGGGTGGTTGTGGGTATCAGCTAGAGGCAAATACAAGTTTGCGTCACCAGCTGACTCGTAAATGGTTACGGAAGGGCTATGCCACAGCTCAGGAGGTTAGGCCTCAGTGACTCAAGCGAGGAGCAAGGTATTCATTTCCAGGTCAGTTCACATTGAAACTGTTGTAGATGAAATTATACTTGTATACAATTCTCTCACTGCTGCTCCCTTTAATCCCTGGGACGTCCGGGAGAAAAAAAAAAAAGAGAAGCTCTTCCGGAGCATCAAGAGGGTAGACTGGAACTGAATAACTATGTAACTATCTATTAAACATGAACTCTAGTTAAATATTCAGCTCGTACCGTGCAGTAAACACACGCTGTCTTGGCTATAAAAACCGAACTGTTAATGGCGTATTGGAAAATAATCCCTCCTTGTTCTGAGATACATACAGAACACATAAATACACTCCATGGGCATAACTTAAAATATTTCAAGTTGAACCTGTAAGGACATACCGTAACTGCTTGGTATAAAAGGATTAACTGAATTCATACAGAAGAATCTTTGAGAACCTGACAGTCACTCAGCTAGGCAAGACATTTCCCGCTCCCGTCGAAACACCGAGGGGACAATACCGAGTTCACATACGCATCCCTTAAGTCCGTATCCTGAGCACTTTGTCTTACGTTAGTTCCCGGAATTTTCTTAAACCCCTCAAATATCGTTTCAGCATTTAATGCAGAGACGAACAGACTAACACAGAACAGATAAATCACAGACTTCACTGTACTCTGTCAGGTTTTGAAAGAAGTTACACCGTGACAAGCGTCCAGGTGAAGGTTAATGATTTACGGACGTGACGGTGTGTATCCTGGAAGAAATGTACCAACATTTTGACCGAAACTACTACCTCAATCTTCAGGATACCTTAAACATGCAAATTAGGGGCTCGTACTACCAGACTAACACGCAGTCACATACCAGAAGACAGTATCCTTCACGATCGCCATATTGCAACATCTAATTTCGCACAGAACTTAATGCTCTGCAGCTAATCACTCCTTAACTTAATCATTAATTTGTCCTAATTCAATTTCGTCATATCTTAATTGTTTCCTCGCTTTATAAAAATAAGTGTATGGTAATATGCCCCTTAATAAACTTTAAAATAATTAGCGAAGCACAATCCAATTTTTTTACAAAAATCAAACCATTAGATGTCAGTACCCTTTATACTTCTTAAGTTTTGTCATTAATAAAACCAACACAAATACCACACAAACTTCTGAAGTGTGAAAGATACTGACGTCACTTAAAGTTTGAACTGAACTGCAACTGATCTTCGAATAACAAACAGGTATTGTCGCAGTTTGCGCAATAAAAACCAAGAGGATGCACTATTTGTTTTCAATTTATTACAATAATTAACCTCTACATGTTTCGAGCAGGCTTACTGCTCATCATCAGGAGGTACTACTCTGTATATATAGAAAATGGTATGTGTCATGCTGAAAATAATGGAATTGTGTAAAATTACTTAGATATATGTACATTGTCATTAAAAGACATTATTTTCAGCATGACACATGTCAGTTGCTGTATATACAGAATAGTACCAACTGATGATGAGCAGAAAGCCTACTCGAAACATGTAGAGGTTAATTATTGAAATAAATTGAAAGTAAACAGTGCCTCCTGTTGGTTCCTACTGCACAAATATATCATTGTGCACGGTCGACAAAACATTAAATATTGTCGTAGTATTTCCTCCGTGTCGCATAAATTGTCGTGCGCCGTGGCGTAGTTGGTTCAGGCACTGCGCTACGAGCCGGAAGGTCGCGGGTTCGATTACCGATAACCCTTGGATCGTCTCAGCCTCCAACATAATTGACTATCTGGAATATCTCTTGGGGCTAAAGGCGGCCGCTACCTACGCTTGACAACCTTGTTACCTTCATGTGCCGAGTGTCTAGAAATTCTGAGAGATTCAAACTCCTCAACGTCCAGGTCTGCAGAGAGATTGCTTTACCTTTGCGGATCCCAGTGTCCGCGCGGCCTGAGGCGTCGGTCTGTGGCCATTCGCTTGCTAGGATTGCGGGTTCGAATCCTGCCGGCGGCATGGACGTCTGTGTTTTGTGAGTGTTTGTTATCTGGTGCAGGCCTCTGCATCGGGCTGATCACTCGACCAGAGGAGTCCCACAGAATACGTTTTGTCTGAATGTGATTGTGAAGCCTCGGCAATGAGAAGGCCCTTGACCACTAGGGGCTGTGAAACCGTGGGGAGAAAAACAGTAGCATAAATTATCAACATGGAGTTTGTGCGAATTTTAAATTCAATTTTAGCTTTGATTTTAATACCCAGAGAATTCTGTTCAGAGACATTAATAATTACATCAACAAATACTCTTCAGATTATCTTCAGAGTCAAGCAGTCACAATTCTTGAGACTTCTTAACCTTTGACGATGAAGACACCGTGATACCTTGAAAGGTCGGAACCCCTACTCGTCCAACGACGCAGGGTCACAAGCAAAAATACCGAAAGTTTCACATAAGCTTTTGCCAAACTACTGGTCAAAGGGTATAAGCGATTCTGATGCCATGACCTAGTCCTAGTTTTAGCGATGAAACACAAAGGTGACTTAGAATTTATTGTACAGGGAAGCTCAAAGATCACTTCATATTAGAGGCAGCATTTTCAACATGGATTGTCGAGTGACTTTTTATGAACATCCTGTATTTGTTTTTTACAAACGAATTTCTACAGTAAATAGAACATTATTTAACGACTCTGCCAATTGCTAAGTTTATGCAATTATCTTCACGGTTGCACCGTGCATCAATGAGAATTAAACACCATTATCCAACTAATGCACAAATATATAATTCGTAGATACAATTAAAATTATAAAATACTTAAAAGTGCTCCAACATGTTTCGGATCACAGAGTATCCATCATCAGGGAGCCTTGTACAGTTCGTGGCTAAAATTGCAAAAATGGTTCTATCGTGTCCGTTGACATGGACAAAGTTGGTGTTATGGCAGCATATTCTGACCCGTTGTGCGTGTGTGTAGTTCACTGTATAGGAAGGCACTTTTAAATATTTTATAATTTTAATTGTATCTGCGAATTATGTATTTGTGTATTAGTTGGATTAATAAAATGTTTATGCAATTACTTTCAAAAGAATGTTCATGTCAATTTAATGTTTGCTTTAAAGCATCTGTAACTTATGTATTCTGCTGCATAAGACAGTCATTATAACCTATGTCCGGACCAGATCAGATCACAGACAGGCGTTGTGACGACCAAGAATTTTCAGTCGTGAATTGTATTATTTTCTATGACAACCGTCTGGAGAGAATAACCTGCTGAAGACAAGCCATCAGTCCCCCGCAGGTTCTGCTGCTTGGTTCAGCTACAGGGGAGACCATGACAGAACTTTGATCGGCTTAGAGCACGTCTAGAACGTGACGCAAGCTGCACTTAGTTTTATACTGTGACAACCAGACTGTACGGCAATATACTTAGAAACAACCCTGTGCCATTTCCATCAACTTCACTTCCTCACAGCCTACTTCCCTAAAATGTGATTCGTTCTCTTGTCTTTAAAAGCAAGTACGTTTTTAAATATTTTACTTTTAACATTTTCCACTAATATCTTGTATTTCTTAACCTAGTCATATTCCTGCGTTATATTAGAGCACGAGATTTCGCTCTCCTAACAGTACTTTGTTAGTCGTGGAAGCCATGAAATTTCTCGTTATGTCATCATCAACTTCATCATCATCGTAATCATCACCACTTGCATCAACAGCAGCAGCTTTAAGCTTTCAAGTTCTTGGGCTTTGTGGGCTGTGTCATTCTCAATACAATCCAGAAATCTTTTTAATGAGCATCCTGGTTCCCTTTTTTTCTGGTTGATATTTCGTAATAGTGTGCAGGAATATGGATTGCCTTACGTACGATCGTAATTCACCCATCACTAAGCTGCAAAGGAAAAATGAATAAAGGTCGAAGTGCATGGGTAATTGTTGTGCCCGTCCTACTGTATTCTATTCTATCCTACTCTACCCACTGCCTCCATCCTTCTTAGGTAGAAATGTTTTCCTTCAGATTTTCTTCAGAAAATTCCAGTTTATTTTCTTCCTTGGAGGTAAGAAACCACGTTACACGACCTCACAAAACAACGGGTAAAACTGTCGTCTCTCATTCCAGTTCGAATCTTTGCTACCATTAAAGGTATCTTTTCTTTTAATCATCTTACCAGAGACACTAGGATCTGTAGTGCGAGGAATCTGTCCAAATTACCTGTTCAGCCTTCGCTGGACAGCACAGGACAATGCTGACAAATGCAGGTGCATCAAGCGGGAGTGATATATATGGTACGATATGTGATATGATATATGATTTCATATGTGATATTTATTGACTGCAATTTGGTTTCCACTCGGTGACAGTAGTCGGTAAACTTTTATAAAAATAGGAAAGAGACAGCTATATATACAAAGGAGAAAAAATACGCAAAACAATACCAAAGCACAGAATACGCTAAATATAAATAAATGTCCAAAACAAGATAACAAACATTAAAAGAATATTTAAAAAAAAACATGCGTCGACTAATTAGAAAATAACAAATCTAAGCAAATAATAATTAACAAGTGCATAACAGAAAACAAGCAAATTCAAATTAAGCCTCCCTTGGACAATGTTACGCTCTTATTGTTGGGAACTAACAGTGCACCACGCCAACTGGGAATGTTTGTAGCACTTCATATTGTACTTAAAGCATCCATACTATTTGCTCCATTTCCTAACGGGATCATCTACCTGATACAGAGCCTGCGATGTACATATCCTACGGAACAATACGCTTTCCAAATCCTTGCAGTGAGATATATTCTGATTTTAAGAAGGAACTGTCTGGGCTGTAAGCTTACCGTGTTACCTGGTAAGAAGCTTTGCGTTGATGAACTTGCAGAAAAGAAAGTAAGATAAAAGAACGAACTAAGAGTAAGTAAATGCGACGGTAAAGACGAAAGAAAAAGACGAAGCTACCCACATTTTGTATCAAAGGAATTAAAAAGAAGAGGAAGCCGTCTGTTAATAATAGAATATGTTTTGTGTGTGTGTGTGTGTGTGTGTGTATATATATATATATATATATATATATATATATATTACTATGATTCTTCTTCCCCCCTTTTTTTTTCCAGTCTAGAGACCACGTATCTCATTCTCTTCTGGGGCTCAAAGCACACGCAAACAACTTCTTGTTATCCGCTTAGTCGCTACCCCCTTACGTCCGCAGCGGCCTGATTTGTTACAAAAACAGGGAACTGGTGATTAGCGGCAAGTTTTCGGAAATCAGTCAGCACGCCGAAATGAGATGAGTCGTCCATGCAACATAAAAATTAATATATCGCAGACGGAATAGCAACCGTTCACAAATAAATTAACAAATCCTAGTAAAAAATTAAGATAAATTCTCTCTGTTTGGCTGCGAAGACATATGGGATAAGCAGCGGTCTAACTCCATTCGTTCTTAAAGTAGGCACTGGATAAAAGTAAATGGTCAACTTCAGGGGTCCATCACTCTCCCCCCAGGAAATGTGTCCACGTTACCCACTGAATAAGGGCCTGAATGGGCCCCAGAGCTGATCTGGGCGTTTTGGGGAAGAAAAAAAATTTCCTACCCTTGCCGGGAATGAGCTCCGGATAGTCCAGCCTGCGAAATCACTATACTAAATAAAAATATATGTAAAGATAACGCAGACACGCCCTGTATAATAGCCCTACTGCAAATATGAAGACACAACACGGGTAATGCGTGGATAGTCAAAACTTTTATTCTTAGGTAATTAGGTAAAGGTAAAGTTTTCCCGTTACAGGCCCGGTGTGGCCCAGAGGGTGGGTAGAGTTATAGCTCTACTGTTCCATGACAGCGGCACTAGAAGGGGGTAAGTGGTCAGCAGCACGCCCCGACCACACTTTACCCCCAGGAAAGACCCAATACCCATTTTACAGGAGGCTGGGTGGGCCCCAGGGCCGGTCTGGACGGGCGGAAAATCTCGTCCCCACCGGGATTCGATCCCAGATCATCCAGCCGGTAGTCAGTCGCTATACCGACTGAGCTACCCGGCACACTCTGTAATTACTCAGAGAAATATTTCCAAAAACTTATTTGAAATTATGCATTTAATGAAACAATTAAGGCACGTGGTCACATTTTCGTTAAAGAGAGATGTAGGTTATCACGTTTCGTCAAAATCCTACAGACAGTAAAAAGCTGGGTCCAGTTGGGCTCTACATATGAGTTTCCCTTAAGATAAAAAAGGGAATAATAATTACGTAACTTTATATTAAATAATACAAGTGCTACTGAATTCTGTCAAATTACTCAACTGAAATACGTGACTTCAATTTCAGCCATTAAGTAAACTGGACCTTACTTTGAGCTAAACTCAAAGTAAATTATAGGGAATATTGTGCAGTTCGTCTGCATGCTGTCCCTTGTATCGTGTCCCCGAATACATCAGCTTTATGGCACAGAACGCCTGCATCCACCGGGACATACCGTGAAAGCAGTGGTGCTAAGGTGAAGCATTAAAAATAGACGCTCTGCACTGTACCAATTGCGATCATAAACACTCGACTAGACTGGACGGTATTATTTGTAGCCGGGCTGACGGGAACGAGGAAAATAAACAAGATGGGCGTTGTGGGTATAACGTAAAAATTAGGGGCGTTCGTGTAACCACTGTTGCCTTGGAAAAGCAGTAGGTATTACATATTCTGATTGTGTCTGTTGTCTTAGTTATCTCGCATGCAATGCGCATGCGCCGTATTATATTGTTATCTGTGGCCTGTCCGACTCCACCATATCTGCCCGTATTACCTCATAATGGGAATTTTTTTCGGAAAAAAAATATAGTGATTAAAAAATGTGTTTCTACTTTCTCTACAATATTTGTCTGAAACATTTCTCACTCTAAAAAGAATTCAACGAGATGTTATAATAAATGTGCATAGGTCTTCATGTAAAGGTCCCGTTATTCTTGGCAGATTTTTATGAAAATTTAATTTTCTAAACAGATTTTCGAAAAATACTCAAATATCAAATTTTAAGAAAATTCATCCGGTGTGAGCCGAGTTGTTGCATGCGGACGGACAGACATGACGGAACTAGCAGCCACTTTTCACAATTTTGCGAACATACATCTAGATGGGTTAAAAAAATAACATATCTCAAATATGTGTACGTTGAATATCTGATATTCGTTTGTTTTTGGCACAGCAGCCCCCCAGTGGGTCATGACCTCCTCAATCACGAACGACGACGCACCACAGTCGGTAGGACTCCTCTGGACGAGCGATCAGCTCGTCGCAGAGACCTCTACCTGACAACACGCACAACATTCACAACAGACAAACGTCCATGCCCCCTGTGGGATTCGAACCCTCAATCTCAGCAGGCGGGAGGCCACAGACCAACGCCTTAGACCGTGCGGCCACTGGGACTGGCTGAATATCTGATGCGTCGGATGAAACAAGGTAACCATAAGATTAAAGTTAAGGAAAGTATTTAGGGAAATTAAATAAAGGAAGAGGAACAGAACAAACGAAGAGGCTAAGACTAAGCGGCCGTCGCTTGCGACTTTCAAAGAATGTCCGCGTCAAAGTTTCTGCACATATGAAATTCCTGAGAACCGATGATTTTCATAAGGTTCTTCTCCTACATCACTAATATTTTAATATACTGCCACACAAACTAGAGCATTTTGGGTCGATTCTAGCAAAGCGGTCCTGTTACCGTCATCGTGATGTTCGTGGCTGCAGCAGGATAAAGTTCTAAACTTTTATTCGGAAGGTAAAAGCTTCGAGACCCAGTCAGAATACCAGCTAATTCAAGTGAGACCCTTACTTGTTTTGAAGAGTCCCTCCGTACATATATCGGAATAACCTGCATGTACTTCGAATGGACCATGTCTATTCTCGTCCAAACCCTTTCTACTTCATCATTCATTTATCACTCTATAGTCAACACATGCAATGCGTTGTGTGCGACACTGGGTGTGTCACAAAGCGTGGCACTCTACACTACATCATGCATCCTACTGACTGTGCACCACAGCCAACGATATGTTGTGGAAACATTGATTCAATCGCACTGCGGAATATCGAACATCTGCCATAGATATTCCAGAAATGAAATTTAGATTTTGTCCAAAAACCTTCTTACCAATACAGATGTTTGCAAAACTGCAATGTCATACTACAAAATCTACTTCCTCCATTAAAGTCTGGATATTCACTGGCCGGTTCGCTGGCTCAAAGACGTAAAAAGCTGGAAAGGATTTTCGTGTGGAACTCACATGATCCACTTTCCTGTTGCATATATTTCTAGCCCAGAAGTTATTATTATTATTATTATTATTATTATTATTATTTATCACGTTTATGCAGGATAGCTCCGATTATATGCCTGAAACAAACCATGTTTCTAGGGTGTATAGTGTAGCCGCTGTTCTGTATATACAACTTGTGCCACATGCAATGTTATTTCGCATGTTAGATATGTTTTGTACTTTTACGTTAGTACTTTCCGAAGTACCCGCAGTATATGTGCAGTACCCAATATGGTTGTTTCTTGCGGTTCCTTAATTTCGTGCTTCCCCGGTGTATTGCTCAAGTATTGTCTGAATGCTTTTCCAGTTACCCTTGTTATTACTGGTATCACTTATTATTATTAACTTATCACCTTTATGCAGTGTATTTACAATTATATACCTGAACCAAACCGTGTTTCTAGGGTATACAGTGTTGCGGCTGTTCTGTATTTACAGTTTGTGCTACATGTAATGTATTATTATTATTATTATTATTATTATTATTATTAAAAACATAGGCCGAGGGTGTTTGAGGGCATGTACTGACAAAGATGTTGTACAACAGAGGGAGGAAGTAACAGACGACTAGAGGAAGATACACAATGAACAGCTTCATAATTTGTTGTACCGAATATTATTCGGATGATTAAACCAAGAATGAGATGGGCGAGCCATGTGGCACGTACGGGACTGTGGCGAGGTCCACACAGGAATTTGTTGAGGAAACCTGAGGGAAAGACACACCTTCAAAATCCCATGCGTAGATGTGAGGATAATATTGAAATGGATCTTCGAGAAATAAGACGGTGGGCGTGGGCTGGATTGATCTGGCTGATAGCGACAAGTGGCGAAATGCTGTGAACACTGTAATAAATCTTCGGGTGCCACAGCAGGCGGAGAAACCCCTTGAGCAGTTGATAGACTGTTGGCTTGTTAACGAAGACTCTGCTAACTCCTAAATATCAAATTATCAATATTTACTATATTAATTTTTATTATCAATTATTTTCCATCTAGAGCTGAGGTTGAGAACGACTACGGTTCTACCTCTGTCTCCGTCTGACCTCTTCTACCTACTCACTATAGGTGTGGAGGGTTACTGTTGCACCTGATCAGTTTCAGACACACCACACTCGGTAGGACTCCTCTGTATGAGGGATCGGCCCGTCGCAGAGATATCTATGTGACAACACGCAATACTCACAAGAGACAGACATCCATGCTCCTGGCGGAATTCGAACCCACAATCCCAGCAAGCAAGCGGCCGCAGACCCACGTCTCTAGACCACGCAGTTCCGCAGACCCACGTCACTAGACCACACTGTTACTGGGATCGGCGAGCGATGCCTCTACTCCTCCTTTATGCCTTCGTGGAATGTACAGGATGAACTTTTAACTTTACATTCACCTTTCACTAATGATTGTTTCATAATTCTTTTAGGCCTTTAATCCCCTCTTACAAAATATGCCCTGAAAAAATAAGTTTTATTGTTAACAACCTTCTTGCGACCCCTGCTGTGTTTGTAGGCTTTCAAATGGCCCTTGAGCAATAATAACTCACTGTGCACTGCCCGTGTGTCGTTGCACACAGTAGAACTCGCGACAGTAATTTCGTCAGCATTAAAAAATGCGTCATATTGTGGATCACGGTTACAGTAACAGTAGGAGTATTGTTCAGTTTACAAACTGCTGATCGACAGAATGACTAGTAAACGGAGCGGATCTAGCAAGCAGAGGGGCCTCAAGAAGAGGGGCCTAACGTAGGGTAAAAAAATTTGCCAAGCGCATGTCCAGTGGAGCTGAGGAATACAATGTGAACTTGATCTTCGGGAAAAGAACAGAATCCGACAGATTTCAAATACTGAACGCATTAATAAATGTTGTTGTAGTAGTAGTAGTAGTAGTAGTAGTAGTAGTAGTAGTAGTAGTAGTAAAGGTAAAGTTCACCTATAACAGGCCACGAAGGCCCAGGGTGGGGGTGGCGTAGACGTATAGCTCTACTCTTTCTTTAACCTCGGCGCTGGATGGGGTGGGTGGTCAACGCCAAGCCCCGGCCGCTTTACCCCCGGGAAAGAGACGCGGTACCCATCGTATAGGAGGCTGGGTGGGCACCAGGGCCGGTCTGGACGGGTGCGAAAAATCTCGCCTCTCACCGGGATTCGACCCGGACCGTCCAGCCCGTAGCGAGTCGCTATACCGACTGAGCTATCCCGACATCCCGACCCCCAAGTAGTAGTAGTAGTAGTAAAATTGGTAAATCAGTCCCATTACACGCCCGATGTGCCCAGAGGGTTCAAGGAAGTTAAGGTTCCCACATTACGTAACAATGGCCCAGAATGGTGGTAAGGTTGTCGGCCTTACGCACCGGCCGTTTCTACCCCAGGAAATACTCCTGGTACTCATTTCTGCTAGAGGCTGAGTCGACCCCAGGACCATAGTGCGAGCGGAAGGATTATGTCAATGAAAAATTCCAATGACACCATCTGGAATCGAACCAGCGACATTCCGATTTGTAGCGCAGCGTCTTAACTACTGGGCTACCGCGGTCCCCATTAGTAGTAGTAATTAAAGTGTTACATAACCCGACAAACGTGCAGATCCAATATATTGGTCCTTTATTCAATGGTACTACATGTTTCGGCTGTTTATATCAGCTATCATCAGGCAGGCATGAGGTGCCTGATGATAGCTGATACAAACAGTCGAAACATGTAGTACCATTGAATAAAGGTCTATTATATTAGATCTGCACGGTTGTGCTCATCGGTTAATATCACCTTAAAAATTAGCAATAAGCAAAGGGGCGATGTCATCTAATAAGTAGCAGAAGCAGTTGTTGTCGTTGTTGTTTACTGTGTCTGTCGTTCTGATAGCAAGTCGGTCGCCCAGTCAGTAAGTCGGTCTTACAAACGGCCGGCCAGTTATACGCTCGTCCCAGTGACGTTTTCCCGGCTTGTGTTTGCGCTGTCCGGGTTCTGTCATGTCGAACGTGCCTCGGCCTGGGAACAGCGGATATGCGGCAGATGGAGCGGGATTTCACAAAAATGTTCAGCATCATTGGAACGTGATCTGTAATGAATGTGACGGTCTTAGCCTTCGAATGGATGGAAATCCACCCCCATCTTGAGTCATTATTCCGTTCCGCGAGCAGAGATGCTAATTAACGCTGCGGTTCAACGACTATGTATCAAGAAATATGGTTATAAGAAAAGCAGGCAGTCCGAGATTTTATTTAAAAAATGCTCAGGAAGTACTCGGATCAAAAAAAAGAAGAATTAACGAAGGACTGTAAAATCTTATCTTCATTTCATAATGCTCTTAAGGGGAATAATCCATACATGATAAGGCTGATATGATGTATAGCTAGCAGACAAGAAATGAAATATGCATATGAATTTTTCTTCGTAATCCTCAAGGGAAACAAAAGTGTGTGCAGTTATAAATCTACTGTCACATAAATCTTCATGGCCTGGTGCTTCACACAAAAAGTGTGTGTATACCTTATAGAGTTAACCTAAACTTACTTATTGTACGGCGAATTCAAGTGTTTGCATCTGCAATTCGTACATTTTAAACGCAACACTTCGTGTGAAAATAAAAAGCTGTGGTACTGTCCACCAAAATATCGAATTCGCGACTATGTAACTTTTTTATGACGATCGTCTGCCGCCATATGCAATTTTCCGTAAGTCTTTGACAAACGCGACGTCCGTCAAGGTCTTCTTCGTAAATACGTACGTAGACCTTGCACGTAAAAACGTAAACACCGGACACCTGTTGACATACGCAGCTGTCAGGAAGTCGCTACTTTAAAACATTTCACAAAAAACACAAGGCAAATTAAGTAAACAAAATATCTTACCTTTCGGGTGCCATCACTGTTGCGGCACAAGGTTCCGTCCAGTTAGAAGCTCGTAATACTGGTGCAAGTTACATCTGACATTCGTAGAATTCTTCGCTCTAATCACAATCACAACACGAATCAAACGTAAACAATTATACTAACACGCACTTATTAGATAGCCACATCAGATTTGTTTAACTTAACCACTTCTATCAACATAGAACACAAACAATTACACATGCAAACGAACAACCGGTAATCACTTCCTCCCTCTCTTTAATCTGGAATGATGGGTAATCGACGAAACACTACCGGAGGGAAGAGATGTTAGTCACACCACAACGGACAGCAACTCATTCCGATAGGTGGCGAGTGATTGACAGATATTTCCCCCCCTGGATAGCGTACATGAACTTCAGAAACAAACATACGACCAACTGCTATCGTTCTGATTCAACAGCTGAAGTCATTTTAATACCCAAGCACGTTGTTAGGACGCAATACCCTTGTAAAGGGTTGTTATATGTATGTACGTACATTACGCAAAGAAGCAGAAGGCAGAGTTATTACTTTCTTGTCGTATTAATCCCGCGTTTAAAGCCGTGTGATATAAAATACCATAAATTTTATTACGACGTGTTATTGAAACCTTGTCCTTCACAAATCAAATGCTGAAAGCTGTGATTAGTTTCGCGTTATTTGTCGCTGTAAAAGATCGCCACACAAGGGTATCTGTGCACACTTCTGCAACGCAAGGACAGCATCGTTTAACGTGGGATCCTGCGTTTTTTTAATATCTGGTTCTAATTGTTAAAACAATAACATAACCACCACTAAAACTGGAGGAACTTGAAAAAAAAATCCTCCATTTACTAAAAGCGATTTTGTTCTGCTTAAAACCAATGTCATGTGTTGTGCAACTTATATCCTCCCGCATCGCAGTGTCAATCCACCGCTGAACTGCAGGCCCCAAAACTGTTCTTTGGGGCGCGTGTCACAGTGAAAAGACAGACGACGATATGGTTACAGGTTCTTTCATGATTTGAAGTTAGATTTCGACATAATCTGACGTCTGTACCAGGATTTTACACCGTCCTTAAACAGAAACTTGACTACAAATATAAGCCTGTTGGTCTGTACAGCCGTCACTAAGGAGATTACTGCCTTCAGGGTTGACCCTGATGATTTCGGCGGTTGGTTTCTCCGAGGCGTGGGCAAGATAGAAACAGGCGACTTTTGTTTTGCGTTACGTTGAGAGTAAATTTGGCCCTGTGCACAACATTAACCTTTTGGCGCCAGAATTATTTTTTTTTAATTTTAGCACATCCTGTACATAAAATGTGAATAAGACAGGAACCAAATGCATTAGAATTATGAAACAAACTTCATTTTGAAAAGAGAAAAACGGATAGTATATACCATGTTTAAAATATTCAGTACCTGTATTTGTTGAATAAATATATAAAATGCAACGTTTAGAGGTTAGCGGTGCGGTACGACCACTATAGTGGTCGTTAGGCGTC
>Ga0123355_10008654_pt1 | contig 15377 bp, 5 predicted proteins | sample TergutEmb28metaG_3_FD_89872 | JGI IMG/M metagenome (GOLD analysis project Ga0123355, IMG submission 89872) | Embiratermes neotenicus P1 segment gut microbial communities from Petit-Saut dam, French Guiana - Emb289 P1 | ecosystem: Host-associated > Arthropoda: Insects > Digestive system > Gut ... | reverse complement strand
GTTACGGAGGTGGTCGTATATGCAAACTACATAGGACTTTGCCGGTTCTACCGATATGTGGTCAACATCAGCAGGTGGTCACCTTATGAAGGTGGTCAACTTGACAGGTTTTACTGTACTTTATTTTGGTAAAAGGAAAGAACAGAGGGAATATATGCAGCTCTCACTTGAAAGGTCTGAGATTTGTAAAAGTGTTCTTGTAGCAAAATGTTTCGTAATTAACACACCGTGTTATTACATTAAATGGTCGGCATAAGCCCAGTATTAACTGGTACTTATGTTAACATTCTGGGCAGTAGTCTGAAGTTCTTTTAATAAATTTGCGTCACATTTTGTTTACTACGGAGGCTTCCCGAAACGGCGGTGGATTTTAGGATTGTTTTGAGGTTATGGTACTTCAATACCACTCTAGTGTCAAGGTTCTGAACACAGTTATGAAACTGGTGTGATAGTCATGCGTTATCTGTTTAGCAGTAACATGCCTGGACATTTTTGTAACCCGAAGGATGTGTCAGGTTCATAATGGTTGCGTGTACGTAAGCATGATGCCAATGACAGTGGATGATGGGCTGTCCATGGATAACTCCATCTCTGGGACTACAGGTTCAAATTTTGCTCGGTATGAATGTTTGTCTGCAGATGCTCGAAATGTGCTGTGTAGTCAGAGATAGCCGATTTACTGTCCAGTGAGCAGTATCAAAGTTCTGAAGGAATGGGCTGAGAATGAATTCTGAACCGGAACAGACCATAAAGTTGAAGAACAATACTAGCTACAGAAGTACAGGAATCATCGTTTCTTCACAGTTTAAAGCAAAGTTTCCATATCTGAGTCATTATGTTCGTTTAAGTTTTCGGGAAGAATTCGAAAAATCCCCGAGTTTCATGTCCGTCCGCGTGTGTAGTGTATGCACACGCTACAGCGTCGAAACTACAAGATTATCTATTTTCGGTACGATACCACCACAGACACGTTGTATAGAACCATTCTGTTCTTGGCTCAGTTTGATTGCTTTAACATCCTACATTAATTTTACGTGAATAGTCCCTGTACCTTTCACCCTATAACCCGCCGCAGTTCATCAGTCGTTTTGCACGTCTTAATCTCAGGGAATCTAAGTGTTCGAAGTAGCCAAAAGGTAATTAAAAAAAAATTGATGACGCTAATTTTTTTTGCTTTGTAATATTTAACCAAATTAGTAACATTTACAAATTGTGTGTGTGTGTGTGTGTGTGTGTGTGTGTATGGATGAGCAGTTGAAAGTTTATGCACTGCTATTCTCGGTGTAACTTGAACACGACTTATCACATCCTGAGGAGAAAGCAGATTATCGCCTACGTTAGGTTTTCAAACTCGCACAGTTGCAAACCCATCTCGACTTAAAAATTCTTACTGTCCCCAACTGGCTGTTAAAATTCAAAATTTTGAATACCTTGTTTCTATGGGCTCTGATGTAGGTAACGTTGTTTCCCGTGTCGTAACTCATATCAACTTCTGCTCGCGTCCTCCTGGTTTTCTCTCTCTCTGTCTCTGTCCTTGTCCTCTCTAAGCTGCTATACAGACTCATTACAATTGCCTTACCACCCAAAACTAAATTACTAATTTTAAACAAATCTATCCCATCTACCAATTGTATAATTTTGACACCTAATAAAGGAATTAATGTATATATAACGGTTATAACCCTTTGTCACATTTTAAGGTAATCTGGCAAATACACTTGTTATAGGTACATTACCAAGTTTAAGTTTCATTCACTTTAAGTACCACGTTTCTGAAGGGATTAAATTAACGTTTACGATAATATTTTGAATGCTCTGGTAAATTTTTCTTAAACTTCTTAGTCACTGCTGTTATACCAAATTATCGTGTTTCATTCACATTGATAAATTTAAGTCGTGCTTTACGTAGACTCTTATGATAAAGTACACACAGCGTAGGCATAACACTTACTTGGATTTTGGCAGCACTCGCTTAACGCCGGTTGAAGGGTACTTGTATGAGATAATCATACTGGGCCTATGCAAGTCCAGGCATTTCATATAGTCAAACTTTCACTTCTTTAAGTAGCCGATGCGCCTTTGAAATGGATTTTTCTTAGCACAGGTGGGTGCTTCTTGGTCAGCTGCCAAGAAACTTAAGGCTGGCTTCAAGGATCGTCTCGGTTGCGTAATTCAAGAACAAAATTACATTGCTGTCAAGAAGCAACGTGTTCATAATTAACATTTTAAAGCCTGCTAGTAACTTTACGTACCACCAGTTTGAATAGTTACAAATTCTACATGGCGATTACATTCCGTTTATGTGTTCTCAGACAAAACAACGACTTTTGCCTTATACAACATTAACAGTTTGGTTTTTATAACCGTGATGGTGAGTGTTTACAGCGCGATACGGACTGAGTCCTTATATAACACGTACGTTTCGTCTTTAAGGGTTAAAGCGAATTAAGTATTTAAAACATTTCCAAATGACCGTTTAAACTTGGCTCAAGAGACAGAATTAGGTACTGATTAATAGAAGTATAATTGTAGTATAACTCATATTTATTATATAAACAATTTAAGAGAACATAGCTACATGTTTCGGCTTACTTGAAGCCATCTTCAGGATTAGACTTAAAAGTATTAAATGTGTAACTTTTTTTAAGTCAAAGTCTGAAGATGGCTTCAGGTAAGCCGATACATGTAGCTATATTCTCTTATATTGTTTATGCTTTTAAGTTGTGTTAAACTAAAATCGTACTTCTGTTACTCATTGAAGAATACACAACGGAGATGTCTCACCTAAAAAAAATGAATTAGGCACAGTAATGAGACGGTAAACAAAGCCTTAATGAACAAACGCCTGAATGTGATCGACATGTTGCTTAATTCGAATTATATGCCACGTAGTTCTTGGAATAAGCCCCTGTCTTTCTGGGTTTTGGTATTACCGTTGGCTGAACCGGTATGGGAATAAATTCGCAGTATTTTGTTTTTGAACAAACACTTTTCGTAACAAGAAACCGAACTGTTCTTGTTTCTTTTCTTTTGAAGGGCGTCATAATCACCAGCAGAGAACACGCACAATTAAAAACTGTGCACGCGGGAATATGACAATTTATCTAACATTTACCGTCAGTGAGGACTACAAGGAAGTTAATTGAGTTATATATTAGTCTGTTTGACGACGCTTTTAGTACCTTACAATGTAACTATATAAACATGAAATTGCAGGATGATGGATGGAAGGTAAATTGCAAAGGATTTCAAAGAGAGTGGTCGTGGCCTGATCCTAGTACCATGCTGGTATTTTCCTGGAAAGACTGGTTTTAGCCCTTAAATGATGCCGGGATTCAAATTACAACTTCAGCTCAGAACGGGGGAGTTTTAATTTAGAGTAACCTTAAGTTCATTCACGACGATATAGTACACCAAGACCGTGAATATGTTAAGAATTCAAGGTCCGTACAGTGCACCAAGGCCGGTATTGAGGGGTAAAGTTACGTAGATATTATCATGGCCGGTGGGCCGGCACAGCTTGGGATACTGCTCCACCAGGTTACGCAATGGGACCGTGTAAAAACTGTAGCAGGCCTTGGATAGTCAGTACAGGTAAATTGGAAATTGAGACAAGACAGGCAATGTATACAAACGTCATATTGTGGCCCGTTCGCGTAACCATGGTTACTGTGGAAAAGCAGTAAGTATTACATATTCTGAGTATGTGTTTGTAGCGTTGGGTATCAGCATGCAATGTGCATGCACCATATTGTAATCTGTGGCCTGCCAGGCTCTACAATATTTTTCCACATTTTCTCATTAACGGTATGATTTTCGGGGGAGGGGGGACTGAACATAAAATATGTGTTTTGAATTTCTCTACAACTTGGTCTGAAACATGTCCCATTCTAAGAAGATGTGAGTGATATATTGTTTTAAATTACATACGTCTTCATGTAAAGTACCAGTTATTCTTGTCAGATTTTAATTAAACTTGAATTTCTTGACCGAGTTTCGAAAAATCTGCAATATAAAACTTCACGAAAATCCGTCCAGTAAAACCCAGTTATTCAGTGCGGACGGACAGACATGAGGAAGCTAACAGTCACGTTTCGCAGTTTTGCGAACGCGCCTAAAAATCTCTCTGTCTCTACCTTTTTTTTTTTTTATTTTTGCAGCTATGACAACGTGACGTAAGGTTAGACAGACGTTTCGGGTTGGCACACTTTCAACTGTGGACAACCAGCTGCGAAACACTGTACTATGAAACCGCTCTTGAATTTCCGCACTCAACAAGCCTGTTTACCTTTGATTTGCTGTTACTCCTCTCTGCCTCATAACCCAGGAAGTCATCATGAAACCTGACCTCACGTTTCAAATACCTGGTATGTACAGGCACCACCCATGCACTCTCAGGCGTGAAGGTGAAGTCATATCCTGAACGAGGATTTGAGACTCTGCCAAGCAGATGGAAAGTGTCAACATGTGAGGGAAAGGGTGGCCTAGGCCATATAGGTAACGCATGTGCCGTAGCACATTTAGTCAGTAAACAGTGAAGAGTTGGACTGGACTAGAATGGCTCAGTCGGTAAATAAAATTACACACACACACACACACACACACACACACACACACACATGTAATTTGGAAAGATGCTGATGCCAGATTTAGTACACCTTTTCACTCGTCTGAAAATTGCCTAGAAGTAGAAAGAAGACGCTACAAAGTGTAAAGAAGTTAATTACTTCCGGTCAAGATTCAGAGGACGCCCTGTTGATGACTACTCGCTGCCCAGCTACAAAAAATCTCATGAAATCCTTCGCCATACTATTCGGTTCATTGACCTCCAGATAAATTTTAGTGCCAGTATTACAGTTATTAGATAGATGTATTACCACTGTGCATTTGTATGTGAGGCTTGAAACTGAAACTGAACTGAAGTGATGGTTTCTTCACGGTCCTCCGAAACGTCGGTGTCTATCTACCAAGAAGTCTCATAAATTTGATGATTTTTAACTTAAATAGAACATGTGTTCACAAGAGCCAAGGTCTGTAACTAAAAATGTTTCATTCTGGGAGACAACACCGCCCCCCCACCCCCACCTAAATTCTGATACTTTCTGGAGACGTAAACGTGTTCTATTTACTTGTGTTTGTGTTACACGGATTTTCTTAGAATCACAACTAGGCTACCGCTTACTTCATATGCACCAGCACATGATCAATTGCCCAGAAGTGAACATTCATTTTGTCTGAAGAAATCGAGGGGAGCTCGTCTGTGAACAAATACAAAGGTTACGTATGTACTGTTGCTCTTGGGTCATAGGACGCGACTCTCTTTCCATGCGATGTAACAATCCGTTGAAAACATAAATGCATGTGAAGTGGCCCCTTTTCTCTCTCTCTCTCTCTCTCTCTCTCTCTCTCTCTCTCTCTCTCTGTTTTTCCTTTTTACCTGTTTGGGGTCGTTTGAACTTTGAACTTATATGATTCAGTGAGATGCTAACAGGTTTATGGAACAATAACAACAACGACAATTTATTGTTAATACTAACAGTATTAATAAACAGTTTAAAATGTACACTATAAAGTTTGAAACCAACAAGAATGTGAAGGTGCATACCAGCAAATAGCACGTATTCTCATAATATTCTCTTTACTATTTTCTAATACCTCATTGGCCTTAACGTTTTAATTTCTGTAGATAAAAATATGTTATTACAGACGAAATGCTGCTGTTGCAAAGATTTGCCAAGATAAAACGTGTCAAAAGCTGTGTTTCTAAACGCGATCGGTATGTCATTTCATGTTTTTGTACGGTGATGTTTTTTAAGAAATTTCGCAAATTTGAAATTTTTTACTCGTGTATCTTAATGGTTATAGTGGACTAAAATTCATAATGCGGGTTTTAATGGAATCGAAATTGATTAAGTAGATTCGCAGAAAAAATAGACGAACCTTCCTATGATGCATTTTCACAAGAAATGTACCAAAATACTGTACGGAGTATCCGCGTTTGTTTATTGTATTTTCGGTTCATACAACACTATAAATGATTTTATATTCATTTATTTATCACATTCACTGCGACATGTTTCGGCCGGTAATTTTTGCCATTGTCAGGTAATGCTACAATTATATAAAAGGAAGAACAGAGGCAGAGGACTCTCCTTTACAATTAAAATACAACCTTTTTTTAATTTTGTTATCATACCAAATAATGGACAATGCAATGTGTACCAGTAAAACAGTTAAAGTGTTGCGGTGTTCCGGTGCGTAAAGTGTGAGTAGTGGGAATATTGTATGTAACTGTCCTCCGAGCGTAGTCATAGAGGGGATGTACATCTGTTGTATATTTATACCACTACTGAATGTGGGTTATGGGCGTAACCCATATGCAGTATCGGTTTGAATACGTAGCGTTAAACAACCGGTCTGGCACACACTTCCTTTTATACATTTGTGTGCGTTAATACGTGAGTAACATTAACCCGGAAATTATCAGTCTATCATTAATTTTTATTGAAGATTATTATTAACTTTATCCCAAGTTAAGCGAAGCTGAAGTAAGATATGATAACTAAATCCGCGAAATTGAAATATAGGAAATCAAAACACCTGATTCCTATTTTACGGTAACCCAGCTTAAAAAGGAATGCCGCAAATATACATCGGCAGAGATTCAGGAAGTCAGTGACAGCACAGTGTGAATAAAGGAAATAAACATGGTTACACTGAATGGTAGAAGTGGCTAACGTGGGTATAATCGTGACAAATATTGGGATTTATTAACTGGTATACATCACCTCTATGACTACGCTCGGAGGACAGTTACATACAATATTCCCACTACTTACACTTTACGTACCGGAACACCGCAACACTTCAACTGTTTTACTGGTACACATTGCATTGTCCATTATTTGGTATGATAACAAAATTAAAAGTTTGTATTTTAATTGTAAAGGAGAGACCTCTGCCTCTGTTCTTCCTTTTATATTATTTTAGCACTACTTGGTGATGGCAGTATTTACCTGCCGAAACATATCATAGTGAATGTGGTGAACCAATGATTATAAAATTATTTATAGTGTTTTATAAATCGAAAAATAAATAAACAGATATTGATTGAACAAATACAACGAGATGAAGGTACCTAAATTTATATGAAGTATTGCAGAGTGTGAAAAGTTTGCACGTAGTGCTTTGAAAGAAGACGCACTTGGGAAGATAAACCGTTCTAAGAAGATGCCCACTGTCTTAAAATAGAACGACTGTAACAAGACCTGCAAATTCTTATCTTATGTTACTAGTTTTCACTAACACAGTTTCCTTTTGCCTTCACCACTTCATATACAACATCAGAATCCGATTTAGTCGCCATTTTTGCGTGTAAATATTGTTGATACGGAGTCTGGAGTTACGTTTTTGTAATCTTCGTGCAAAATATGACTTGCATAGCCCCAGTGATTGTCAGACTGTCGAGGGCTTTTTTGCATGAACTTTTTTTTAAAGCATAGAACGCCTTATATTAATCTCCTAATTTTTGTTCTTATACATGTACGTTGAACGTACTTGCACCAAGTCTGTTGTGACTCCTTTATTTAGTTTAATAGAATAAAAAGTGGATCGTGTTCCTGACTGGGGTTTTTGTTTTAAATTACCTTTTAAACGAACTGACACAATTTTTACTTCCTGAAACGTACCCGTTGGGTATTGTTTTGAAAGGTAGATCCTTGCATTTTCAACTTTTTTATCGGCATAACACTGCTAGAATATCACTGACTCACCCTACCTAAACCCTTGTTTTACGCCTTTTTTAACCGTCCTTTCCAATGTACACCGCTCCTTAACTTGCCCTTTCATTTACGATTTAACGCCTCCTGGTTGTGTTATTTGCGTTTATTTAAGTTCATTATTTATGATGGAATATAATTTTTTATTTACGTCGTTTTGATTAACACCCACTTTTTCAGTAACGAAACTAGGGCGTAAAACAAGAGCTGGGTGTAATCATGTGTACATATGTGCTAACGATGACGGCCAGATCAGAGGGCGAATGAAGGTCGGTATGAGAGAAAGGCAACTAGTTGGTCGTCGCCAAGTGTCAGTTTCACGGATATTTCACCACCCGGTCCACTTGTATTTCACGATAAAACGCCTAAATAAATAGTTCTGCTGTCATTATGGTTCCAGTGTTTCTTGCATCTTATCCAACACGAAATGACTTGGGAGGAATCTTAACAGACGTGGCTACTTTATTTAGAACTTACCATGATAACGTTATATCACTATGTGAATTCTCAGCTCTATTGTGGATTGTCGAAATGAATTAGATTCGTTGGTAGTTAGTTTTAATTGCAAGTTCGAAGTTACAGAATAGTAAAACACATTGATTCTCGTTTCTATTATTTGCATGCATATTCATGCTTAACTTTCATGAATATTTGGTTGTGACTAGGTGGTGACACTAAATTTGCATTCAAAAGCACTAAGTTAACACAAATTATTTATTGAAATATGTTTAAGCTGTGAAAACTAAGCGTATTACTGTGTTTAAACCCTGTCTGTAATCCAGCACCGTTATCTGCTTAGAATAAAGGGCTAAGGTTTCCTAAAATATACGCTAGTTAATTGACGAATATGGCTTCTCTTCAAACGGTCACGTATAGGACTAATGTAAACATCGTTTGTTATTGAGTGAATAGTGTACTGTACATGAATCTTAAATCTTGTGTAACGTATCGTCATTACAGCTACAAAAAGATGTACTCGTTTATTGCCGATGCACGTTTGCTTCCTTTGACGATGTCGCTGTAATAACTAATATTTTGGAAAATGAATAATACAGCACGTAAGGAAGGCCAGTTAACTTGTGCAATTAAAGACGTGCATATGGTATTAGTGCTCGAATTGCTTGTGTTTTGCAGTACTTGCACTTCGCTGTAACATTCTTGTCTGTTGTACGTACTGGCAACATACGGAGCAAATTCTGTAATATTTTTGGGTGTTCTCTGTTGGGTCCGTGGTAGGCAGGAAGAAGAACACATAAAAGTTACATATTTACGTATTCGTAGTAATCATACAGATACAGACATAGACACGGTACGAACAAGAATCAAAATATAAATTTAGATGGTCATACACGGCATAATTTTACGGCATGCTTAGAGCTGTGTTATTGTGCTGAGATGGTCAAATATATTTACTATCAGTTCCCTGCGCGTTGATGTGAGAGGGGTTCTTGACATTTTTTCGTAATGCACTCGCCTAAGTGCACTACCAGAAACAGTTTGATGTTCCAAACGTCACTTATTATAACAAAAATTCGTTAGATTCTAAGTGAGATGTTTATGAATAACGTTCTCGAAGTTAATACCAAGCTTGCTACACATTCGCAGTGACCTAGGCACACGGATATGAGCAAAAACTATGAATTTCAACCAACAAAACTGAACTTCCTTATGCTGGTACAGTCAGCAGCTGAGGGTCGAGGTTATGACAATTTACCAGCTGATAAGCTCTAACGCACAAAACTAATTTTGAATGGAAAAATAACTTACAGCGCAAAATTACAGTGCTGGGAGATTAACCTGCATTGGTTTCTCACGTCACAGAATAGGCACTGCCCTGAGACTACCCAGGCATTCGAGGCAGGTATCCAGTGCCTATATCAGTACGTCAACATTGGCTGCAGGACATTTACATTAAGAATTTAAGAATTTTGTTCCTGTTCTTAGTATAAGTAATTAATACGGCGCAAAACACATCTTATTACAGCCCACACCACTTTTTGAAACAATTGTGATATGGCAAGCATTTAACAAAATTTAACTACAAATGTGTGCAGTGTGGTATCACGACTGTAATTAGCTTTGTTACAGGTGAATCAGATGTTCAAAGCAAGAAAACCCAGGCGTGCTTAGTGTTAAGCCTTAGGAAGCATTTAAAAAAAAATATATTATTTTGAATGAACTGAAAATAGTGCACGATTTCACGCTTCTGCCTCAGTGTAAATGGGATCTTCGCTCTTCCGGGATGTTACGCAGCGTAGATTGGTATTTAGTTACCGACGTTTTTTGGGGCAATTTGTTGGTCCCATTTCAAGGGTAAAGCAGTACAAGACTGGAATGGATTTCTTGACCCTTGAAGATGGGACCGATAGGTTGTCCGACTAGTTCACGCTGCGTAACATCCTGGAAGAACGAATATTTAACTGAAATCAGTTTACAAGATAATTATGCTGTAAGTTGAACACACGGGCACTGGAAGCTTCTTAGGCAAGTTTTGTAAATAATACACGAGTTAAATATATATTTCTGTAACTCGTGTACCGCCTGTCATATGCCTTTATAAGCCATAAAATAGACAAATACAAATGAAATTTTAAGGTTCACTTGGGTAAGCTTTCTTTATTACGCTGTTTCTCGTGTTCGTAATTCGACGACGCTATTCAATGCATAGACCGACCAGAGAGCTTGAAGTTACTTGCAACGCGTAACGGAGACGCTGGCAAGCAACAAATCAGGTATCGTATTACAAAACTGTAGTTCTTGGTAACGGTACTCTCTCCCTTTCACTCTCTCGCTGTTTCTCTCTCTCTTTCTCTTTTAGCAGAAACCGAACCTTCAACGTTGCTGATACAAACCGGCCACTGGACAAGCTGCCGAGACCCTTGACATTTCTGATCTCCGGGTTTTCCAGTGACTATTTCCTAAGTTCTTCCCACCAAAATTCTGTATGCATTTCTTTGTCTTTATTCTGTCTACATGTCCAGTCCAACGTAAACTTATACATTTCACTGTCTTAACAATACTGGCTAACCTGAGCGTAATATCTTCTTTTGTTCACTTTGCCCTTCTAAGGTACAAATATTTTCCTAAGCACTTTATTTTATAACACTTGTCATTTGTGTGCTTCCCTTGAAGCGAGAGAAATGTGTTTCACGCATCTAGAGAACAGCTGGAACAATTTTGTTGTTATATCTACGTATATGCTTTGGAAATTAGTCAATATGGTGATGGCTGTTCTGTAATTTGTTATTGACATTTAACAAGTCACACGAATGTTTATTTCTTGTACTCAAATATTTAGGTTTACGTTGGACCTGTTAAGAACATGAAAACCTTAGAGTAGTGTTTCTCAAACGTTTTTGCTTGCGGATTGTTTTGACTTCAATAATTAAACAAGGGTCCTCCCATTCTTGCTGAGGTAAATATAGAGTTTCCGGTTGATGGGCGTCTAAAATTAAAAATTTATACCTTAGAAATTATTTAGATAGCTACGAATGCAAGCGAGTAGCATAGGTAATAAGGAATTGCATGCTTCTGCGACAATTAAAATTATTGTCTTTTGGTTCGCGGGTACAAGAACTTTCTTAATTAGATATTCTAACGGTCATACAAAATAAACATATTGCCAATTAAACAAATTCTGCGATTATTTTTAACGAAACACCAAACTTCAAAGTTGCTGTTACATAAATGTGTCCACAGATCCCCTAAGAACTGGTCGCGGATCTCCTCCGCGTAGCACACTTTGGGAACAACTGCACAAAAGGCTAGGTAATTTAATATCTTTGTTGAAAACATTAAAACACTTCCCACTGTTCTGCACAGTAAACCACTAATAAGCCGAAGAAACTCCAAACTTAATTACAGCAAGTCTAATTCCTAGCATGAACAATATATATATATAAAGCGTAGTGAAAATTTGTTCAAACCTCTAACACGTTTCGCAGTACATATACAATTTACAGTTGCCGCACACTGATCAGAAACTGGATGCGCTCGTGTTCGTACCTACCATTAAGAAGCGTGATTTCATAGTTGCAACAGTCTTGTGTGACACCGTAAGTAACAATGACCCGCAGGACTGGGCTCCTTCACTTTCTTATACTAGCAGCCATATTGCTTCAGATCTGCTGCTATACGATCAGCGCGAGAAAGCTTGTGGTACCATTATTTTGCATTTCTTGAGACGGTATGTTAATGTATACGTTTTCTACCTGGAATTATGTATCCTGGCAGTTTAGAAGACGCGGTTCTCATGCCTTGTGACGAAAAACAGAACACTTACTATTCTGTTGGGGGGACCGCGGTGGCACAGTGGTTAAGGTGCTGTGCTACAAATCGGAAGATCGCTGGTTCGATTCCAGCTGGTGTCATTGGAATTTTTCATTGACATAATCCTTCCGATCGCACTATGGCCCTGGTGTCGACTCAGCCTCTAACAGATATGAGTACCAGGAGCATTTCCTGGGGGTAAAGGCGGCCGGTGCGTAAAGCTGACAATCTTACCACCATCCTGTGCCGTTGTCATGTAATCTGGGAACCTTAACTTCCTGGAACCCTCTGGGCCACTCCAGGCCTGTAACGGGACTGCTTTACCATTTTTACTATTCTATTAATTACATTTGATACATCAAAGAAACTAACGTTATTCATGAATTAAATGCGTGATGGGAAGGAACTGTGTACCATTCTTTCGTGAGATCTTAACGCATTTAGTTGAAACTTGGGCTGTGGCCAGACGAATTTCGATGCGGCTTCTGTGGGTCCCACATGACCTCTGTTTTAATTGTGACTGAACTCGGACTTAACGATTTTTTTTTATAAAGGGCATAGGATGCTCCTATCCTTGAGACACAGACTGCTCTGAAATTGTATTTTCTAGCCGCAATCATAGGTATAATGCTGTCTTCTGGTATGTGACGCCGTGTAGTCTAATAAAAAATTCCTTTCAGTCACGCCTGTCTCGTTTCGACTTGGTGTTGTTTACGAGAACCTATAGTCGCGCATGATTATCGCTATGATTTTTATTTGAAGATTATTGAAAGGAAATGCAAATCGGTGCTCTAGATTCATGGTTTGAGAGTAGCCCTGCCTAGTGATCAGCTGATGACCGAAGCGGACGGAATTCAAAAGCTAAGTAATTGTATAAAAAATAGACCATGGAAGAAGTCCAAAAGAATAGTCTTCGTCTATTCAGTGACAAACATTTCTTATGCAAAAGAGGGAGTGATTTCCTGATTTCGACAGATCTGTTTCGAAATACGCCCGACTGCATGTAGGTTGCAGCTACACGGAGTTTTGTGGCACTGGTTGTCAAGGCGCATGTGCAACCCCGACGGATGCGTGTTAAAATTTCTTCGTCCTGCCCGCTGTGTGCGCGCATAAAAAATATGTAACCCTTCGACGAATTGTCGTGAAATTTGGTTTTGATAAGTTTAACTATGGCTGAGCGAGTTATTTAAACTACAAATTTATTTCACAATATTTTAAAGACCACTTCACATGAAGATTTCGGTTAGATTTTTTCTTATCGCCAGAGCGAGTAGATAAATATTGATTGAGAAGAAAATTCTTCGAATAGATGTTTTACAGAAGAAACAAAGACACATTTTATGTCTAATGTAATTTAGAGTTTTTAAAGATTAATAAGATATTTGTTTCTTATTATATAAAATTTCCTTTAAGAATTAAAAAATCGGAAACGTTGGTCTGAGTTCTTATCCTGTCTGGCGCTCTGTGACGCAGCAGCCCGACTTGGACCCAGGCTGCAACGCTTGAGATTTCTAGATCATACGCGCACGCACACACACACACGCACACACGGAGCCGGAAGGGCTCCTGTAAACGATTGAGCAACTCGTCGCAGATGCCGCTACTAACACAACACACAATAAACACAAGAGAAGAATATCCAAGCCATCAGTGGGATTCGAACCCGCAATCCAAACAAGTGGCTACAGACCTACGCCTTAGAGAACTCAACGCTCAAGTAATTTAACTTGATAAACCAAAATTAACTTCGTGGTATGCTTTCTTATGGGACGTGGGTTCGCTTCACTGGCTAAACATGTCATAATAATCTAATGGTCTCACCTTCAAGTATCGAAGTGTCCATGATTCCTGTTGCAAGTGAGAATACATGCATACTGCGCACTTATAACGTGTCTTCTGGCCTACACATAAAGCCAATGACATAAATATGTTGAGTGTATAAAATATTGCATGGAAATTGTTGTTTCAAAGGGCGAATGCAGTTGATTGGCTTGTATACCAGCAGCGTGAATGAGTGTCTGAGAATACTGAAGGGTTATTTGAAATATTCTTATAATAACACCAACGAGATGCACTAATTTCTCAAGTTTATTTTGGGAATAGAACTCTACATGTTTCGGACAGTTTCTCTGTCCATCATCAGGAGTCTAGCACAGTACACACAGCAATACATACAGGTTATGCTGACTGCTTGCTAGCAAGCAGTCAGCGTAACCTGTTTGTCATATACCTATTACTGTGTGTACTGTGCTAGACTCCTGATGATGGACAGAGAAACTGTCCGAAGCATGTAGAGTTCTATTCCAAAAATAAATTTGAGAAATTAGTGCATCTCATTGGTGTTATTATAAGAATCTATCACGATGCACGGTCCTCTGAATGTCAAATAGGTTATTTGAAACTTTCAGACGAAAGCTAAATATAAAAGAGGCCGAAATGATTGTTTGAAGGACGATGAAGGAGTGAACTGATTTGTAGGATGATCGCAAGTTAGTGTGAAGGCGATCAAAAGGTTTTGTTGCTTCTCCCGTTGTACCGTTAGAGAATGCAAAGGACGCGGATCGCATAATGCACACTCACGATTTTCACTTACTGCGAAAGGTCAAATCGCTTAATAGCAATAGCACACATTGCTGGGGATGTCTCGTTTCTCTGTAGAGCAGATATTTTCTCCAAGTCCTGTTTCCATTTGAACCATTCTTGAACCTCTTGGTGTTACAAACAAGATTCAGTGCTGCAATACAAATCTTTGTAGTTTCCGAGTAATAAGCGCATTTGCAAAACTGCAAGGAAAATAATTTTATGCAGTGTAAAAGGAATTTTAGTACCTTGAAAAAACTTTTGGATTATTGATTTCAATCCGCATCATAGATTTATATCTTCAATAAACGAAGGTCGATTTGAATGAAGTATGCAATATATCAAAGAACGTGGAAGGAAAATGCGTGTACAGTTGCACCCTTTTTAGGTGCGTGAAAACAGACTATTATCTTAGTCATGTCTGTTCTGTCCGTCCGTCCGCATGGAGCAACTCTGCTGTAACTGGACGGATTTTCATGGAATTTAATATTGCAGTATTATTCGAACTCCCCCGAAGGTGTCTCCACCGTGTAGTGGTGGTGGTGGTGGTGGTGGTGGTGGGGGGCTTGTGTGACTCTGTGACCCGGAGAGCTATGCCGGCGGTAGTGTAGCTACTGGTAGGGCCTCCCATGCCGGACAGGTCGAAGGGTAGGGTAGAGCCCAGACAAAGAGAGAGACCCTGGTCCTCCAGGCTGGGGGTTGGGCGTGAGGCTAACAACCTCACCCCGGAAAAAAAAAAAACAGCACTGT
>Ga0123355_10008652_pt1 | contig 15378 bp, 11 predicted proteins | sample TergutEmb28metaG_3_FD_89872 | JGI IMG/M metagenome (GOLD analysis project Ga0123355, IMG submission 89872) | Embiratermes neotenicus P1 segment gut microbial communities from Petit-Saut dam, French Guiana - Emb289 P1 | ecosystem: Host-associated > Arthropoda: Insects > Digestive system > Gut ... | reverse complement strand
TTGACTTCAACAACAGCATCAACTCCATCAGCTAATAACATTGCGTATTCTTCGCTCCCTGGATTAATGGTATATGGATGCATGGGATTTAATAAAACACAATCAATCGAATTGCTCTCATTCCCATGCGTGTCAACTATTCGCCCCTTTGCTACCCTATAAGGAAAAGGGAAGTATTTCTTAATAAAATTAGCAACATGAGGTTCTCGCCTGTCAGAAACATCGGATGGTGTTTTGCTACCAGAAATGCTTGCTTCCTCAAATTCCAAGTTAATTCGTCTAGCTTCACTCAATAACAACTTATATATTTTTGTATCCATACATCACCTCCAAAATACACCAGAAAAGTATTGCCATGAATGTATGTCAACATGGTAATACTTTAAACACGTTCTATATCCAATCAATAATTTCAAGACCTGTTATATCCCGAAAATGTTTCGTATTATTCGTGACAAGGGTATAGCCATTGTTTATGCATTGTGCCGCTATAAGCAAATCTCCATCATCAATTAATCTGCCTAGTGCTTTACGTTCGGCATAAATATCTGCGGCAACATCCATATCTGCCGATGTGAGGTTAGTGATTCCAAGTGCTGAGCAAATACCCTCAAACGAGCGCAGTCTATTCCCTGAATTATTAGCTTTTAATCCACGCTTAACCTCATAATACACCATTAAAGGAATAACACAATGTACCCCTTTAGAAACCACATCGAAATATCGCTCTCGCACGGCTTCATTCCCTTTTATGATGAAGGAAATAATGTTTGTATCTAGCGCATATATCATATCTCAACCTCGCGAAATTTTATGCGTTCAAATTCAGGGATTGGTTCATCGCAATTATCGCTCTCTGCAATAAACTGGCGCATTGCCTCAATTTGCCGGATGCTCACATCATCTAGTTCGCCAGGGTTAGAAGTATCATTAATTGGAAAATCAAGTATCGTAACAATCGCATGACTCCCTTTTGGGATTTTAACTGGCTTAAAGGGCGTGAATGTATCGCCGTTGTAATATGCTTTAACTGCTTGCATAACTCCACCTGCTCTCCGATTATCTATATTGCTACTATTATCACAGTCTATCTGTAGTCTCTATATTATTCGTATTATTTACTCCCACTCAATAGTCCCAGGAGGCTTAGCAGTAACATCATAAACCACCCGGCTAACCCCATCCACCTCACCGGTAATCCTCTTTGCCATCTGCCCCAAAACCTCATGAGACAGCGGCGTATAATCCCCAACCATAACATCAGCAGTGCTTACGGCCCTGATTGCCACAACTGGGTCATATGTCCTGGTATTGTGTTTTATGCCTACAGAGCAGGTATTGGTTAGTATGGCAAAATATTGGTTTGGGCGCTCTTGGGGTGTTAGGTGCTCAATTTCATGCCGCACAATTGCGTCTGCTTGGCGCAGAATATTGAGTTTAGGCTTTGTCACCTCGCCTATAATCCGTATCGCAAGCCCTGGCCCGGGAAATGGCTGCCTGTCTACCATGGAGTTGGGTAGCCCTAGCAGGCGGCCTAGGTCTCGCACTTCGTTTTTATATAGCCCAGATAGGGGCTCAATAATTTCTGTAAAGTCTAGGATATCGGGTAGGCCCCCTACATTGTGATGGCTTTTTACAAGGACTTGGTCTTTGCCGCCGGATTCTATAATGTCTGAGCGGATAGTTCCCTGGGCTAGGAATGGGATTTTACCTAGCTTTTTTGCCTCTTCTTCGAATATATAAATAAATTCTTCACCTATGATTTTTCGCTTTGTCTCGGGGTCTGTTATGCCTTCAAGCTTTGCCAGAAAGCGCTCTTCTGCGTCTACTCTTATAAACTTTACGGGTTTATTGGAAAAAACGGCTTCGGTTTCGTCCCCTTCTCCTTGGCGCATAAAGCCGTGGTCTACGAAGACGCAGACTAGCTGCCCCGGTACCGCCCTTGAAATAAGGGCGGCGCATACAGAGGAATCAACCCCCCCAGATGTGGCAAGGAGTATCTGCTGGTTGCCTACGGTCTTGCGGATTTTTTCTTCCCAGGTTGACAAATATTGTTCAAGCTTGCTCATGCATATCCCTCGCAGTCATATAATATTTAGTTGATATCGCTAGTTGGCCTCGCGGATAGAAAGAGCAATCCGCTTCTTGGCCATATCCACACTAAGCACCTTAACCTTTACAACTTCGCCAACTTGTACCGCCTCTAGGGGGTGCTTGATAAAGCGGTCGCATATTTGGGAAATATGAACAAGGCCGTCCTGGTGTACGCCAATATCTACAAAAGCCCCAAAGTCTATAACATTGCGGACTGTGCCCTGCAATATCATGCCCTCTTGTAAGTCCTTCATATCTAATACATCGCTTCTTAATAGGGTGGGGGGTAGGTCCTCTCTTGGGTCACGGCCTGGCTTGTCCAGTTCCTTGATTATATCTTGAAGGGTGGGAACACCTACGGACAATTTTGCCGCAATTTTTTCTATTTCCCCTATGGATATTTTAGGGGCTTTTTTATTGCCTTCGGGTTGGCTTATGAGGCTGGACAAGCTTGAAAGGGTTGCCTTTTGAGGCTTTGGTGCTGGTTTTGGAGCGCTGGCATATGCCAAGTATGCCTCTGCCACGGAATAGGACTCGGGATGGACTCCTGTATTGTCTAGTGGGTCAGTCCCGCCGGGGATGCGTAGGAAGCCTGCGCATTGCTCAAAGGCCTTTGGCCCTAGGCTTTTTACTTTTAGAAGCTCGTTGCGGCTTTTGAATTTACCCTTTTCTTCCCGGTGGGCTAGGATATTTTTGGCCACGCTTCCGCTTATGCCGGATACATAGGACAACAAACTTGGGGAGGCTGTATTTAGGTCTATGCCTACGGCGTTTACACAGGCTTCTACTACCCCTGTTAGGGTTTCGTCTAGGCGCTTTTGGTTCATATCATGCTGGTACTGGCCTACACCCATACTCTTTGGGTCGATTTTTACCAGCTCTGCCAAGGGGTCTTGAAGGCGGCGGCCTATAGACGCTGCCGAGCGTAAGGATACATCAAATTGGGGAAACTCCTCTGCCCCTAGCTTAGAGGCAGAGTAAACAGAAGCCCCGGCTTCATTTACTATGGTGTACTGGGCCTTTGAGTTTATCTCCTTTAAAAGCTCTGCCACTACCTGCTCGGTTTCCCGGGAGGCGGTGCCGTTGCCTATTGCTATTAGGTTTGCGTTGTAGCGGGTTAGCATCTGGGCTAAAGTTTTCTTTGCGGCGGAGGTATCTTTGCCAATGGTGCAATAGACTACCCCGGTGTCTAGTACTTTGCCGGTTTCGTCTACTACGGCCAGCTTGCAGCCGGTACGGAAGCCTGGGTCTATTGCAAGCACTACCCGGTCTTTTACCGGAGGCTGCATCAGTAGCTGGCGTAGGTTTTCCCCAAAGACCTTTATTGCCCCTTCCTCTGCTGTCTCTGTTAGGGCGGTTCTTATTTCCCGCTCTATTGCTGGGGCGGTTAGGCGCTTATAGCTGTCGGTTAGGGCTATTTCCATGAGGGGCAAGGTTATGGGGTTTTCTTTTATAAAGAGCTGTTTTAGCGAGTCATGGATTTTTTCTATTGGGGCCTCAATTGTTACTTTGAGAACATCCTCGTTTTCCCCACGGTTAATTGCAAGTACACGATGGCCTGCGATTTTCTTTATTGGCTCGGAGAAATCGTAATACATCTCGTATACCCCGGCTTTTTTGTCTTCGGCGTCCTTTGGGGCCTTCTTGGAAGGGACGGTGCTTATAAAGCCCTCTGCCTGGGTTAGATTGCGGGCCATAGTGCGGCATTTTGCGTCATCAGATATGCGCTCGGCTATTATGTCGCTGGCACCGGCTAGGGCTGCGGCTATGTCGGGTACTTCTTTTTCCGGGTCTACATATGGTGCGGCGGTGGTTTCTAGGTCTGTAGTTAGGTCTTGAACCCAGATAATGTCTGCCAGTGGGCCTAGGCCTCGCTCCTGGGCTATGGTTGCACGGGTGCGACGCTTTGGCTTGAAGGGGCGGTATATGTCTTCTACTTCGGTTAAGGTTTGGGCACTTGCTAGCTGGGCCGCAAGCTCTGGGGTTAGGTTGCCTTGCTCTTCTATGGTTTTAAGTACTTGCTGCTTACGCTCTGTTAGGCTGCGCAGGTATTTTAGGCGGTCGTGTAGCTCGCGAAGCTGTTGGTCGTCCATTTCGCCAGTCATTTCTTTGCGGTAGCGGGCTATGAAGGGGATGGTGTTGTCTTCGTCGATTAGCTTTACGGTGTTCTCCACTTGCCAGGGGGCTAGGTTAAATTCCTTCGTTAACGTTGCTTGAATGTTCATTTTATTGCTCCTCGCATAAATATGATTACCAAGGTTATATATCAGAATATGGAGCTTGAGTCAAAGGGTGGGGGGTTGATATGGCATCCGGTAGTGCAGTGCGGGCGGGTAAGAGCCGGTTTAGGCACGTATTCCGGCTTATGCCAAGAAGCCTCAGTCCGGGAAAAATGCCGTTTTTCTGCGGGCTATTCGCCCGCAAAAACGGCGTTTTTCCGCGGTCTGAGTCTCCTTGGCGCCTCCATAGGTGCCTAAACCGGCTCTTACCCGCCCGCACTGCCTGCCAAGTGCTATTAAAACCCCCATTGCCTTTGGGGGTAAGGCAAGCTCGGGTGTCGGTTCTGCTATTCGCACTGCTTACCAAGTGCTATTAACCCCCCATGGCCTTTGGGGTAAGGCAAGTTCGAGTGTCGGTTATGCCCGTAAGTCGCACTACCCACGAGCTGCCACAGCTTTTAAACAAACTTAATCCCTACCCCAGGCAAGCCGCAGGAGCAGCATGTGAAGGGTGTTGGGCCTACTTAGCCGCCTTGCGAAGGCGCAAAGTAGACCCAGGCGCTAGGAAAAACGCCATTTATGCGGATGATAATCCGCAATAAATGGCATTTTTCCCGCCTGGGGCTGCTTTGCATAAGCCGTAGCCCGCGGCTAAGTAGGCCCAACACCCTTCACATGCGGGGGAGGGGGCGCTCTTGACATGAGTGTATTAATATATATAATACACATAAGTCGCGCTAAGGAGGTGAAACTTGTTTCAAATTGACCTTAAAAGCCGTAGGGCCATATATGCACAAATTATAGACAACTTTAAGCGCCTTATTATCACAGGTGTATTGGAGCCAGGCCATAAAGTGCCCTCGATTCGGGATTTGGCCCATTCTATAACTGTAAACCCTAATACAGTACAAAAAGCTTATCGTGAGTTAGAAACTCAGGGGTATATTTATACTGTGCTTGGGCAGGGTAGCTTTATTGCTTCTCCTGAAATATCAACTGACGAAATGGTTAAAAGCCCAGAGATAGAGGCTCTTTATGCTCAGCTTACAAGTGTAGTACAGGAGTTGATTTTCCGGGGTCAGGAAGGGCAGATGATAGTGGATTTTATCCGCTCGCACATGGAAAATGACGCAAATGAGTTAAAATAGCGCTAGTATTTATCAAAAAGCTGCAAAAATCGAAGGAGCGCTTTTGTCAAAAGTATCAAAACCTATAAAATGCATCAATTCAAAACAACATAATGAAGGAGGACGAAATGGTTCAAATCGAAAACCTTTCAAAGCAATTTGACAGTCACTTGGCTCTTAAAGGCCTTAATCTAAACATAAAAAGAGGCTCGATATACGGCTTAGTTGGCGTAAACGGCTCTGGTAAAACTACGGCAATCAAGCATCTGGCGGGTATATACCGCCAAGACTCTGGCACTGTCACTATAGACAGCTTCCCTGTATACGACAATGCTACTCTTAAGGCCAAGGTTGGCTATATCCCTGATGAGCTGTTTTTCTTTGCGGGCTATAACTTAAGTATGACTAGCCGCTTTTACCGGAATATGTACAAAACTTGGGACAACGACCAATATACTAGCATAGTAGACCTACTGCAATTAGACGAAAAACGCCGCCTTAACCGCTTCTCTAAGGGGATGCAAAAGCAAGCGGCCTTTGCTCTCACCCTGTCTACAATGCCTGAAGTACTGCTATTGGATGAACCAATTGACGGCCTTGACCCAATAGTGCGTAAGGAGGTCTTTGGCCAGATAATCCAGGGGGTTGCGGATCGGGGCATGACAGTACTTATTTCATCCCATAACCTAAAGGAAATGGACGATATTTGCGATGCGGTTGGCATAATAAAAGACGGCCAGATGGTAGTAGAGCGGGACTTGGACGACCTTAAAACAGATGTCCACAAGGTACAAGTGGCCTTTGAAGCGGGTACGGAAGCTTTGCAATCTGCCTCTGGCTTTAAAATATTACACAGGGAAAGCCGTGGCACTGTTGAGCTACTTGTAATCCGGGGCAGTGAGGATAGTATCTCTGCCACAATTAAGGCTCTTAGGCCTTTGGTTTACGACCATCTGCCTCTGACTCTTGAGGAAATATTTATCTATGAGAATAGGATATCTACTGATTTGGAGGGTATACAGTGAAAACTCAAATCAAAAAATACATCAATACCGCGCTGCTAATAGAGCAGCTTAAGCGCTTTTGGCCCATTGCTGCTATTTCTATGCTGGGGTATGTTTTATTGATAGTGCAGCCTGTTTACTTCCCTGCAAATTTTGATGCTTCTCGGGTTGGGGAATCAATGCTTCAGTTGTTGTCTATGAGGAATGCGGCCCTTATGATTGCCATGGTGGCTGTGCCTTTTTGTACGGCTTTGGCGTTGTTCTCCTATCCCTATCGGGTGGCATCTGCTTTAGCATTCCACTCTATGCCTGTTAATAAGAAACAGCTATTTTTTACCCATGTGTCTGCCGGGCTTATCCTTATGCTGGTGCCCTTGCTGCTGCTTTCTTTGGTCATATTAGTTCCGGTATATTATTGGCCATGGCAGCGCTTTAGTCATTACTCGTGGGTTATTGTTTTTGGCCGGGCGACTATTGAATCTGGGGATATTATTAACACTTTTCCACGGGTTGTTGGGTTTTTCCTGCGTAATGCTATTGGCTTTACTTTGTATTTTGCTGTTTTTGTCTTTGCGGCCTCCTTGGCGGGTAATCGGGTAATTGCGGTTATTCTTTCGGCTGTTCTGGCTCTTTTGCCTATTGGCATTGTGGGCCTTGTAGAGCTTATTTCCTCTTTTTATATATTTGGGTATGGGGCTTTTTCATTTTATGCATTGGAAACAGTGGCTACCTTTACTCAGCCTGTGGGGTGGTTTACGGTCTTTGGGGGGTTGAATAATCTTTTGAACTCTCCTTTTGAACGGTCTGTGTATCCCTTATTTATTAGCTATGGCCTTATTAGCATTATTGCCTCTGTTTTGGCTTATTTTGCATATCACAAGCGCCCCCTAGAGATGGCAGGGGATACTGTGGCTTTTATTACTATTAAACGGATATTTATATTTCTTTTTGCATTGCTTGGCATGGTGCTTATGGGGGTATTTTGGCTTAACACCTCTGGCAGCCGTGTAGGGTACTATGTTGGTTTTGTTGCAGGCTTTATTATTGCTTATTTTGTGGCTCAGATGCTTGCGGAAAAGACCTTTCGGGTGGGGCATAAGGCTAAGGAGCTTTTTATGTATGGTGCGGTGGCCTTGTGTCTTTATGTAGGGCTGCTGCTTGTGACAACCTTTGGCTTTTGGGGCTATGTAAGAAATGTACCCAGTACTCAGGACATAGCCGGAGTGCATATTTCGGCCAGGTTTGGCACAGGAATGATAGAAGAAGACCACTTCTTTATAAGAGACCCAGAAACCATAGAGCGGGTACGGGAAATACATGAAGCTATTATCAGCCAGCGCCGCTATCTGTGGCGGGTACGCTGGGGACAGCCAAATTTTGGGGCCTGGCATATGCGCCCTATCAACATAGCATATCAGTTGGTAGGGTCGGATAGGGTCATGCATCGGTCATATCATGTCACAATGGACTTTCTTATGGATGAGGGTTTAAGCGATCTATTGCGAAGCCCAGAGGTTGCGCTTTCCCGGTTTCCTACCTTGGCTAGGCCAGAGGTAATCCAGCTTATAGACATTAGCTATCATAGAGATGTTAATTGGGCGCTAATGCAGGAGATAGAGAGAGCCAGAGTTGATGCAGATAGAGAAGGCATATCCCTAGAGGAAGCACTTGGAGAAAGAGGCCATATTCTTGAGATAGACTTAGGTGGGACTACAGAGTTTATCATGCACGACCATGTAGAGATAGTCTCCTTTGTAAGGGCGGTACAGGCGGATATTGCGGATTTTAGAGAGGATAGGGATTGGGGGACATGGATCAATATCAATATCCATGTCTATGGGCGATATCGAGGGCAAAATTGGGGCGAACGGTTTTTGAGCGTACCTGCTGGTGGATATGTTAGCCAGTGGATTGAGGAAAATTGGCTTCGGCGGCCGCTGGAGTAGTGTATTAGAAAACCTAATTTTCTATGGCTTGTAGGAAGTGTACAGCGCCCCCAGTGCCTCGTTAAGCGCCTTCTCCTGCCCATAAGGGTCATCGATTCTATAAATATATTTATTTGTTTTCTCTTCCTGACAGAGCATGAACTCAAAAGCCCCTGTATCATGGACTGTAAATTTGCATGGTAAAATATCGGTTTTGAATATTTTATCAGTTGGGTCAACCTCATTCTTTGATAGGATACGGAAACTGCCATCGGACCTTTCAACAAGCTTTCTGTTAGTCATTTCGATCCAAATTGCCGTTTCCCATACATTATGCTGCCGTCCACAAAAATTTTGTAGCTTGGCTTTGTCTGGTTCTTCGTCCATCGCCCGCAAAAAATCATGCCTAAGGGTTTTATTAAAGGCATAACAAAGATACTGTTGCAGCCCCTTGTCCATATTATTAATGAAGCTCAAGTCATTCAATGACCAATATGTGCAAAACTGGGATGGAGCAAACTTACCTTTACCTGCCAAACACGGATACAGGGTGAGGGGCAGCTCTGAGCGTAAAACGCGGACAAAGGCGTTTGGATCCAAGAGGACATTCCATTCCACGTAGTCAGGGGAGGAAGACCCTGCGCTTATGTGAATCATTCTTACTTTTTCATGTAACAGCTTTGGGTTGCGGTTGTACGCGACAGCAAGGGACCTAAGGGAACCAAACACGGCTATATCCACCGGGTCATCACTTTCCTTGAGTGTTTTAAGAAGCATATCAACGCCCTGGTTTTGATAGTTGGGAATGTTAAGCATTTTGTCTATAGGTGAGATCATAGGTTGAAGGGGGCTTATTCCGAAGGGTACATTACGGTTAAATATATAATTAAGCTGTGTCACTGGTATAACGCCGGGCTCCCGTGGGCCGTGGGGGTCAGGCCATTCGGAATGGTTGGCATATTGTTCACGGAATTTACCGGTACAGTCAAGAACTACAAGCAATAGGTCAATGTCTGGCAATGCATAAGGTGTGATTAAGTCAAAGTTATCACCAGCATCTTGATGGGGGTGATATAAATCTGTAATGTCGATTAATTTTAACATTGCAATCCTCCTTAATTATTAATATCTGAACACTTGCACTGAAATATGCTACCTTGTACAATGCACCCAACTTGCGGCCATCAAAGTACAAATTTTGGACGTATTTTATAGGTGCCTATATTCATCGTCAATCCTCATTGTATGAGGGAATTAGATTATAGAAAAGAGGAAGCATTATGAAATTACGCAACCAAGGAGCGCGGCTATTTTTCCCCCCAGCAAGTGGCAGCAGGCTTTTGGACACAACTCATCTATGTATTGCTGCCCACCAAGATGACATAGAGCTAATGTCCTCTGGGGCAATCTTGGAATGTTACGAGCAAAAAGATAAGGCTTTCACCGGGGTTGTTGTAACAGATGGCGCAGGGTCGCCTCGCTCTGGCATTTATGCGGATTGGTCTGACGATGATATGACGAAAATACGGGCAAGGGAGCAGGAAAAAGCCGCAACCGTAGGCAGCTACAACGCCCAATTTCAGCTCTGCTATCCAGGTAAAGTTGTAAGAGACAACGCTAGTACCTTTGTTGTGGATGAGATTGCAGAGATAATACTAGCAACTCAGCCAGAGTTTTTGTTTACACATAATTTTGCGGATAAGCATGATACCCACTGTGCAGTAGCTGTTAGGGTATTGCAGGCATTGCGCAAAATCCCGGCAGACAAGCGCCCCAAAGCTATTTATTCCATGGAAGTGTGGCGTTCCTTGGACTGGGTGTGTGATAGGGATAAGGTCTTGTATAACACCTCTGACGACGAGTTTTTGCAAGCAGCCCTTCTAGGGGTATACCATTCTCAAATAGCAGGGGGTAAGCGTTATGACTTAGCCGGCCTTGGCCGGAAACGCGCAAACGCTACGTATTTTGCTAGCCATGCTGTTGATGACTATGTTTCGGCAGAGTATGCCCTTGATATTACAGCCCTTGTAAATGATGAAGCCCTAACCATTGCCGATTTTATTAACAGATATATCGACAATTTCAAAGATGACGTAAACAGGCGTATAGCTATGTTTGTATAGTGGAGGTAAGTGTGAACTTATATGGTATTGAGTTTGAGGTGAAAAATAAACCGGCCTTGGATGAAAGCTTTGCCCCACTGCATAAGTTTAATCAAGCGTTTTTAAAGGGAGCGTCAAAGCCATTAAAGATAGCCGTAGAGCGCAATAGCGGGCATGTATATGTATATGACACCCTTGTACGGGAGGGGGCCGAGTATGCGGACGCTAATAGGTATTATGTGGAGCGTATGGTTAAGGCTATCCTCTGGTGTGTAGGGGGTTATAAGGTCACAATATGCGGTGATAAGGGGCTTGCTATGCATATACAGGCCGTTTATAGCCCTACAGGGCCACGGGCCTTTGACTATAATATGATGAGCCGGGTCTATGAAAATGAGTTTTCTGTTAACTATGCCGAATATGACAACGCCCCAAATGCTACCGAGGCTTCGAAGCCAATAGGCCGCAACTTAGACGGCTACCGCATAGGTTTTGATGCCGGTGGCAGCGATAGAAAGGTATCTGCTGTTGTAAACGGGGAAAGTGTATATAGCGAAGAAGTTGTATGGCATCCCAAGGTGCAATCTGACCCTGGATATCACTATAACGAAATAGTGGCGGCCTTTAAAACAGCGGCCTCCAAAATGCCAAAGGTTGATGCTATTGGTATAAGCTCTGCCGGGATATATGTAGACAACCGTACTATGCTTGCGTCGCTTTTCTTAAAGGTAGAGGATGAGGATTTTAATAAATATGTAAAAGACATTTATATCCGGGCGGCAAAAGAAATTGGGGATATACCAATGGAAGTGTGCAACGACGGAGACGTGACCGCCCTTGCTGGCGCTATGAGCCTTGAAGACACAAATATCTTAGGGATAGCCATGGGTACCAGCGAAGCCGGAGGATATGTTGACGGAGATGGCAACGTAAAAGGATGGCTTAACGAGTTGGCCTTTGCCCCATGTGACGCCCAAGAAAAAGGCAGCTTAGACGAATGGTCTGGTGATATTGGTTGTGGGGTCAAGTATTTTTCTCAGGATGGGGTAATAAAGCTTGCGCCCACCCTTGGTATAGAACTGGAAGAGAGCCTGCCCCCTGGCGAAAAGCTAGCTATAATACAGAATATGAAAAACGACATCGGTTATACCAATGGCGTTGATAAAATCTTCCAGACCATTGGTGCCTATCTGGGGCATACCCTGGCTTATTACAGTACGTTTTACGATATTAAGCATGTGCTTTTGATGGGCAGAGTAACATCTGGCAAAGGCGGGGATATTATTGTGGATGTGGCAAAGCATGTATTGAAGGATGAATATCCCGAGATTGCCGCAAAAATAAACCTCCAACTTCCAGATGAAAAGAGCCGCCGTGTAGGGCAGTCCGTAGCGGCGGCTAGTTTGCCTAAGATTGTGTAGTATTCTACGTAATTTCGAACGCACTAAAGGACAAGCTGCCGGTGCCGTTGTATTGGAAATACAATGCCGATACACCTTTTTGTGGTGGGAAGTTGCCGGTAAATACTTGATAATCCATGCCGGATTTTACCGGTATTGATACAAGTGGAGATGCATCCATATTAAGGCGCATTTCAATAATACCTTCCCCATTGCCTTTAACTGTGACTTTTACACAGGATGCCCCTTCCAGTTTAAAGTATTTGTACCCTATAACCCCGCCGTCCTTCCAGTGGGATATATATTGGTCTTCGCCGCCTTGGCGGTCGCCGCCATCTTGGGTTAGATATGGGCGCATGTCTTCAATTTTGTCTTGTGAAGACATGACGTTAAATGACCCTTCTTCGTTGTAGCCGGTATGGTTATAGGTAAATAGGTTGCAGGCTATATATGCTGGGTATTTGCCAGTGCCTGGTAATGGCCCATTGTTTAAACCGCAGCTTGTAACTTCTACTTGCTGGATTGTACCGTCTGGGGAAATTGTAACTGGCTCAGCACAGGCTTGGCGGGAGAATTGGTGGCGGTTGGTTTGACGGTGGTAGAAGATATACCACTGGCCATTTATCTGAACCAAGCTGCCATGGGTATTGCCAAGATGATTTAAGCGCTTTTCAAGAGGGCGGTTTTTATAACCAACATCACCTATACTGATTATAGTACCCTTAAACTCAAACCCACCATCGGGTCTATTGCTGGTCATGTAGCACAGCTCGTGGCTTAGGTGAGATGAGTAGATAAAATAATAAATGCCGTTTATTTTCCGCATAGAGCTGGCTTCAAAAAAGCCGTGAGACATGGAGCCTTCCCGGATATTTGACGCTATTAGCCGGGTTGGGCCGTTTTTTACTGTTAGCATATCGGCTTCCAGCTCCATGCAATACATACCGTCTGCTTTTTTGCCCCCAAAGTGGTCTTCCATGCCTTCGCCTATTCCAAAGCCTGAGTATAGGAAAATACGTCCGTCATCATCTATAAATATACCTGGGTCGAATTGGTATATATCTCCCGGTTTTTCACCAACTGCGGTGCCATCTGGGTATTGTACCGTACCATAGTAAGTATACTTTCCTGCTGGCGAATCACATACCGCAACAGACATGACCCCCATGCTGTCAAAGGCATAGTATAAATAATACCTGCCGTCCAGGCCTTTTTGCACATCTGGGGCATATAAATGGCGGGTTCCGTCTGGGTTTCTTGGGTCTTGTTCTTTGGGGTAGATTACCCCTTCGTATTGCCAATCAGCCAGGTTGTCTATTGGGGCTGACCAGCATACATAGTCGTTTAAACAGAAGCTTTCCCCGGCAAAGCGGTCATGGGAGCCGTATACGTATACCCGGTTATCAAATACATATGGCTCGCCATCTGGGATGTACTCCCAGCTTGGTAGATATGGGTTAAATGCTGGCTTCATTGTAGGTCCTCCCTTGCGTAAAACCCCCGTGCTTTGGGGTCGATTATGGCGCTGCTTTCTATGGTAAAACGCCCTTCCAGTGGCAGATTATTGGAGCTGCTACCTACCATTACTTGCATTTCGCCTTCTTCTACTACCCATTCGTCGTTTTTATTGATAAGAGCATATTGGTCTGCCCTTACTGTGAAGTCCAAGGTTTTGGTTTCCCCGGCTTTAAGGAATACCCGGCAGCACCCTGCAAACTCCATAAAGGGGCGTACCATGGTGGCTTGTAAATCCCTTACATATAGCTGGGCTACTTCTTCGCCGTCGTGCTTTCCGGTGTTGGTGACATTAAATGATATAGCCACAGCACCATCAGGGGATACAGTGCTATCCATGGTAAGGTTTGAGTATTTGAAGCTGGTGTAGCTTAGGCCTTCCCCAAAGTAAAAGAGAGGTGTTTTGACACTATCAATGTACCGGGCAAGTACCATATTCATATTGTCTGTAAAATAGCTATTGCCTATCTTCTGGCCGGCATGAATAGGGATTTGCCCCGTATTTCTGGCAACTGTAACAGGAAGGCGGCCGGCGGGGTTATATTCACCAGAAAGTACATCTGCCAAAGCGTCCCCTCCCGTGCTGCCTGGGAACCAAAGCTCTAGTATTGCGGCATAATAATTGGCTATAAACTCACTGGAAAGGGGCCTTGCGTCCATATGGGCCATTATACAGGGGGTTCCTGTTTCGTGTAGTGCCTTTGCAAGCTCTTCCTGTATTCCGGGTAGGCCTAGATGGTCTGTGTCTATGCCTTCCCCTACTGTACAGTTTCTGCCCCAACCGTATTTGCCCCCTGCTGTAAAGATAACAATATCTGCCTGCCTTGCGGCTTCTATGGCCTCTGGAAAGCCGCTGCGGTCGTTGCCTGCTATTTCGCAGCCGGGTTTGTATATTATTTCTGTATTTGAAAATTTGGCTTTTAAAGATTCCAATATGGTTGGGGTTTTGCCACGTAGCATCTTGTCCATTGCATTAGTAACAAGACTATGCTCTCTAAGGACTACACTACCGGGCATGGTTTCGCTTTGTACAAAGCCGTCGTCTATCTCTTGCTGCTGGCCCATTTGCTGGCTTGCGCCTCCCATACCGGCCATTTCGCCTTTTGCACGGCCTAAGTCCATTTCTACAGCGGCAGGGTGGGTATAGCAGCCAAATAGCAGTCGTAAGCTGTCTGCATGTGGGCCTATTAGTGCGATTTTTCTAACATCCTTGGACAAGGGTAATATCCCATCATTTTTAAGCATTACAATGGATTCCCTTGCGGCTTTAAGGCTATGGGCGCGGTTTGATGGGGCTGAATACGCATTCTCTAATAGTTCCTCAAATGGGAAGGGGTTTTCGAATAATCCCAGCTTAAACTTAGCCGCAAGCACACGGCCTACTGCCTTGTCTATATAAGACTCATCCAACTGGCCTGTCTTGACTGCCTTTATTAGCCCAAAATAGCTTGCAGGGAAGGGGCACTCTATATCCAGCCCTGCCTTGAGGGCCATTATACCGGCTTCCTCCATATCCTTTGAAAGGCGGTGCTGGGGAACATGCTGTACAGACATATAATCTGATAAAACCGCGCCGTCAAAGCCCATTTCTCCCCTTAGTAAATCTGTAAGAATATGCTCGGATATAGTCACAAGCTCCCCATTGACTGAGCCATAGCTATTCATAACCGTTACCATATTTGCCTCTGTAATGGCAGCTTGGAAAGGCTTTGCATATACTTCTCGCAAGTCCCGGGAGGGAATGGGGCATGATGCCATATTAAGGCCGCCGTCACTAAAGCTATATCCAAGGAAATGTTTGCCCGTTGCGGCTACCCCTTCCTCTAGCTTTTCTCCTTGAAGGCCCCTTACAAAGGCAACGCTCATTGCGGATGCTAAAGTGGGGTCTTCTCCATAGGTTTCGCCAATGCGGCCCCAGCGTGGGTCACGGCCTACGTCCATTACTGGGGACAGGGCGCGCCTAAAGCCGGTGGATAACATCTGCCTGCGGAT
>Ga0123355_10008651_pt1 | contig 15378 bp, 6 predicted proteins | sample TergutEmb28metaG_3_FD_89872 | JGI IMG/M metagenome (GOLD analysis project Ga0123355, IMG submission 89872) | Embiratermes neotenicus P1 segment gut microbial communities from Petit-Saut dam, French Guiana - Emb289 P1 | ecosystem: Host-associated > Arthropoda: Insects > Digestive system > Gut ... | reverse complement strand
TACTCTACATGTTTCGGGTGTCACAGCACCCATCATCAGGAGTATTAAAAACTGTACCCGCAGCCTCCGGTACAGGTCATACTACTTGTACCGCTACTCCCCTCCTACGTGGTCTGATCTGGAGTCTGGAGTCTGGAGTCCAGATCAGACCACTTAGCAGGGGAGTAGCGGTACAAGTAGTATGACCTGTACCGGAGGCTGCGGGTACAGTTTTTAATACTCCTGATGATGGGTGCTGTGGCACCCGAAACATATAGAGTAGTTTTCCAGTGAATAAACGTCTGCATACTGTTGCATCTGTTGGATTTTTATTCACATTAAAACCCCAATTTCCAACACAGACACACGAGTTCTCTGATATCACCATATTTCCACATATATTCAAAACTTTTCTTGAAAATGGAAGGTTTCGTCCTTCTTAAATCTCCAGAATACTTAACTTTCTTCTTCCTAGCTCGGTTTCTTCAGTTTGTCTGAACTACATATACACTCCAGCCGTCCTATAGGAATTCACCTATACTTTCTCTAGTGTACTTGCACCACGTACCGATATGTATTCCATTTGTCGATATAGAATTTATGTATACTACTTACATTAGTATATCCGTACTGCATACACAGTATAGTGCTCGATGTGTCTATTTGTTTATAACAAGAAGGCAATTTTCTATCTCCGGCACAGGTTTTACAATAAAGATTTAAAATAATATACTTATAATATTTGTGATTAATTATATTTTGTGTTAATGTATTATATTCATATTTAAGTCACAAATAATAATAATACGTTAATATAAATAATTACGGTAGTAGTGGTATTAATAGTGGTGGTGGTGGTGGTGGTCTTGATGATGATGATAAATACTCGCTTTCCTGTCTGTGTGCCTCTCAACGTCATTTCCAAAGAATGCTGGTGTTTTCTTTCTTTCTTTCGAAGCTGTAGAAATAAATTTGAAAACCTCTCCTGTAATGAAGCTATACAACAATCATGAAATGGATCAGTAATTTGTCCTCCCTTGCTGAGAAGTAAAATCTTTAAAATGTAAGCCCAAACTAGTATTGGGTTCTTATTAAGTCATTAAGTTAAGGCGCACGCCCGGTGCATTATATTTACCTGCCTGAGAACCAGACGTGCTTAAGTCCACACTAATGAAGCTGAAACACGCTACATACCAGCCCCAGTAGTTTCACTTAGCCAATTATTTCACCGCGCTTACCTTCCACAAAATAAACTGTTCACTTTATATTTCGACGCAGTTTGATTATTCGAATATATATTATAAGAAGCGACGAAGGAGAAGAATTAATTTATACAACTTGGTAACTAACCCTGTAACAGAATATTATGAAACAGTAAAATTAATTTAGATCACTTCCTAACTAAAACCGTGGCAAGTGTGTTTTCGATACCAAATCCCTCCCTTTGACAAGATTCTGAGCCGGTATAATCCACTTCCCACCTTCAAAAGTTGTCTCACTAAAACACAACTAACTTTTGTGTTTTCATTTCCATCGTGGTTTTCCCCACCAACATTCTAAACACATTACTTGTCTCGCCTGTCCTAGCTACATGCCCAGCCCATCGTACCTCCTACGTTTCAATATTCTAACAATAAACTGTAACTTTGTATAAACCATAAAGTTCATATTTGTACAATACCACAATTATTTTATTTATTTCTCCACTTATTCTTGATGTTTTGCTGACCGTGCATCTCAGTATAATCTTAGAAATTAATCAACTTAATGCAAAAATTCTTCTTTTATAATAAGTTTATTATATGCCTCTACATGTTTCGAGTCCTCTCTCAACCTGTGCACCGGACGGCCGCCTACAGGTGTGATGATACCAGATGGTGTATAAATAAAATTTTGACCTCCTGATGATGAGTACATAATGCTCGAAACATGTAGAGGCATATAATAAACTTATTACAAAACAAGAATTTGCCCATTAAGTTGGTTAATTACTAAGATTCTCCACTTATGTCCACATATTTTCCTTAGCCCAACGCAAAATTTTTGCAATTCATCTCAAAATGTCACCTGACATTCCATTACGTAAGAGACCATTCTTACCTTCGTGACTGCGTGATGGTAATGACGTTAATGACGATGATCATGATGCGAATAAAGACCGACAGATGTATTTTCCACACTTGAGTGCATCTAGCAACCGGTCTTCCACAAACGCGTGCAAAGACAAGCTCTTTTCCTCCACAGAACTGTGGACATAGTCGCATTTAAATCTAACCAACGTATTGTATAGAAGTGATCCAGGATGAATGCTAGTTTGATTTCATACAGGGGTGGAGGGTGGTCATGGACAGGGGTTGTTCTACCATCAGTGAGTTCCACCGTCATATTAGTATATGCCCTTCAAACATGAGCCGAGTTCTGTAATTATAATCACATTATTGTTCTAGGTACGCAAGGGGGCACATGTCTGTCTCTTCTATGCCTAATCAATTTTGTTTTCAAAACATACCGTTGGATAGAATACACTCTCTCTCTCTCTCTGTCTCTCTCTTTTTCCTTTGGCGTCTGCTCTGTGGATGTATAATGCTTATGGCTTCAAAACAGTGATAGATTAATTTTATATATGCGCATAAAATAAAGAATTGCTTTTCCCTAATGGCTGAAACCCCTACAAAGCTAGCCAATGCAAAAGTGCTATGATGTAATATAATGAATTCATATTTATTTTCATGACAGGTATTTATGATTTTATAGTTGTGTAAAACTGTAGCATTGCAGGCACGCAAGCAGCTACGTTGTAATTACAGTGAAACTTGAAGGCTGGATCATTAATCGGTACGTAAGGGTATTTTAACCTTTTCCAAGGCACGCACGGAACAGCAACGACGAACCACAGGCATTTCTTAATCTTGATTTATCTGCTGCTTGACAGAAGGGTAAGATGAACCTGTCCCGCAATTTTTTACCAGTAAAACTTACTGAATTTCCAAAAATAAATTTATATGCGACAATGGAAATTAACAACAGAGAACAGTTTCTTCATATACAGAACAACACAAAAAGGGTTAACAAAACTCTTTCTTATACTTCAATTATTAACCAACACTTGCACTTATATAAATTCCACATAAAAATAATCAAAAACACTTAAAAACACTCCGACATGTTTCCATCTTTTTTAGATCATCATCAGGGAGCTATGTTTTTCCTTGCTAAAGTTATATTGTAACATTCACAATTTAATTCGTTTCTGTAAACAGGGTGTTGTGGCAGCATGTCATGTTGTGTAGAATTATGCTGTTGGGAGTGCGTCGTATGCTACGTGATGAGAACACATACGTCTGGAATTTTCAAGCCAGTGACTATGGAAAGTAATTGCATTCAGAGACGTAAATTCATAAAGTCTTTATAGATGTGCACCGACGTTTCGGAGGAACCTAACCCTTCTGTCGACATATACCTACCAGACTGTACGGCATATCATCCCTAAAGACAATTATCTTCAAATCTGTATCTTTGTCACAGATTACTAAATGCGACATAAGCTGAGAGCTTAAACTGAATTGCTTGGGGCTGAGAGCTGTCACGACCTGCTCCAAAATATCATTCTTTATCTTTATCGTTGCACCGTGCGTTTTGTAGTTTATTTAAATAACACACCAACAAATGAACATATATAGTCTTTAATAATCTAAAATTTACATTAAAACACTTAAAACGCTCCTAAATGTTTCAATCATATATAATCCTCGGGGAGCATACTTTGTTCCTTGCTAAAGTTACAGTTTATAACACTAAGTGATTTACTTCGTTATACGTGGTATGTCGTGTGTTATGTGTGAGTCACACAAACACACGACATGCTGCCACAGCACCAAATTAATATAACGAAGTAAATCACTGAGTGTTTTAAACTGTAACTTTAGCAAGGAACAAAGTAGATCCCTGAGGATGATCGTGTGATCGAAACGTGTAGGAGAGTTTTAAGTGTTTTTATGTAAATTTTAGATTATTAAAGACTATTTACGTGCTTTGGTTGGTGTGTTAATTTAAATCATTCTTTAGTTTGCCATATCTCTCATTCCGGTTGTCGGTAGGAGGACAAAGACCCGAAATTTGCATTTTCGGTACACAGGTAGGCCACATGACAGTTGGAGGCAAACTCAGTGGCCTAAAGTGCAGAGAGGACGCAAGCTCACTTTATCTTCATACGAGGATTTTGCACAAAGTACGCAAAATTCACGCATAATGAAGCGGTATTTTTCTGTTTTTCCGCTTTTCAGTCTCAAAATGTTTGGATCGGACATGGTTCAAGTTTCGTGTCCGGGTCTACATACAAGTTGTCAAGTGACGTCAGCACTTGAAACTCCAGCCATTATCACCAAACTTAACAGAAAGGAACTACAGCGCTTTCTGTGACGTAGTAACGGAATTCATATATAGAATGTAAATCGACTTTAACATTTCAGGACGAAATTTTGAACCTGCCATTTTATTACAGACTCTACTTATGACCGTGGGCCGGGTAGCTCAGTCGGTATAGCGACTGACTACGGGCTGGACGGTCCGGGATTGAATCCTGGTGGGGAAGAGATTTTCCGCCCGTCCATATTGGCCATGGGAACCACCCAACCTCCTGTAAAATGGGTACCGGTTCTTTCCCGGGGGTAGAGGCGGCCGGGACGTGGGGCTGACCCCCAACCCCATCTAGTGCCGAAGGTCCTATAAAAGAGTAGAGGTATACCTCTCCTCACTCTAAGGACCTACGTGGCCTACAAAAAGGGGTGAAAACCTACCTATTCCTATGACCAAACTGCTCGTCATGAAGCAGCCGACAGTGTGGCAGCATAGCAACAGATGGTGCCGCAAGCACAGCCAGCATTGCTCTGTGCGGTGCTAAAATATGTTCTGGATATAGTCTTCAAAATGTTTCAGATTTGCACTCACCGTTATAGAATTTCTCAGGAGTCACTCAATGTGAATCCCATTCTTACTCTATCTTCGATAGGTACTGATCACGTGCAACTACGTATTCTTCACCTGAAGCACAAACTAAGCATTACCGAATTGCTCAGAATTGATTGAAAGTACTAAACACTTCTACTGTAATTATGATAAGTCATAATCAGACAAATTCTGTTTTCCTCTGAGCACACATTTAAGTGTAACAATTTTATCAGAAATGACCAAAACTGAAAACCCCTCTAAATTATCATCATCATCATCATCGTCATGTTCCTGAAGGGTTAGGCGTGTTTCCTGTTCCTTGATCCTCAAGATGAAGTTGGTCCCTCCATTTCTTCCTCGGTCGTCCAATGTTCCTTCGTCCTTTTGGATGATATTTTAGAGCTTGTTTTGCTATTCTATTTGTGTTCGTCCTCTGTACATATTGCAGCCACTTTTTCTGGTAATGTTTTATTTCCTTTACTATGTTATGAGCTCCCATTTTTTCTCTAATACATTGATTCTTTTCTTTATCTAGTTTTGTTATTCCAAGTGTCCCAAAAATTTCATCTGTGCTGATTCTAAACGTTGTTCCTCTCTTTTATTCCGTACACAAGTTTCACTCTCTAAAGCAAAATTACATAAGGGCTAAATACAAATGTAAAACTTTCACATGAAATATTTCCTTATAGTGAATATTTAAATAAACTTAGGAAACCCTTCTCTGTATGTGTCTGGAAAAACTTTGCAGCAGCATAAACATTTCTCCTTTTTTGTTTTTTTTAATTTTGACTCTATTTCGAATGAGGCATACAATTATGAATTGTATTTAGAGAAAAGCAAACAATGTTATGAATGAAATCAGATTAAGTTGTATAATTTATTCCAAATTTAATTGTTAAATCTTTTTTATCGTTTATGAGACAACAATTTGTCGTAACCCACGCAACTGACCTCAACTGAGATTCCCGCATTGCTAGACAGTTGGGTTACAAATTTTGTGTCCACAAAATATACCTCTGCTTGTGCTTTCGTAAAAGCATGACATGCTGAAGTATTGGTCTACTGAGGGTCGGTCACCTATTTTTTGTGTCCTGTAAAATTGAATGCTCTTTGTGTATCGGTGGGTTATGACAAAACTGCTGGTTCGTGAGTAATATGGCGATAGGTTTTAACAATCAATAGGTTAACAAACATTAATGAATTATAAAAAAATAGAGTTTCACATAAATATTTTGTACAAGTTACAGAACAATACCATTTCACATTTAATAAAATTTACACTGAAAATACACTTTAATTATCGAGGTAATTGAAAATTGTAAAGAAAAAAGAGAATATTTGAAAAACGTCGGAACAAACAGAACTAGCAGGCTGTTAGGAGAGTCGAGGAGGTACAAACATTACGCGAAAGCGCCACAATGTTACATTGTCCTTACATTGTTTATCTCGTCCTCTATTACTCGTGCTTCTACGCAAAAGTCTGCTTTATAATTTTTAGATGGTGTATCTGACTCGTTCCTTTTAAATGCACAGATTAGAGCACTGATCCAAGCACAAAACGGGACCTCGTGTGTGCCATATCTACTGTTGGCACATCGAGACAGGGAGTTCATAACACAGTTCGAACACCGGCTGTACTTGAAGTCCTTTCGACAATATCTCTAACATCCCCTTAAAATAGGCTAGAACCATTTCCACTTCAGCTTTCCAGTTACATGCTTAGACATGTATAATCATCCGGCTGTTTGCTGCCATACAGTCTGCACAGTTAAAACGACTTAAAAATTAACAAAGGCGATTGGAGGCTTAATCTCATTGGTGCCTAGGTTAAGAACATGTTGTAGTTTTTCTTCATGCCTTCTACACGACATCCTGATTTGTTGCTTAGACGTAAGGGCCGCAATTATACACGGTACACTATTATCACATAAAGTACGCCAAATTAATATTAAGCCACTAATTTGGAAGTTAATTGGGACTCTATATAAGATTACTTTAACAGTCTCTCAATTGATTGCGTTCTCACAGCAATTAAAACTAGAATACGAATGTGTTTCCACTAAGTGCACTTCGTATAACGTTTTCTCGGAATATATTACCTCTTGGATTAAAGTGTTCCCTAAAATGCCTCTCGCATGCGTTTTTGTCCAGGTTTATAATTTGCTTCGAACATGTACAAATGCCTCGAGCTGATATCAGGACAGACAATTAGAGTTACAAATTTCCTAGTCTCTTGCCGTGTATTTCACTGAAACACCTTTAAATTACATAAATATCCACAGTCAAAAGCAAAGATGCGGGCCGTTGTAAACGAATATCTAATAACCACTGGATTTTAAGTACACCTTTAACATCGTAAACAGATGTTACTGTCAAAAGAATTACAAAAGCTCCATTTCTTGAAAGGCGACACGAAAACTTTCTCTGTAACACTCTTTCACAATAGACCCTCAGTATGCCTTCTAACAACACTCACATAAGCTTGTGGTTGCTCAACTAAACCCGTACGTTAATTACTTAGGTAACAACATCCCGCTAATTGACCGTAAGCTGGGCAAGTTAAGCTCTGCGTACAGCCCTGCACCGTGCAACATTAAGATTCATTTAATCATAACCTCTCATCTAGACCTGTGTCTTCAAAGTGCCTACTTTTCTTCAGGAGTTTTTTTCTAAATATTTGAATGAAATGCTCATGTACTCCTAACGCCACTATTATTACTACTAAATACACGTACAAATTCACGCTACATTCTGTCATATCAGTCTGGTATTTATGGCAAATGTTACTATGTAGCGGCGCGTTTAGATTTCAGAACTTCTTTGCACTGTTCCTAAGAACATAATTAATTGTCACTCTACGACGGACATTATTAGTGTTCGTGTATCAGCTACATTAGCCATAGAACATTATTTTTCTAATATCGACTAATCACAAGTCAGACCCAGTTTTGGGGACAGTTGTGCCAACTCTGTTAACAGAATAAGTCGGATGTTATGTTCTAGAAACAATACGATTTCCTTGGAGGGTAACTTTCCTTAGAAATGTAAATCAAGTTATTTTGTTGTATTATCTTTCGCGTATTTGCTTAACGTTATTTCCTCTATATTTATTACGTAGTTTGAGTGTTTGTATGTTACAAGATACAGCAGATATTGGTGAGAAATGTAATAAATAGCTTCAGTTATAATAATAATTATAATAATAATAATAATTATTATTAGATATAAAACTTACACTATTCTGTTACGCGTTTTTCTGTGCGTTGCTCGAATAATTTTGTTTCTTGCTGTTCGTGTTCTGCTCAATCCTTTTGATTTCACATGTACTCAGTAGGCTCTTGATCTGCACGTAAATCAACGTAAAACGGAAACGAACTTGTTTGTTACGTGTGATTTGTTAGTTAACTGAATTTTATTTCTTTGTTTTTAAACTCTGTTTTGTTATTTCTTTTTGTTTGTTTCTTCTTATGTATGTTGCAGTTGTGTACCCGTGCCACTTTGCAATTGATCGGCAGAATGTTGAGTCGGCAGATGACAAAACAAAGAATTAGATTTGGGTAAAATTGAGCCGTTATTATTGCCAAACCTACTGATTATATCAAGTGGGTTCGTGCCGGACTTTTCTTCGGCTTTCAAGACTTGAGTTACTATCTGCAGTACCAGACGGTATGGAACGTTCAAGTAATTAAACTTCCGCCAGCCGTAAGATAGTTGTCATTATCGTTGACTTTCAAAATGAACGAATGCCTTTGAGCCACCTGAATCCAGAGTAATCAGTCAAATCAATTTCACGAGTCTCCGTAAAGAAGTATAAAGCTGCCTATGACTGGGCGTGAACCTAAGGTTTGTACCACTTAGTCATTATTGCATTGTGCAACTCTCCGCGCTGCCCAGTGATCCCAACATGCAACAGAAACACCCTTAGCAGCAATTAAATTATTAATCAGAATAATTCATTTATTAAAGTGAAGTGACTGATGAAGGAACAAAGCTAATTACAGGCAAGCATTAGAACAGCTAGAGAGTAAAGAAGAAAATTATAAACAAACCGGAAAGTTGGAAATGGAAAAAAGAACACAAATAAAAAATTACAAATAACACGATAATACCAGCAACAAATGTTATAAACGAAGCTAAGAAGGGTCCTATATAATAAATAATTAAATAGTAATAATTTAATAAAGACAGTTAAGGGAACCTAACAATAACAGCAAACGTAATAATTCATTTCAATTGTTTGCTTATTTACATGTAGATTCAGCATTTTAATGACCAATAATTACAAAATCTGCATTAATGTAAAAGGTAACATACATACAGCAATACGAAAAACAAAAATAATAAATAGAAAACAATGTAATAATAACAATAATAATAATAATAAAAGCCCCATTATTTCCTTACCTCCCAACTAATTAACGTTCCGGTAGCTTTATCTCTGGCTAATGAGATCCCAACTCATCTTGGTCAGGAGACAGTTTGAACATGGTGGAAAAAAAATATTTTCCCTCCTTACCGGGAAACAAACACCCACAATCCAGCCTGCAGCCTATCTTTGTACTATGTGTCAGATCACCGACAACAACAACAGCACCAGCAACAGCAACAACAACAAGAACAACAGCAGCAGTAGCAACAACAACAATAGCAACAGCAACAACAACAGCATCAACAGCAACAACAAAAAGAACAACAGCAGCAGTAGCAACAACAACATTAGCAACAGCAACAACAGCAGCAGTAGCAACAACAACAGCAGCAACAGCAACAACAACAAGAACAACAGCAGCAGTAGCAACAACAACAGCAGCAGTAGCAACAACAACAGCAGCAGCACCAACAACAGCAGCAATAGCAACAACAACAGCAGCAGTAGCAACAACAACAGCAGCAGCAGCAACAACAGCAGCAATAGCAACAACAACAGCAGCAGCAGCAACAACAACAATAGCAACAGCAACAACAACAGCAGCAACAGCAACAACAGCAGCAGCAGCAACAACAATAGCAACAGCAACAACAACAGCAGCAACAGCAACAACAACAATAACAATAACTAATAACTTAGTGGTGAGTGAACCAGAACATTCAGAACTGCATGTACAAATTCCGAAACGTGAGAGGCTTCTGTATAAATCAGATACAGGCGTAGTGTTACTTCCTCATAGCGCATCTTCCTAAATTTCACCTCATTCTTTCTTTCCCTTATGTTACATTCTTTGACTTCAAACAGGAAGCAAATGGAGACAAAGTTTTAAACATCAGACAGATTCACGTAGTTCCTTGTGCGTTCCTCTAGTGAATGACATTTCTGCTAAACCTGTACCTCATGTTGATGCTGGGGGTGAATGTTGGTATAAGGACCTAGTTTAATACAATGCCTAGTTATGACTATACGATTTTTCACAGCCCCCACCTCTGTGCTGTGTTAAGTGCATGAATTAGTTAACACGCCTGTGTGGGATGTGGCAGTAGCGACTGGTGACCAAATAACACAGACAGACGTTCGAGCAACCATCTTCTCGAATGAAAAGGACAAATCATTAAATAGGATTTGATAAAAGACAGATTTAAACTGGATAAAGACACGATTGAAAGTAAAAGCAGGAGTACAAATAAAAGATGGTTAAAAAAAGAATGGTGACTGTTGAACAAGAGTAAACGGCGATGACTAGGCAGAAATTATTGTACTAGCATATCTATTAAGAAGAAGAGAGAAAATCCGAGGAACACACCTACTCAGTACGATACGAAGAATTTTTGTGGCTATACTGTGAGTGTACAGTGCAGTCCTACAAACTCATACTCTCTACCTTACCTAAAGAATTTTCTTGTTCTGTGACATTCTTTGAAGGCTGTGGGACGTCCAGTCATTTGTGTGACATTGAAGTTTATATAGTCCACATATTGCACAACAGATGTAGCTACTTACAAGTTATGGTGACAAATCTGACGCATTAGTGGTAAATGAATAATTTGCATTTTACACAACGGCTCTGTTCATAAAAAAGTAAAATTGGATGACAAGGTTTGCAATGTATTTGCAAACAAGGTAATCAAAATAACCTATAGACAGCAAATATATATATATATATATATATTACTAAGTAATAAATAGAGTTGCGATCTACATTTTGAGTATATTTTGGTAAATGTACTACTAATTAAACTGGAGTACACGACAAAAAAGAATTTATTACAAGAAGTATAACAATGATTAACGTAATACTTACTTACTTACTAACTTACTCCATGGTGCAGAGTCCTTCTTGAGAAGCTAACTGCTTTGCAGCTAGTCAAGAAATTCCCCGCATTTCACGGAACCCAAAGGTTCATTACCGCACTCACAAGCGTCCGCCGCCTGTCTCTATCCTGGACCAGCCCAATCCAGTCCATATACCCACATCCCACTTCCTGAAGATCCATCCTAATATTATCAACCCATCTACACCTAGGTCTCCCCAGTGGTCTCTTTCCCTCCGGTTTCCCCAGCAAGACCCTACACACCCCTTCTCCTCACCCATACGCGCCACATTTCCAGCCCATCTCATTCTTCTCGATTTTATCACCCGCACAATATTGGGTGAGGAGTACAAATTATTTAGCTAACGTAACAATAGAAACGTTATTTGATAATGCAGTTTAAATAATCAAGTTACTTCCTCCCCATAAATTCAGAATAGATATGAATATTTTACTTGCTGAGATATATTTAAAATAAAAATACTAAGATTCAGATATATTTTACTGGAATTACCTAACCTTCGGAAGGTGAGCCTCATTGCAGCTAACGAAATTTCTATATATGTTATTCCTAACAATGAGAGGGGGTTATCTGTCACTAATTAACCGCTATAGAACTTTAACCTTTTACAGCCTACTGGTTACGTGATGCACAAACAGGTTTAACATTTCAACAACTGTACGTTCTGCCCACACTGTATTTATATGTTTTGTATTTATCTGAGAACAAACAGCAACTTCTGCCACTTACAGCATAAACTGATTGGTTTTTATAACCGAGAAAAGTGTTTACAGGGCGGTACGGACTGGGTCTTTAAATAAAGCGATGTGCGTTTCTTCTTTGAGTGGTTAAAAATATAATTTCGAATTATTGATGTTTTAAAGCTGTCAGTTGGGGAAAATTTTACATCAATTAGGAAATGGTTTGACTAACAATATTTATAAAAAGTTACGCTTCCGCTAGGAAACAAAATTATAAACTGAAGACAGTCTTTTACAAAAGTATTTAAATACTGAATTCCACATTAAGAGGTTTGGTGGCATACGAACTTATAACATAGAGGATCGTTAAGTCGAACAGGCATCAGAATCTTCTGTGCCTTCTTGTTAGGCGCTTTCGCAGAATTGGGAAAAACAATTATTAGCTTCTTCATTTGTGTCCCTCTGTCCCCTCGTCTATCCGTCAGTCCGTGTAACCGCATGGAAGAACTCTGCTCTCCCTGTGCGGATTTCCGTAAAATTAGATGTTGGAGGATTTTTCGAAAATCTGCCGAGAAACCCCAAGTTTCATTAAAATATGACAAGAATAACGGATGCTCACATTAAGGCCTATGTACATTTATGGCAATATCGCGCTCGGTTCGCCTTAGAATGAGAAATGTTTTAGATAAAATAGAAGATAAAATCAAAACACATTTTATATTCAGTAAATTTACCCGAAAGTGGCGCTGTTTTTTGAGATCACGTGGAAAAAATATTGTACAGCCAGGGAGAACACAGATGACAAAAATACAGGGTGAATGGGCTACAGACACACACTCGCATTTTATTCTACTTATTGCTTTCCCACGGCAACAATGATTACATGAACGTGCCTCAATTATACCTTAGTCAGTACATCGTCTGCCTTTTGTTGGTAATGGCTTTGTTATAAACTTCCACCCGCTAGGCAGTCCTGCCATGTGTTTAATGTACTGACACTTCAGAAGTAATCTCACATTATAAACAGGGGTCCGTGATTAATCTTTGAAAACTGAGGCAAACAAGTTTTCCAGATAAGTGACAATAACAAATACCTAATTTCTTTCTTAGGGAATGAGTGGATAAGAATGTTATCATAACCTGACGTGTCACAATCATTAATATCCAAGACCACCATTTCACAAGGACCTGAGCCATTTCCATCCCTCTTTCATCTAGAATAAATTCCTTCTTCTTTCAATTTTCATCTAGCAACTTCTAAGTCTGAATTGCACGTTTTCCAGGAATTATCTCCAAGAAAACTCTCTAAGCATTTCTCAGTTTTCCCAGTCGTGGCCAGTACTACGTATTCTTATAACAGAACCTCCTAGATGCGCTAATTTCTCAAATTTAATTTTGGAATAAAACTCTACATGTTTCAGACAGTTCCTTTGTCCATCATCAGGAGTTTTTCACTGTACCCACAGCAATGGTACATGTCATACGGGTTTGCTGACAGCAAGCTGTCAGAAAACCTGTATGACATGTAACATTGCTGTGTGTACAGTGAAAAACTCCTGATGATGGACAAAGGAATTGTCTGAAACGTATAGAGTTTAATTCCAAAAATAAATTTGAGATATAAGTGCATCTAGTTGGTTTTATTATAAGAATTTATCACGGTGTACGGTCTCCTGAACTTCAAACTCTTCTACGTATATTTCACAACCCTCACAATTCAAGATACCTAAAGCAAGATTTACCTTTTAAGCTACATCTGCAATTTTCTCTCAAGAGATTCTTCACAAAATTAGGCACAAACGTTTCTTCAACAATTTACATATTCTTTAAGTTTATGAATATTCCTTTATTCTGGGATATGGCGTTGCGTTTCTGCACAGTTGGAAAGCACCCGATTATACCGCTGCGAAAACCTCAAAACACGCTCTTGCAAGAAACGTTACGTTATCAGAGGAAAAGTCCACTATTACACACACAGACACACACACACACACACAAACAAACAAAACAGTAGACGTATTTATTTTATCTTGATATCCTACAGTTTACACGAGGACCAAATTCTAGGGAAAGTCGAATATGTTGTATTTAATCTTTATGGGTGAAACAGGGAATATACAGTAGCACAGATGAAGCAAAAATAAGTCACTCTCAAAAATTTTAACCCTTATCCTGCTAATGTGGAGAATATGGCGAGCTCCTAATAATGCTAGCAAATGGCAGATGGGATTAAATTCGGCGTTTAAAGGGTTAATGTGGTTTCCCAATACAGAGGATAAGAAATTCGTGTATCTAGTTTCTTTCCTGTGTTCGACAGTGCAACTACCTGTTCCTAGCCAGATCGAAAACTACATAGCAAAAAAAAAAAAATTTGGAAACCTTAAAGTGTGCAAAATTCTCCGTTGTGATCGGCATTTAAGAAAACACAGATAGAAGTAAATTCTATTTTCGTGCAGCGTCTTCTTTCTGGTGAAATTATTTTGGCCTTGACTCGTTCGTAGCTGCAATAAATTAACTTCATTGTCTTTAACAAAGAAATAAAAAAGAATGAATTTAAGAAACTGTGGTACTTCGGTGACGTACAGCATTAGGTTCTATATTTATAGATAATAAAATGGATGTGCAAATGCAAGGCATAATCACACTTTCCGTAAATTAAACAAGCACTTAGTGTTGACTAATAAGGTGTGTGTGTGTGTGTGTGTGTGTGTGTGTGTGTGTGTGTGTGTTTTACGGCGAATGTAACACTTTTGCAACTTACATTCGTATTTTGTACTCAGAAGAAATCCGGACTCGAAACTAAACAAGAGTTTGAACCCAATTCACAGCCCGATTATTCCAACTTGATATCTCTACTCTCACACGTTCTCTGCAGACGAACATTAGGACGATAACTTGAAAATAAATAACGACCTCTACTTTCCACAACTTTCCAAATCAACTATGCGTAATCAATAAGGTAAACAGCCAACTAGATGCAATAATAATAATTTATTAATAATTTCAATCAGCTCAACATGTTTCGAGTGATAATTTCGCCCATCCTCAGAAGCACTAGACGGTATTTACAGCTTATGGCATAATGCATCGTCGATGCATTATACCACAAGCTGTAAATACATTATAGTCCTCCTGAGGATGGGCGAAATTATCGCTCGAAACATGTTGAGCTGATTGAAATTATTAATAAATTGTTATTGTTGCATCTAGTTGGTTGTTTACGTTATTATATCAATGATGCACGTTCACACAAACAATAAAATGCATAATCAACTTACAAACAACACCCGAACAAAACATAAGTGGCTAAAACGTGCAGCAATGTAGAGCAACTAAATATAAATATGAAAGTAGTTCAGAGCCGTTTCTTTACCCTTTAAAACTCGGTTGTTCCTACATGAACTGACACACCTTACGTAACTCTGCGTTCCTCCCCCCCCCCCCCCCCCCCCCCTTTTTTTTTTTTTTTTTTTTTTTTTCTATTAAAAAAAAAAAAATATAAACTCT
>Ga0123355_10008650_pt1 | contig 15382 bp, 9 predicted proteins | sample TergutEmb28metaG_3_FD_89872 | JGI IMG/M metagenome (GOLD analysis project Ga0123355, IMG submission 89872) | Embiratermes neotenicus P1 segment gut microbial communities from Petit-Saut dam, French Guiana - Emb289 P1 | ecosystem: Host-associated > Arthropoda: Insects > Digestive system > Gut ... | reverse complement strand
CGTTTCGCTTTTCCTATAAGTACACGCGCAAGCAGTTTGGCGATTGGCCGAACCATCGAATTTTGTCGCTTGAGCCGGTAATTTCTCTTCCCGGGCCAAGCGACGATGAACTACTGCCGCTGGGACCTGTCTGGTTGGGAGTTCCGACCGACATTGATTTCCGCAGCCGGCTGGAGTTGCCCAAAGGATACCGGCCCACCCTGCCTGAGCCGATTCACCTGAAGCGGGATTTTGCGCAGTTTGACGCCACCTACGAATTCAAGGATGGAAAGCTGATCAGCGAGCGCCATTTCAGGAGTTTTCTCAGAGAAGTGCCGGCCGCCGAGAGGGAGCAATACAGGCAGTTTGCCAAAACGATCGAAGGCGACTATGGCACGTTCATTCCCATCATGTCGGGATCGGGTTGGTCTGTCGCGGCAAATCGTAATGCCCAAAATTTGAGCTCGGTGAGTAGTCTGCGGAATCTGCCTGACAGCCCCAATGAAGAGGCAATGCGGCTGGATCGTGAGGGGCATGATGCAATCGAAAAAAACGATCTGCAGACTGCGGTGTCTTCGTTCTATCGGGCCGTCGCCGCGGATCCCAAATTTACCCGCGCCTGGGTGATGTTGGGCACGCTGCTGCTTGCACAGAAGCAGAAGGACGCCGGGATGGATGCATTTCACAAGGCTATCGCACTTGATCCCGAGGAAGCCGCAATCCCGAAGGCTCAGGGATTCGGTTTAATGGCAAATGAACAGTACGACGACGCGGTCACCGTGTGGCAGGACTTTGTCAAGGTGCATCCGGACGACGTCGATGGTCCTTCCAACCTGGGCAGTTGTTTGCTTCAGCAGAAGAAATATCCAGAGGCGGCGGCTGCCCTCGAAGCCGCCGTCAAAATTCGCGCAGATCGTCCGAATCTGTTCATGGACCTGGGCTCGGCATATCTAGAGGCCGGTGAGCGGGACAAAGCGGCAGAGGCATTCAGCAAAATCGCGGCGGTGGACCCCGATGGCAGCTATCTCCATGATGTCGCCTACCGGATGACCAAAGCGAACCTGAAGTTGCCTCTCGCCCTGGAGTACGCGAAGAAGGCCGTGCGGAATGCCGAAGAAGATTCTCAGAACATCACTCTCTCGAATCTGACAATCGACGATGTGAAGAGAATCTTCCGTTTAGCCGCCAACTGGGACACGCTGGGATGGGCCAGCGAAAAGACTTCGGATTTTTCCGCGGCGGACCAGTACTTACGGGCGGCCTGGAAGCTGACGCAAGACGGAGTGGTTGCCAGCCATCTCTGTGACCTTTATCGCCGGACCCACCAGACGGCAACCGCCATAAACATGTGCCGCATCGCTCTTTACCGCATTCCATTGTCAGCGAACTTGCCCCTGAGCGAATACAAGAATGAGCAGGAGGCAGCGCTGAACAACTTGAATCATCTTGTCACCAGCGGCCCCGTGGAGCCCAACGGAATACGCGATGCGTCCGACAAGGTCATTCACGAACGCTCATTCAATCTGCCGCGGTTCCTGCCAGGAACCGAAAGCGCCGAGTTCTTTGTGCTGTTCGCCTCGGATGGAAAGAGCAAGTTGTTCAAAGTGGAGGATGTGAAGTTCGTCAGCGGATCAGACAAGATGAAACTTCAGGGAAAGCAGTTGAAGATGATCGACTTCAATTTTCCCGCGCCGCTCGACAACGTTCCCACCCGCTTCGTCAGGCGAGGAATTCTCGGCTGTTACCAGTATAGTGGCTGTTCATTTGTGCTGCTCGAGGCCGCGTCGGTGCAATCGGTCAACTAGAGCAATCCGACTGCGGCGGCGTGTGAATCGCGATTGGGCGCTGAGAGCCGAAGCTATACCGAATCGCGCGAGGAATTCCCTGCCACACATTGCACCTCTTCCCCTCCGCCCGCACCATGGCGGCGTCAGGCCTGCAACTCCACGCTTTTTGAAATTCCGGCAGATTCGACGACGGCCCCATCACCCGGTACTTGGCAATCGGATGCGGATCGGTCGCGACCATCAACCGCTGTGCTTCTCGGACGAATCTCGTCCCCGCGAAATTGTCCCCACGCAAATAAAGAACTGCTGCTCCGGCGTGAACCCGTCAATGTCGGCTGGCCGCGGCTTTCCCGCGAGCGGCTTCTCATGGGCGAGAAACGCAATCTGGGCTCCTCCCGGATCGCCCATGCTCTCTCCAAGCACCAGTTTTCCGTTGTGGTGAATATCGTTCTCGGCTCGGCCGAGGGTCCGATAAGCGAGCTCTTTGAAAATCTCTGCTTGACTCCAAAGGCGCGGGCGTTGTGCAATATGTTGCAGTGCCATATATGGACAGCACATCTTCCCAGCGGGAATGGAAAAAGGGCAGCGCTGAGTTGCTGATTCTTTCGTTGGTGGAAGCCCGTCCGCGCCACGGCTACGAAATCTCAAAACTCATTGAGCAACGGTCGGAAGGCGCAGTGCGCTTCTACGCGGCTTCACTCTACCCGTTGCTCTATCGGTTGGAGAAGCGGGGCTGGATTCAGGGTCGATGGGTTGAAAAGAGCGGGCAACGCCGACGACGCTACTACCGGCTCACGCAAAAGGGTCAGCAAGTCCTGGCCTCGCAGCGACGCGGCTGGCAAGCTTTCGTCAAGGCAATCAACCGCATCACGGAGGCTGAAAATGCCTGATTGGAAGCCGGAGATCCTCCGCAGACTCTCCCCGGTGAACCTCGCTCCAGCGCGGGAAGCAGAAATTGCCGACGAACTTGCGCAACACCTCGAAGACCGCTATCAGGAATTTCTCGCACGGGGTGAAACACGCGAAGCGGCCCAGCGCGCGGCCCTGGATGAATTGTGCGGCGAAAATATGCTGGCCCGCAGCCTGCAACACGTCGAGCGCGAACCGGGTCGCGAGCCCATCGCGGTGGGCAGCGCCGCCGGAAATAATTTCTTCTCCATGATTGTCCAGGACATACGCTACGCGCTGCGCATGCTGGCGAAGAGTCCTGGATTCGCGGCGATCGCGATCGGCTCGCTGGCACTGGGGATCGGCGCCAACACGGCAATCTACACGGCCGCGCAACACATGCTGCTCGATCGGCTGAGCGTTTCTCATCCCGAGCAGCTGCGGATGTTCTATTGGAGCGAGCCGCGCGACGGTGTTGTCGAAGACATGTGGGGTTATTGGGACGGTCTGCCGGGCGGGGGCCAGGTCTCCACTTCCTTTTCCTATCCGGTGTATGAACAGTTACGGCATCGGAACCAGTCTCTCGCGGATGTTATGGCGTTCAAGCCGTACGGACGCATGACTGTGACCATTCGCGGCGAATCCCAGGCGACAGAAGCGGAAATGGTTTCTGGCAACTACTACTCCGTGCTGGGAGTGCGACCGCAACTGGGACGCGAAATTGAGGAATCCGACGACGGGCAAATTGGCAGCGGGCCGGTGGTGACGATCAGCGACCGGCTTTGGAGGAATCGTTTTGGGCGGTCGCCGGATGTGATCGGTAAAAGCATTCTGGTGAATGCAACCCCGATGACGGTGGTGGGAGTGAATCCACCGGGGTTCACAGGAGCATTTTCGGCACAGGGGGCGCCTGACCTGTTTCTCCCCTTCAGCATGCAGCCCATTGTTGCACCGCAGGACTTCGACGCAGCCCCGTCGCCTTCACTGCTGACCAACAAAAGCCTGTGGTGGGTGCTGGTGATGGGGCGTGTCAAACGGGATTTCCCCGCAGCAAGGGCAGAGGCCGCACTCAATGTGACGCTGAACGTAGCAGTGCGCGCGACCATGCCGATAAGTAAAGACAGCCAGATTCCCAGATTGCTGCTACGCGATGGAAGCCGGGGACAGAATCCAGACGTCGATGATTTCGGGAAGCCGATTTATGTGCTGCTCGGGCTTGCAGGTCTGGTGCTGCTGCTGGCGTGCGCGAACCTGGCCAACCTGCTGCTGGCACGTGCAGGCACGCGGAAACGGGAGACAAGCACACGGCTTGCGCTGGGCGCCGGCCGTGGGCGCATTCTGTGCCAGAGGATGACGGAGAGCCTGCTGCTTTCGCTCCTGAGCGGAGTGGCAGGATTGTTGCTGGCATGGATGGTTCGCAACGTAGTTCCACGGCTGCTGTCGGACTCATGGGCGCCGCCGGCATTTTCAGCAAAATTCAGCTGGCCGATCTTTGCGGTTGCAATGGCGCTGTCGATCCTGACTGGGATTATCTTCGGGCTCGTGCCCGCATGGCAGGCTACGCGCGTCGAGGTCGGCGCAGCCCTGAAGGACAGCGGACAGACGATCACACATCGGCGGCGCGGGCTTACCGGCAAAACAATCGTCATGGTGCAGGTGGCGCTCTCGGTGCTGCTCGTAATCGGCGCCGGACTCTTCGTGCGAACCCTGATGCAGCTGGGGCGAACCCCGCTTGGATTCCAATCGCACAATCTGCTGCTGTTCAACGTCGAACTGCCGGAGAAGCTTTATCCGAAGGCGGCGAGCACACCGATTTTGCAGCATCTGGAGGAAAGGCTGTCTGCCGTTCCGGGGGTACAGAACGTGACCCTGACGCGCGTGCCGCTGATTTCGGGCAGCGTGAGCGGCCACACATTTGTTCCCGAAGGGCAGCAGCGCAAGGCAGAGGGAAACCCAAGCGTGCTGACGAACGACGTCGGCTCGAACTTCTTTGTGACCTTCGGCATTCCGATCAAAATCGGGCGTGGATTCGACGCGAGCGACACCCCGACTTCGCGGAAAGTGGCGGTGGTGAATGAGAGCCTGGCGAACAAGTACTATCCGAACCAGAATCCGGTGGGCAGGACATTCCAGGCAGGATCAAACCATCCCCTTACCGTTCAAATTGTTGGCGTATGCGGAGATGCGAATTACCGCCGTGTTCGCAAAGATTTGGAGCCAACATATTTTGCGCCGTACTGGCAAGCCGACGACGGAATACACACGGCCACATTTGCCATCGCTACGCCGCTCGAGGGCCTCGCCATCCTGCCGTCGCTCAGAGACGCGCTGTGGCGGGTGGATGCGAATCTGCCGATGCTGGACGTACGCACGCAGGATGAGCAAATCGCCTCCAACCTGCGGCAGGAGCGGATTTTTGCGGTTCTCGCCAGCGGCTTTGGTGTGCTGGCGCTGGTGCTTGCCTGCGTCGGAATCTACGGCATCATGGCGTACTCAGTGTCGCAGCGTACAAACGAGATTGGCATTCGTCTCGCGTTGGGAGCCGTACCTGCGCAGATTCGCGGCATGGTGCTGCGCGAGAGCACGTGGATTACGGGGGCGGGACTGGTGGCGGGAGTTGCCGGCGCGCTGGCTCTGGTGCGGCTGGTGAAGTCGATGCTGTATGGAATTGCGCCGTACGATCCGGTCACGCTGGCCGGCGCGGTGGCGGTGATGCTGGGCGTGGCGCTCGTTGCGAGCTGGGTTCCGGCGCGGCGGGCGGCAGATGTGGAGCCGATGGAGGCGCTGCGTCACGAATGAGAGAGGGGAGGCCAGCCGCATCGCTCGTGGAGATCCCTACCACACATCGCACCTCTTGCTCTCCGGTCGCACCATGGCGGCGTCAGGCCTGCAACTCCACGCTTTTTGAAATTCCGGCAGATTCGACAAGGGCCCAATCACCCGGTACTTGGCAATCGGATGCGGATCGGTAGCGACCATCAACCGCTGTGCCTCCGGACGAATCTCGTCCCCGCGAAATTGTCCCCATGCAATAAAGAACTGCTGCTCCGGCGTGAACCCGTCAATGTCGGCTGGCCGCGGCTTTCCCGCAAGCGACTTCTCGTAGGCGAGAAACGCAATCTGGGCTCCTCCCAGATCGCCAATGCTCTCTCCAAGCACCAGTTTTCCGTTGTGGTGAATATCGTTCTCGATGTAGTAGTGATCGAACTGGTCGGCAACACACGCCGCTCGCGATTGAAAATCTTTCAGGTCAGTCTCGGTCCACCAGTTTCTCAGACGTCCCAGAAAGTCATATTGCGCACCCTGGTCGTCAAAGCCGTGCGAAATCTCATGCCCGATTACCACTCCAATGGCGCCATAGTTCACCGCGTCCACCGCGTTGCCATCGAACGCCGGAGGCTGCAGAATCCCCGCCGGGAACTCAATTTGGTTCATCAGAGGGTTGTAAGAGGCGTCGGAGGTTGGCGGTGTCATCCCCCAGCGCCCGCGATCGACCGCTTTGCCGATCGTCGACCGGTCATCCTCGGCCACAAACTTCCTGCCCGCGATCATATCTTCAAAAAGCGCGTCGCGGCGAACGTCCACATGGCTGTAATCCTTCCATTTATCGGGATATCCGATTTTGGGATTAAACGTCGCGATCTTCGCCATTGCCTTTTCTTTTGTATCGTCGCTCATCCACGGCCGGCTCAGGATCTCGTCGCGCATCGCGGCCAACAGATTGCGAACCATCTCCTGCATGCGCGCCTTGGCTGCGGGAGGAAAATACTTCTCGACATACTTCTTCCCCAACGCCTCTCCGAACAGCTGGTCGCTCGACTCGACACAGCGTTTCCAGCGCGGCTTCAACTCCGCCACGCCTGCCAGGTATTTGCCGTTGAAGGCAAATTCCTCTTCCACAAACGGCTCGGAGAGCGAGTTGGCCAGCGAATTGAGAAGATGCCACTTCAAGTAGATCTTCCAGTCGGCCAGCGGCGTCTGCTCGATCTGGCGGTCGACTTCCTCGATGAATTTGGGTTCCTCGACGTTCAAGTCGACATCGGTCGCCAGTTGCCGGGACTTGAAATAAGCCGCCCAATCCAGGTGCGGAGCCAACGCTTCGAGTTGCCGAAACGTCGTGTTGTGGTCGGTGGCCGCGGGATCGCGCAGGGCGACGTTATCGAGCGAAGCCTGGGCCAACCTGGTCTCCATCGCCAGGATGGTCTGCGCCGCGGCCGCCGCCGACTTCGAATCCCAGCCCGCGAGTTCGAGCATCGCTGCCACGTGCGCCGCATATTTCTCCCGCGCTTCCTTAAACCGCGGTTCCGGCTTCAGATAATAATCACGATCCGGCAGCCCCAGCCCGCTCGCGCTTATATCGGCCTGCACCCACGACGGCTTGTGTGGATCCGGCTGGCCTCCGAAGCCAAACGGCACTTCGACCAGAATGTCATGCATCTCCGCCATCACTGGCTCGAGGCCGGCCACATTGCGCGCCGCGTCGATCTTCCGAAACCACGGCTGGATGGGTTCGGTCCCCCGCGCGTTCACCCGCGCCTCGTCCATGCAGGCGCCGTAGTAATCGCCGATGATCTGCTCGGTGCTTCCCTTGGGGGCGCCCTTGTCGGCTGCCGCGGCTTCCAGAATTTCGTGCAATCGGTCCTTCGCCGACTCGCCCGCCTGCCAGCGCTTGCTCCATCGCGTCATGGATGCCGGAATGGGATTGTTCGCCCGCCAGGTTCCATTCGCAAATTCGAAAAAGTCATCGCAGGGCTGCACCTTGCGGTCGAGATCGCTGACGTCAATGCCATGCAGGGAAGAATTCTGCGTCCAAGCCAGCGAAGCCAAAGCAAGCAACCCGAGAATCACCGCAGAACCGCGCCAAGCAGGCATGAAAGTCTCCGGGAAATAATTATTCTTGCGGACAGCCATTGTAGATCAGGAAAACCGCCCGACGCGGGAGGAAGCAGAAGGAAGGGTTAAGGAAACGCAGAGGAAGGAAAATTCAATCCGCGGAGAAACAATCCAGGAAGGCGCAGAGCCGGCTACCCGTCCGCCTTGAGTAATGGCGGAAACACCCTCGGAGGGCCGCGCATCACAATCTCGTTCGGGGAGGCTCGCCGCCTTTATTTCATACGGGGGACCGACCGCAGGTTATTCGCGTGCCGCAAATGCCGGATCTCCGGGCTTCAGCCTTCAGCTCTGCAACCGCAGCCATCCCGCCGTTGGCGGGGCAGCCACAAATAACCTGCGGTGCCTTTGCAGCAAGGATACGGTCGGCGAAACGCAGGTTCCTTCCCCTGTCGGATGCAAACCCTGCGATAGGGAAACAGCCCTAACGAGCCGCACTGGCGTGCGCTGAAGGCAGCGGATAGTACCCCGCCTTGGTGTAGATGTTCAGCCCCTTCTTGTCCACGAGCACTTCAATCGTCCGGTAGGCTGAGCTGCCCTTCACCGCAGGGGCGTTGTAGCCCAAGGTGTAGATGTCGCGCGCATCGGATGTGATCGAGGAATACGCATCCTCAATCGAATTGCGCATCAGCCCGTAGTAGGGCTCTCCTCCGCCCGTGGCATTGGTGTACTTCGGCAGGATGTTGCTATATCCCTGCCAGAGCAGGTGATGAATTTTGTCGACCTGCCGGTATGCGGGTAGTGCACTCTGCCCGACCACCACCGCTTTCACCTGAATCCCGAAGGTCTGGAGCAGCCGCAGCACTTCCTTGTACCCCGCCGTACTACCCCGCTCCTGTCCATCGCTGATCACCAGGATTACCTTATGCCGCGTTTGCCGCGTCTTGTCCGTCCTCTGCTCTGTCCTGTCCCGCTGGATGAGGTCCAGACCAGCGCGCAGGATCGCATCGTTCAATACGTGCGATTCAATCGGCGGAGTGACTACCGGCGCCACCCCGGGCCCACCGACCGGCAACCCGTTCACCATCGGGGGCTGGCTTGAGAGTGGCCCTCCCAGCACCGGAGGTCCATTGTTCCGGCCTCGTACCAGCTTCAACTCATCCAGTGTCGCCGTCAGATGCTCCGGGCGATGCGTGAAATCCATTAACTGGCTCACCGTGCCGCTGTAGGTGTAGAGCGCAAACTCATCGTACGGACTAAACGCCGCCGTCAGGGCCGAAAACGTTTCATTGACCTGCTGCAATGTCACATCCGGCAGGGAGGTATTCAGTACAATTGCCACCGACAATGCAAACGGGTCGCTCGTGAAATAGGTCAGTTTCTGTGGGACGCCATTCTCCTTGACAACGAAATCCTTGGCCAGGAGCCCCTCCACCCGCTGCCCCTGCTTGTTCTTCACCATGACCGGAATCTGAACCAGATTCACTCCGGTTCTAAACTTGTACGGTTCTTCCTGGGCTCCCCCCTGAGGCTCATCGGCCGCTGGCACGCTTCCCGGCGGGACCGTCTCCACCGGCGGCATGGGAGGCGCTGGAGTTGGTTTCTCCGCATCCGGCGGGGCCGTATCCGCTGACGAAGACTGTCCGGGTTCGAGGGGAGGTGCGCCGGGTTTTTGCCCGGCCGGATCCGGCGCCCGGTCGGTAGGCTGCGGAAGCCTGGCAACCGGCGGCTGAACCGCTGAAGGCGCATCCGGGATGTCCTGTGTTTGCTGAGCGTTGGCTGGAACCTGGCTTTGACTCTGCCCGTTGCCCTGTGCCCAAATCGCCGGAACCGCGAGAAACAACGCCATTCCCACCACCGCCCGCCGCCAAGCGGCACCAGAACGCTTCCCCTGGCACAAGCTCCGACGGGGCCATAGACACGGAGTCACTCCTTGAAGATCGCTTTGCATTGGAGCTCCGTCTGACAGAATCATCGTTTCCCTCGATAAAAAAATATTCCCTGTACCTTTGGGATGCCAATTTGGACCGATTTGGTGCATCTAAAGCTGAAGGATTAGACTAACACTAACAAAGAACTGCCCGAGAGTCCCAGATGCCGAAACGCGTTGCTCAAACCACGCTTCTACCCCTAGTCCTTCTGTCACTTCTCTCAGCCTTCCAGACGGCCTTTGCCCAGCAGCCGTCCCAGGGCCAGCCGCAAACAGATCAGAAGCCGGACGACTCTCAGGAACCCGCCGAAAAGCTCAAAGTCAACGTCAACGTAGTCTCGGTCCTGTTTAACGTCAAAGACAAACACGGCGCTCTGATTCCCAACCTCACGAAAGACGACTTCGAAATTGCCGAAGACGGCAAAACCCAAACCATCAAGTACTTCAACGCCGAATCGAACCTGCCCCTCACGCTGGGTATCATGATCGACTCCAGCGCCAGCCAGCGCAACGTCCTCGACATGGAAAAGCAAGTCGGCGGCGCTTTCCTCAAGCAGATCCTCACCGATAAGGATGAGGCCTATGTGATCGGCTTCGATATCTCCGTCGACCTGCTACAGGATTTTACTCGCGACGTCCACCGGCTGCAGGCCGCCTTGGACAAGGTGAAGATCGGAACCGAAGTCGCCACCGGCGGGATCCCCGGCATGGGCGGCGGCCCGATTCCCAACCAGAACCCTCCGGGTACGCTGCTGTTTGACGCCGTCTATCTTTCCGCCCACGACATGCTTTCCAAGGAGGTCGGCCGCAAGGCCATGATCCTCCTTACCGACGGACAGGACGAAGGCAGCAAGCTCAAGATCAAAGACGCCATGGAAGCGGCTCAGAAAGCCGATGCCATTGTCTACGTCCTGCTCTGCGCCGACCGCGGCAGCTACTTTGGCTCCGGCATGATGTATAACGGCGAATTCGACATGAAGAAGCTTACCGAGGCCACCGGAGGCCGCGTCGTCAACGTCGGCAACAAATTCGACAAGCTGCGAGATGCCTTTGATCAAATCGCCGCCGAACTCCGCAGCCAGTACAGCATCGGCTACACCCCCACCAACCTCAAACGGGATGGTACCTACCGCAAGCTGGAAATCAAGAACAAACAGAACTACAAAATCCAGGCCCGCGCCGGATATTACGCCGGCATGGCGGCCGACAACAACTAGCAAGCCACGATCACAGCCCTGCCGCTGGCGCCGCCAGAAGTTGCTCCGGCGCCGCGCCGGCTGTGGCCAAGGCTCCCCGCCCTCAGTATCAGGCACCAGCGTCTGGAGAGATCGGCAACGAGACCAGCACCGTAGTGCCCTGTTCTGAGGATTTGACTTCCAGAGTCCCTCCCAGATATCGAAGCCGCTCCGCCATACCGCGGAGACCGACACCCCCGCCCGAAGATTTCCAACTCGATTGCCTCTCCCTGGGGATGCCTCTGCCCGCATCTCTGATCTCGACAGCCAGGCGGTCCCTCCCTGACATGACCTTCACGCTGCAGGAAGGACTCCCGGAGTGGCGATGGATATTCGTCAGCGATTCTTGAACCGCTCGAAAGATTGCCATCTCCACATCGGCGGGAAAGCGACCGAGGTTCGTGGGCAGAGCGAGGGTGGCCGCGATTTTGCTTCTTTCCGCAAAACCATCCACGTACCACCGAAGAGCGGAAGCGAGACCAACCTCGTCGAGCAACGGGGGATGCAGCAGATGGGAAATCGTGCGGATTTCCTGATTGAGCTGCCCCAGTATCTCGGCGTTTTCGTCGACGCGCTTCGCCGCCTCGCTGCTCAGGTTGTCGGCTTCGGCCTTGACCAGCGCCACGTTCATCGACATCGCCGTCAGCAATTGGCCCACGCTGTCGTGTAATTCCCGGGCCAGACGCCTGCGCTCCTCATCCTGCATTTGCTGCAAACGGGAAGAGAGTTCGCGCAGTTCGTGGTTTGCAACCTGGAGCTCAGCCGTCCTCTGCTCGACCCGAAGCTCCAGTTCGGCGCGCAGAGTCCGTTCGTGTTCGGCTCCCTGGCTGCGTAAGCGGCTCAAGGCAAGATGGGCCCCCACCCGGGCCAGCAGTTCGCGGGCGGTAAACGGCTTGACGATGTAGTCATCAGCCCCGGCTTGTATTCCTTCAATGCGTGCGTCTTCTCCCGCCCGCGCCGAAAGCAGGATTACGGGAATCGTACGGGTGGACTCGGTTGCACGAAGTTCCCGCAACAGGCCAAACCCGTCAATTCCCGGCATCATTACATCGGTCAGCACAAGGTCCGGTGGATCTTTGCGGGCCGCTGCCAGTGCGTCGAGTCCGTTGGACACGGTATGCACCTCGTAGCAGTCCCCGAGCAGGCGGCGCACGTATTCCCGCATATCAGCATTGTCATCCGCCACGAGAATGCGCCCGGTCGTGGTTTGCATGTGTGGCGCCTGCACGGAATCCGAGGCGAATAGCCGGGGCAGTTCGGTCCGCCGCCCGGTCCCAGGCAGCCAGCGCAATGCTTCATAGACAAAAGCTGGCGCAGAAACGCCGGTTGAGGTCAAAATCCGCCCCTTGCTCAACTGCTCCTCCGGCAGGTGCGCGCGGCCTTTCGGAATCGACACCAGAAAGGTGCTCCCTTTTCCCACCGTGCTCTGGACCCGGACCGTGCCAGCGTGCAGTCTGGCCAGTTCCTGAACCAGCGCCAGTCCGATTCCAGTGCCCTCATGGGTCCGGCCGCGCATGCCCTCGATGCGATGAAAGCGTTTGAATACTTCCGATTGTTGGTCTTTCGCAATACCGATGCCGGTGTCTTCCACCCGCAGCTCGATCTTTTCTTCGACCGCTCCAAGCCGGACGGTGACTCCTCCCGTAAGCGTAAACTTCAATGCGTTTGAAATCAGGTTGAGCACGATCTTTTCCCACATGTCTCGATCGACGTATGCGGGCTCGGACAAAGCTGGACAGTCCACGACAAACTCCAGACCCGCCTCCTCCATCGCAGAGCGGAACGCGCTCGCCGCATCTGCGGTGAGAGCAGCCAGATCAGTGGGCTCATAGATCGCCTGAACGCGTCCGGCTTCGATCCGCGAAAAGTCCAGCAGGGTGTTGACCAGCTTCAGCAGACGCATGCTGTTGCCGTGGACCAGTTGCAATTCCTCCCGGCTTACGACCGCGGCAGGCTGGGCGCGATCGAGCATCGCCTCGAGTGGTCCAACCATGAGAGTCAGAGGCGTCCGGAATTCATGGCTCACATTCGAGAAGAACAGGGTTTTCGCACGATCGAGTTCCGCCAGCATCTGGGCGCGCTTTCTTTCCTCCTGGTGAGCTCTGGCTGCTGCCAGACTGCTGGCCAACTGGGAAGCGCAGAGATCGAGAAACACTCGATAGTCCTGATCGAATCGCTTCCCGGCGCTCAAACCCACCAGGAAGCAGCCGACCGGAGTCGAATGCCCGGGCAGCAGCACCGGCATCACCATCGCCTCCGACGGGGCCACCCCCCACACGCCAGCCGGTAAGTTCAGGGAGTCGAGGTCCGTGAGCACAGAGGCTTTGCCTGAGCGGAGCACTTCGCCAACCGCAACCAGCAAGGACGATTCGAGACCACCCAGTTCCTTTTTTCCGCTGCACAGAAAATTGCCCGGGTCCAACCCTGTGCACACTTTAGGCTCGATCGATTGTCCGTCGGAACCGAGCAGGTAAAGAACGGAAAACGAGAAGTCGTAGCGATTCTTGCTCAAAATCTCTGTCGCCAGACCGAACATCTGGATTTCTGAGTCCGCGTTGGCAATCCGGGCCGCCAATTCACGCAGCGTATTCAGGCGGCGTTCCGCAATCAGCCGTTCCGTTGTTTCCATTACCGCCGTGAACACCCCGCCAATGGCGCCGGTCTCGATTCTTACGGGACTGAATGAGAATGAGAAGTAGCACTCCTCGGGATAGCCAAACCGCTCGAGCGGAAGCAGCAGATCGTCGGACCAGGTCGCTTCACCCGTCGCAATCACGCTGTCGAGCATGGGCCCGATCGTGTCCCAGACTTCTGCCCAACAGTCGCGGCAACGCTGGCCAAGGGCCCGCGGGTGTTTGCTGCCCAGAATCGTACTGTAGGCATCGTTATAAAGCACTGTGTAGTCAGGTCCCCAGTACAGAACGATCGGAAAGCGGGAGGCCAGGCAGATGCTGAGAGACGTTCGCAAACTCTGGGGCCAATGGGTGATCGCCCCCAGGCTGGTTTTCGACCAATCCACGGTGCGCATAAGCGCACCCATTTGCCCGCCACCTGAGATGATGTCAGCGACCGACGAGGCGGAACCGTCTGCAGGGCGCGCAGTCATAGGCTGGGTCTGTTCCCAGCCGACATTCTACCCGCTACCCGTTGTGATCGGGGATTTTCCGGGACCGGACGAATCGCCGGGAAAAGCATGGGTTCTTTCTGCTGGTTTCGCGGGCGCGAGTGACTCTGCATGTTGGGGCGTTGCGCGAAGCGGCGCGGGCACTCGGGCGCCAGACGATAATGGCTTTAGAAATCAGCCTTGCACAGGCAACGCTTCTCCGAGTGGGCGCACCTGTTTCTGATACACTCCTCTCCACTGGAGGGTCCCCATGCCACGCTTCTCCCGCCGGTCCTTTCTGCACCTGTCTGCTGCAGCATCCGCAATGGCCGCGTTCCGCATCACGACCGAACCCATGCTCGCGGCCGCATCCCGCCGCCGCCCTCATTCCCCCGACGCCGTATTGATCGATAATAACGAGAATCCCCTCGGCCCTACCCAGTCCGCGCGCGATGCCATGTCCGCCATCCTCCCGCAAGGTGGACGCTACTCCGATGAACTCACGGACAACCTGGTTGGCCTTTTCGCGAAAATGGAAGGCCTCAACCGCGACTACCTCCATGTCACCGCCGGCTCGACTCCACCACTCGCTCTCAGCATTCTTACCTTCACCTCGCCAAAGAGGAGCTTTGTCGCCGCCGATCCCACCTTTGAGTTAGGGATGAACGCTGCCAGCACTGCCGGCGCGCGCGTCGTCAATGTACCGCTGACGAGAAGCTATGGGCATGACGTCAAAGCCATGCTGGCCGCCGGTCCGGACGCCGGAGTCTTCTACGTCTGCAATCCCAACAACCCCACCGGCACAGTGACTCCGCACGCCGACATCGAGTACCTGGTCGCGAACAAACCAAAAGATTCGGTCGTGTTGGTCGATGAAGCCTACATCCACTTCAGCGAGACGCCCAGCGCGCTCGATCTGGTGAGGGCCGACAAAGACGTCATCGTCCTGCGCACTTTCTCCAAGGTCTACGGCATGGCCGGCCTGCGCTGCGGAATCGCTATCGCCCGCCCCGATCTCCTCAATCAATTCATGCAGCGTGGCGGTTTCAACTTCATGCCCATCACCGCTGTCGTCGCTGCCACCGCCAGCCTGGAAGATGCCAGCCTCGTCCCCGAACGCCGCCACATCAACGCCACCATCCGCCAGCAAACCTTCGACTGGCTCGCTCGCAACAACTTCTCCTTCATCCCCTCTGAAACCAATTTCTTCATGGTCGACACCAAACGCCCCGGCCAGGAAGTGCGCGACGCCATGGCCCGGGAAAATGTCCTGATCGGCCGAGTCTGGCCTATCATGCCAACCTACGTCCGGGTCACGGTAGGCACCCAGGAAGAAATGAGCAAATTCCAATCGGCCTTCCAAAAAGTCATGAAGGCATAAGCACCGCGCACCAGCCATCGAACCAGTATGAACCTGGCTCGTCGCGGTCTGCCGCATCCCCGATATACAATCACGCCGTGAGCGACGCCGTCCGCATCGCCATTCTTGGCGACTTCAACGCGGATTTCCGTTCACACCACGCCACCACCGCCTCGCTCGAGCACGCCGCCAAAAAACTCGACATGCGGGTGAAAAGCGACTGGCTGCCCACTCCGTCGCTGGCAGCGCCCGACGCGGAAAAGAAACTCG
>Ga0123355_10008649_pt1 | contig 15384 bp, 7 predicted proteins | sample TergutEmb28metaG_3_FD_89872 | JGI IMG/M metagenome (GOLD analysis project Ga0123355, IMG submission 89872) | Embiratermes neotenicus P1 segment gut microbial communities from Petit-Saut dam, French Guiana - Emb289 P1 | ecosystem: Host-associated > Arthropoda: Insects > Digestive system > Gut ... | reverse complement strand
CTGCGGTTACAGTTTTTAGTACTCCTGATGATGGGTGCTGTGACACCCGAAACATGTAGAGTAGCTTTGCAGTAAATAAATATCTGCATACTGTTGCATCTGGTTGGATTTTTATTCACATTGCATTAATCTTTATTTGTAAGTTTACAATATGCCATGTGCCTTCATGTTCGTATGCTTACTTGATAGACTGATAAGGAGACAGTTCAACATTATGTGGTCTGACCTATTGTCAGCATTATTAAGTGATCCACAAATATGCAGATAAGATGGCAGAATCATTTAGTTCCTCTTGCTGTTTAAATGGGCCTATGTGCCTCTCAAATTATTTATGATGTTTGATACCATGACTAACATTAATCTCTTGCTCTTGAAATGGTATATGATAGGCTTCTTTGTGCCTTGAGAATTGAAGAGATGTGGAATAGCATCTTGTAAATTCGCATAGCATCTTCCTTACATTGAATTGTCAGGTCATCATTGTAATTGTCTGTGTAATTTGTATTTCATTAGAGCAGTGACTAGCTGATAAATGATCATTAAATCAATATGCAGTCCAGGCTAACAACTGCATTAACTCCTGGTTTGACTCTGTAGAGGCATAATGAAGACAGCTTCCAGCAGACATCCTGTGAGGAAAACTGGGATTTGTAAGTTAAGTGTCAGTCTGTCAAATTACTGGAAACATGTTAATAAAAACTTATACTACAGCTTTCATCATCATCATCGTCATCATCATCATCATCGTCATCATCATCATCTGCTCCTCCTCCTCCTCTTTTGGTGCAACCATCCACATCAGACCCTCCCCTCATCAGTAGTTCATCTCCAGATGTTGCTGTCCTCTGCTGGCTTCCTCCTTCCTGTTATATTCAGTGGCAATGAGGTGTTCCTCTGATGTTATCTTCCCATCACAACCATGGTCTTCCCACACGTGTTTCTTTATGAAATTTTTCTTTCAGTACTTTTTTTGGTATTCTGATATTATCCATTTGGATTAAATGACCAGCTGATAGTATTTTGCCCTTCATTTCACTATAATAGGCCCATCCACCATTTCATAGAGCTTTTCATTATGTCTTGATCTCCATCCTAGGTTACTGATATAGACTTGTTTTAAAAGTTCTCAGTATTTTTCTTGCAAATATTGTTAAGGTTTCTTCTGATGTCTTGAGTCATTGTCCATGCTTTGCAGCCACAACTTAATACTGGTTGAATTGAAGCCTGGTATATTCTAAGTTTATCTACTCCCTTTGTTAGCTGTGATTTTATGATGGGTAGTAGGGAAGAGTGTACCTTCTTTGTTGCTTAATTGCCTTGTGTACATGTATTTCTACTTCCTCTTCATTTGTTCTTCATCTTTCAGCCCAGTGGCTGTTGAAATGAATTCATTTAAAAAATCCTTTGAATAATAAAATCAAAAGATCTGGGAAAGAACAGGTAGACATACAATGTCATTATTTAGAGCCTTACATAAAATTTCGTGTACCAGGGTGTTGATAAGTCCTTAGCCCGACCTGGAAGGAAACGAGCTCAGAAGCATGTGAGGGATGTGTGCGATTTCAGCAACATCAAGACGCGAGCTGTCATCAAGTTTTTTTTTTTTCCTGCAATGCAAGGGGCTGAAGGAAATTTGTGCCATTCTGATAGAAACATTAGCTTGTTTCTTTCCTGGTCAGGCTAAGGACTTATCAACACCCCTGTAAAATTAACCACAGGTAACCAGAATCAAAATAGTTCCGCAAATTGTAATGCAGGTCTTCTGCATTGTCTTTGTTTGGAATAAGGTACGTATGATATTACTTGTACATGAAGGACACATGGAACTAATATATGGCATTTGAAATTTTTTTCAAAACATGCCTAAAATTACAACATGGAAGGTCACAATATATGAAGCAACCAGCACTCAGTAGTGTAACCTCCAGCCTTTCTATTGAGTAACAATATTCAGCATGTGTAGTCTCAAAAAATAAAGAATTATTATTTGGAAATAAATTACACTGGCATGTCCCTCCACTTTTACTATTTCTGTTAGACAAAATTTCTTATAAAGTGCCAAAACTTGGGTGATTAGTTGCAAGCCTGTCACTTCAGAGGCCTGGGTTTTGTTGTGAGCTAGTTTATGTAAGATTTCTGGTGGACACAGTAGCACTGGGACAGGTTTTTCTCTTGAGTATTGGTTTACCCCTTGTAAACATCATACAATCAATGCTTCCCATCCAATCATGCTTTACAAAGTGCTTATAATCTTAGCAATTTATAAGTCATTAAACAACATGCTTAAGTATACATCTCATGTGTGACATACCTTTCATTTTAGGTTTTCCTGAAGTAAATACCCAAGAGCTTTCACATAAATGTAATTCCACAGCTATGTATCACTGGTGATAAACCCACATTTATCTTATACTGAGCCAGAACTGTTCACCTATTTTGGCTATTTAATCATACAACAGAATGTAAGTTGATGTTTCAGATTAACCTTTTGGCGCCGGAATTATTTTTTAAATTTTAGCACACTCTGTATATAAAATGTGAATAATCCAGGAACCAAATACGTTAGAATTATGAAACAAACTGCCTTTTGAAGAAGAAAAAACGGAGAGTATATACCATGTTTAAAATATTCAGTACCTATATGTATTGAATAAATATATAAAATGCAACGTTTTGAGGTTAGCGGTGCGGTATGACCATTATAGTCGTCATTAGGCGTCAAAAGGTTAATAGAGTTCTCAAATCCAGATGCATTGTTTGTTTACCAAGAAAGGCGAAAGACTGTTTGGCATAGTAGATGGTAAAAAGGAAGGGATACATACATGCATACATATTCATTTCTTAAATCCACAAAAATGTCATAAGACAAGTGGATATGAAACAAGTCAAAAACACAATAACAGCACTAACACTGGCACAAATAATACAAATTATAATAAAAACACGTGCAAAATATAAAAAGAGAGTATGAAAATTGTTATATATTACATATATTTACTATACAAAAAATCCCACTAGACATGAGAGTAAAACAAGTCGGTATAAGAAGAAGTTAATATATTAAAACATCAATTATGAGCATTACTTGTATTATCTTCAGAGAATTTAGTAAGTGAATGAAAAGAATGAGTAATAAGATATTTATGTAGCTCAAATTTAAATTTCACCTTATTCCTGAGATTCTTAATATTAGTTGGAAGATTATTGAAGATCTTCATAGCACAATAGGATACACCCTTTCAAAACAAGAAAGATTTGCAATAAGCAAGTACAACCTGGTATCCAATCCATGTACAAATAAGATAGGTAATTTTTATGATTTTCTATTACAAACGCCATTAATGAAAAAAATATACTGATACAATACATGTACAGTATCAAATTTTTTAAATAAATTTCTACATGAGCATGTAGCTGCTACACCACACATATGTCTAATGATTCTCTTTTGTAATGTAAATTACACAAAATAAACTGGTTGAATTTCCCCAGAAGATTGTACCATTTTTGATTATGGAATGGAAGTATGCAGTTGAACCAACCTCAGAACATTTGTGTGCGAGTGTGTGGAATAATGTAACTGTACAATGTGCAGCATCCAATTTAGCTAGAATTTGGTCTATAAGATTTTTCCAGTTTAGACTTTTATTGATTTTCATGACCAGAAATTTTGTATTTATTGTTGATTTAAACATACAGTATTTACAGAACTGAGAAAATGATTAATTTTGAATGCTGTCATAAGACTGAATCCAGGTATATTGGAGGTTTTTTTTTTTAATTTTTGGAACCTTGTTTGCAAAATATAGATATGGCAACAGAAAGTTTTTTTTTTTTTTAATAATGAAGTGAATTGCCCCATTGAATGAGTATGCGAAAACAGCGGGGTAGGGCGCATGTTGCTGGAGATATGAAAGTGTCAAACAATATTGCACAGAAGTTAAAACAGTAGTAAGTTTTTAGCGACTGATCTACCGTTGTATCAGCGAAATATTAGTACAGGCTGCCACCGAAGAGAATGTCGCCGTTTGCACAGGCAAATTAGAAACACCGCGCCCTTGAGGAATGACAGAAGTCACCGTCTCTGCCCTTAATATTACGTTAGTATAAAGATCTATAAAGTAATCATCCTTGCGCTGTAGTAAGGTGAATCGTGTGAAAGTTTATGCACAAACTGACTGGGATGTGTCTCCAAACACAACGGGATTCGTCACAGATCATATATGGCTTCGTTAATTTGAAGCGAAAAATAATGCAAGATTGAATAATCATTGCGCCTTCTATGAACTTGGTTTACTCAAAGATCGATAGTTCATTCACAATCTCAGTTCGTTGCAAGATACGTTTTGCCCATATTCTTACGGACTTGATAAACACGCATCTATAGACCGAAATGGGCTTTGTTAGTGGGCATGAATGAGTGTCCCAGGAAACTTGAAATTTTCTGTGGTTAAAAGGAACAAATATCTTTGACATTGCTATTCCCTTACCCTGCCACTTCGAAAAGGATTCGAAATTCACGCGATGTGGAATGGGCCTATTCAATGTTAAATGGCAATGAGGTAAATTGCCATTTATTTTTTTATATTGTTATAATGTACCACAGTCATAAAAAACGAATTGTCCGCAGCAAATTAGTCTCTACTATGACTTGTTTGTTTATTGTTATGGCAGATTCAACATGGCTACTAGAGGATATATGACTTATTTACTTTTTATTTTTACCTTCACGTTGTGTACAGGTATTTGTGACTTTGAAACTGATTTTTGTCGCTGTGAATACTTCATTATTGAGTTATATTCTTAATATTGTCGTGTGTGATGATTATAAATTGTGGCTGATTCTGAACCCCCTTTTAATCATTGGTTCCAAGGGCAGATATTTAATTCATTCATTCGTTCATAGGTTGTTCGTTGGATTTTGTTGTTGTTAGTACTGTTATTTAAACAATTTCTTAACAACAGCTTTTAAACTTCTAGGTGATTTAAGCAAGATGCTACAAGACAGTGATGATCCTCTAGACCCACCAGAACCTCCTGAGCCCCCAGGGAGTGAACCAGATCAAGAACATTTAAGATTGTTAAATGCTCAAACAAACCATATTTCTTCATCTGTTAAAAAGTACAAATGCCATTCTTGTGAAGCGCCAGATTGTACAATAACGCCACCATGTACAGCAGCACTGGAGGTATGTTAAGTATATAGGGTTTAATTTTTTTGTTTTGCATGTTCCTTGAAATGCAGTTTGCAGGCATCTTCTGTGCCTAATTTTGCTTCGAAGTCACCAAACAACAACATAGTGTGTTAACAGACAGCATAACTGTGTTAACAGAAACTGTACGTTTGTTAGATGCTTGAACGTAGTTCACAGATTCTTAGGTTCTATTAGAAAACCGAGAAGGTGCAATAAGTCCAGAAGTGGACATATGAACTTGAAACTGAACCACCAACCTTTACAGTGTTGTGTAATAACTTTCATATGGATTGGAAGAATGCAAGGCATGAAGAAGGGATATTGTGTTCAGTCCTGCCTGTCAACTTAAGGTGGAAGTGAAAGGATTTCTGTGAATAATTTTGGTTGCTACAACATTGTGCTCATGAGATTGGTGTCTTTATAACCAACGTTCATTAGTTCTGCCTACTATGAAAATTTAGCCACCTTGACTATGCCATGCTATGAATGAAGATGATCCATATTTTAGGAGTGGATTGGGAGAGTGTTTTTCTGTGCGTTTGTGATGAAAATTCTTCCTTCACAGACTTATTGCTTGGCATGATGAAGATACTTTCAGAATTAATGGTAAGTCTATTCCTAGGCAAAACATGCATTTGGTTTCCTTGGGGAATCCTCAACCAAAAGAACTAGGAAAGTAAGATGGCTGAAGAGGAACCAGTTGAGATTGAATATAGGACTGCTTACAGGATGCTGTCAGCATGAAGATCACCTCTTAAAACTGTAACTTGTAAACAGACCCATCTGTACATGGTGTAATGGCAATGATGAAATTGCTCCACATGTTCTGTGGACTGTGAGGCTTTGGCTGAAGTAAGATTTTCTCACTTGGGATTTTATTTTGTGTAAGAAAGCAACTGTCAGAGGTCCCATTAAGTGAAGTACTGGCCATTGTTAAAGGCGTAGGACTGTTAGAGGACTATTTTAGGAGGGAGTGTACAGTGGATCTCAAATGGCCACATAGCAGAGTCTGTGCAGATGCCCATTCCTTCAGTCAAATAGTAGTGTTTCCATTTATCACACTTGTGCATATTGGACCAAAGACAGATTATAGAAAGAGAGTGAGAGAAAAGTATTAATCTGCACACGAAAACCAGAGAGGGTTGAACAGTAGTCTGTCTTCCAGAGAAACCATTGTAACAGTAGTCCTTGTAAATGTGCTATGTGTTAATGAACATTTCACCAGTGAAAAGTTTTACTTGCAGGAACACTGAGTTTGATGATTTTACAGGAACAGATGAGAAATTTTCTAAATGCTCATTTATCCTAGTGATTAGCAGGACATAAAGGGAGTAGAGAGTGTCTGCCTTGAGCAAGAGCCTAATATCACTACACTTCTACTTGAGGGATGCTGTAAAGGACACTATATGCCAAGAACGTGACAGGAGTGTTGAAGCTGGGGCATGAATTTGAATGGCTTTTTTACCATGAACATACCTTTTCAAGTGTGTCTGTCATGTATCTTCATCAGCAATGCCTTGTCAGCAATGAGCATTCCAAACAATTGTGTCTGAAGGATAATTTTCGCAAGAATGTCATATTGTGTGTATGCTAGTAAATGATTAAAGTTTGAAGATATTTTTAGAGATGTGTGATGTATGGTAGAGCTACCATGTGTCCTCTTTTCCCTGGACGTATCCTCTTTTTCGACACAAAAATGTCTGTCTGGGTGTTTTTTTTTAATTTGTGGAGATGTTGGAGTTACTCTTTTGTGTTTCTTAAAATTTTACATATTTTAATGGTACTAAAATGCAAAAAATATATTTTTCTACTACTTTTTTAGAAGAAATATGTAATTGTTATAATACATTAGCATTTTCCCAGTCAAAACAACGTAGGAGCTTGGCAGCTGACCTTCAGAATGCCTTTGAAAACTTTGGTGGGAAATTCTGAGCAACTTAAACTCTGTGAAAAACATGCTTATAGAATGTTTCCATCTGAATTTCATACCAATGAAGTTTAAAGAACTACTAGCAGAGAAAAACTGAGAATGACTTCTAATAAAATTGTGACCTTTTATATGTCCTCTTGTTGAACTTGCTTTTTTGCTGATATGCCCTCTTTTTTATGGTCAGTAAGTGGGAAATTTCTTCTTTTCTTGTGATGATTATATGGTGACACTAATATATGAAGTTTTTGTTTGATACTAGAAGGAATGCTGGACCAGGGAACAGTCAGAACAGAACTATATAATTAATTGCAAAATAAATGAAATGTAGTATCGTTATTTGTGAAGAATGCCAGGTAACAGACAAATAAAATAAAGGTGAGGCTGTGGGTAAAGCGGAAGTGAAATGGGGTGATTTGTACACAGAATAAAGAAACAAAGGATAGAACATATTGCTTTGAGAAGGACATACTGATGTATGGAAATTTATAACTGTGGCTGATGAGTACAACTTTAATCTCTAATTTATTTCAGAATAATGATGTAAAGAACGGTGACATAGCCAGGATGTGTCAGAATGCTTGGGGTGGCAGAAGGAATTTGTGCCTAGTCTTTTTGGAATACCTCAGTGAAAGAATCAACATGGGATATGTAGGCATTGATGGGAGGATAATATTGAGGTGGATCTTACAGAAATATGCTCTTAATTTGTAATTGAGTTAAATTGACCAGATGGGATCCAGTGATCGCCAAGTGAAGTGATGTTTCGTAACAACAGAGACTGTCTGACCAGCTGAATTCATTGCTGACTGAAGCAGTTTTATTGCATTATTAATTAGGTAGAATTACAGATCTCTTTACTCCATGTTCATTGAATGCTGTATTGTTTACTGTTTTCACTCGACCTCTGTTTTAGTGTTGGAAGTCCCGTGTGAGAGATTCGAATGGTGTGGAGCGTTTGTCTCGAGGCTGCATCACAAATCCTGAGCAGATACCTCTGTACTGCAGTGTACCGTCATATAGCTCTCGTTCAGGGCATAAAAAGCGTCACACAGACGGACAATACGCTATAGATTGCTGTACTGGAGATTTCTGCAACAATGGCAGTTTTCCTGATCTGCCACCAGTTGTATACAAGGGTATATTTTATAAACTGAAGTGATTCTCTTCTCATATAACCATAACATACAATATTAGACTGTGCTTGAAAACAATGTTCTAACCATGGGCTGGTGTCAAACGGTACCACTGTTGTGTTGAATTGAATGTAACACATACAGGTGATAGTACAGGGGTGCTGATAAGTCCTTAACCTGACCAGAAGGAAACAAGCTAATGTTTCTGTCAGAATGGTGTGAATTTCCTTCAGTGCCTTGCCTTGCAAGAAGAAGAAGGAAAAAAAAAACTTGATGACAGCTCGCGTCTCGATGTTGTTGAAATCACGTTTGTCCCTGACATGCTTCCAAGCTTGTTTCCTTCCTGGTCTGGCTAAGGACTTAACCAGCAACCCGGTAGCAGCATACTGAAGTCATAATAATAGTATCTTTCTAGATGCTGGATAGTTGCTAACATGTTGATTTATACATGGTGATGCTTCCACAATTGAATCTGTGCTGAAAACTATGAAATTAGCTGAACTCAATAAGCTTTCCATTTTAAATGCCATTTATGAATTGAAATTCATTTGTACCTTAGTGAAATGCCTTTGAATATTCATGTTTTCTGGATTGTCACACTGTGGTGTCAACTGACAAATTGATACTATTGTTTAGGAGTGTGGTGCCTTCATCTTCAGTGTCAGGTAGTCCAAAAGTCACTCTTTGCTGCTCTTTTTTTTTAGTGTTAAGCTTGACTGTATTCATTATGGTTCTGTGTTGTCAGCTGCAAAAAAGGAGAGGTCTTGTGTTTTTTGAAAAAAATTGTTTTATAGGTGACCTTTGCCAAGAATATTTCCTTAGACAACACCATCATTTGTTGCAAACTATTGGATTGTGAAGTGTCATATTGTATTATAAATGCAGCTACTTTCTAGGTCTTTATGGGTTGCTGAGTATACATATTTCTGACAAGAGTGTGCTCTCAAAAGTTTCGTGAAATTTCAGGAGATTAAGATATATTTTACCAATCCTCCTGCCAATGATATTGGTAAACCTGTAAATGCAAGGAGAAGTAACTGTTCTTAACCCAGGATATAGATGATTTCCTTGTCAGTATCACAGTGTATAGTAACTAGAACTTTGAAAAAGGAATAATACGGAGACTGGGAAATTAAATTTTACGTGTAATTAAAAAGAAGTAGAGTGTATGTGAGGTATGGGTGTGAAACTTGTTCACACATATTGCAGGAGGTACGTAGACTGAGGGTGTTTGAGAGTAGGGTGTTGAGGAGAATGTTTGGGCCTGAGATGGACAAGTTTAAAGGGGAGTGGAGAAAAGTATATAATGAGGAGCTGAATGTTCTGTACTGCTCACCAAATATTGTTTGGGTGATCAAATTGAGAAAAATTAGATTGGTGGGGCATGTAGCACGTATGGGGAGAGGAGAGGCATATACAGGGTTTTGGTGGGGAAACCTGAGGGAACAAGACCACTTGGAAGATCCAGGCATAGATGGGAGGATAATATTAAGTTGGAGCTTAAGGAAGTGGGATGTGGGGGAATGGACTGGATGGAATTGGTTCAGGGTAGGGACATGTGGTGGGCACTTGTGAATGGGGTAATGACCTTTGGTTTCCATAAAATGCAGGGAACTTCTTGACTAGCTGCAAACTGGTTAGCTTCTCAAGGGCTCTGCTGCATGGAGTAAGTAAGTAAGTAGGTAAGAATGTATTTGAGCACTCAAATTACATCCAAAAATTCTACATCAGTACTTGCATAGCATTTCAACTACAGTGGCTACTGCAGATAGTAGCGGGAGTAGATTTTAAAGCTAGGGGGTGTTTTTGTCTTATATTCACTAATGAGCATGGGAAACAGATGAGTTTCTCATGAGACTAGAAGGGGGGGGGGGGGGGGGGCATTGTAAATGAGGATTCAAATTATGTCCAAAAATTGCCTTATTTCTTACACATTACTGTAAGAGGCATGGCAGCCATATGTATTTTCAAGAGTGAACAGTAAATTTCATTATGCCCTTGAGTATTTCATGTGAAACCATGAAGTTACATTTTTGTTTATGTAAGGGTGCATCCACACTGAGCTCGTGACATGCGGTGGCATCTCGGCTGGCAGTGCCACTGGGCATCACGGACAACAGCCCGGTGAATCTCAAAGTGAGGCATATCAAATGAGCTAGTCCATCTGTTCCTGAGTACTGTAATTGACTTCAAAGAAATCTCAATAATATGCCATTACCATGCCTGCAGAGACAAATGACACTTGGAGGTTTTCCTGGTGTGGAAAACTGGCAGTTATGGTAGAGCCATTAAGATGCCACAAGCTGAGTGTGGATGCACCCTAAGATATCTGCACCGACAGAGTAGTAGCCACCTACATGGAAGCTGTTTAGAAATTCATTTTCTTGCATGCAGGTGATGTCTTATTTTGTATGTTGCTGATGTTACAGGTCAGGTGTCACCTTACCCAGACAGTACAAGTTACATAATGAAGCTGACATTTGCCATACTTGGTCCAGTGGTGGCCCTGGGTTTGTTGGGTGCATTGGTGTTGTGTTTGATGCGACGTACACACAGAAAGAGGCTGATGTCTGCACGGAATATGACAGATCTAGAGACTTATTATGCATCTGATGATCTGAGAGTAACTGCAGCAGGGGACAGTACACTCAGGGTAGTTGAATGTCTATGATCAGTCATATGTTAAAGAAACAAAGATTAGCAGTAAATTTTAACTTAAGGTTTTGTTATTTGTGTTACTAGCTTGTACAGAATGATCAAAAAAATCATGTAGCTTGTCAGAAAAGTGACTCTAAAATCTGTCCACAGTGTCTGAAATGTAGGTATGTGTAGCTGTGCACACTGTGTGTAACCGCATACAGGTTGTGACACTTGTGTATATGTAGTGTAGGTACAAGTGTGTATTTTTAGAAGTGTAAAACACCTTTAGTGTCTGACATTACCAAATACTGTTTTGGTATATTTTATTGGCTCGTCATTACACAACAATGTGGTGCAGTGTTTATATTATGCAACTAACAACTGAGCTACATGTTTCAACCCTACAGGGCCATCATCAGGCTTATAAAATAATGGTATTAACCAAGGTACATGTGGTAATACTACCTACGGGATCCCATGGTTTACAGTTTCAGTGTATGTTAAAATACAGTATGTGATAAAATAGTATAAAATGCTGTTGTGATGTATTACGTATCTATGGTTTAGTGTATGCGTAGCATATGTAGGGCTAGTTGAGCACCTTATGGATTAGTTGTTGTCTTGTATATGGGTGTTCACTGTGGGGACTTATGGGATTTGTTGGTCAAGGTACAGCGTAGTTATACACTCGCGACGTTATATAATGTTCCAGGGATATTGCGGTGGGGTTTGTTTGGTTCATGTATTAAGGGTGTTGACTCACTGTTAGCTGGTCATCCTTGACTTAGTGTGTGTGTTGCTGGACGTCATCCAGTTGTGCGTGGGTTGTTCTGGTCAATCTTGTGTTACGCTTGCTGTCTCGGGATTGTGGTGTAGGTGTGGTTGTCCCTGTTGTCATGTAGTTTTCAATCGTTGGGTAGCGTCATTTCTCTATTATAGATGCGATGTATCCTGCAGCATACGGTGTATAGTTGAGACCATGCTGTGTGGTGTGCCGTCTGTTGTGGCTGTTGTTACTGGATTTTATTGTCGGCGGGTGGGTTACAGTGTCCTAGTTGTTGGTGATGTGTCTTGGGGACTGTGCCAGGTTCTCCATCGTGCCTTTCCACACAGTGAACACCCACATACAAGACAACAACTAATCCATAAGGTGCTCAGCTACTCCTACATATGCTATGCATACACTAAACCATAGATGTGTAATACGTCACAATGGCATTTTATACTATTTTATCACATACTGTATTTTAATGTACATTGAAACTGTAATCCACGGGATCCTGTAGGTAGCATTACCACATGTACCTTGGTTAATACCATTATTTTATAAGCCTGATGATGGCCCTGTAGGGTCGAAACATGTAGCTCAGTTGTTAGTTGCATAATATAAACATTGCACCACATTGTTGTGTAACAACGGTCCAATAAAATGTACCATTATACGTACACACAACGGGATGGAAAACCCGCAATTTAGAAATACTGTTGCTCATGATTGGACTGTTTCCTGAAATGTGCAGTTCCTGAGATTCCTGGACCTGTCATCACCAATTTTCCATCTTTGGAAATTTTTACACATATACTTCTACCAATGTAACCCTCACGTGTTGTAAGTAGTGATGCATAATATTTATTGACACATGGATTTCAGATATTACTAAATTGGTTTTTCGCTTTGTCACATCACATATGCAGAAAAGATTAAACACATGCATCACTGAAGTGGTGATCATTATTTTGTGCTTCTGTGAGTGTTCTGTAATTTTTTGATACAAATAAAACTGAATCAGTGTCAATAGGTGGCATGATTTTGCAATCATTCTGTATAATATGCCTTTGTAGGTAGAAAATTAGAGGACAAATGTTAATAATTGTCCAACGAGATGCAACACAAAACAGTGTATTTAATATTCTGCAAATTCACTCTACATGTTTCGGGTGTCAACCACACCCATCATCAAGAGTACACAAAACTGTAACTACAGCCTCCAGTACTGGTCATATTTTTTGTGCAGCTACCTCCTTCCAACGTGGCCAAGCTAGCTTGGCCACGTTGGAGGGAGGTAGCTGCAGTACCGGAGGCTGTACTTACAGTTTTGTGTACTCCTGATGATGGGTGTGGTTGACACCCAAAACATGTAGAAGTGAACTTGCAGAATAATAAATAGACTGCTTTGTGTTGCATCTCGTTGGACAATTATTAATATAGATCAGTGACACATGGAACCACAGACATAAAATTAGAGGACAAAATTTGCTCAGATATTTCATTTTCAGTTTTGTGTTAACTTCTGACATTTGTGTGATGTGCAAGTGAATGAAGACCTTTCAACATTTGTTTTCAGGAATATCTGGAGCATTCTTTGACATCAGGTTCTGGATCAGGTTTGCCACTACTTATTCAGCGCACACTTGCGAAGCAGATCTCACTGTGTGAGTGCATTGGCAAGGGACGATACGGAGAAGTTTGGCGAGGGGTGTGGCATGGAGAAAATGTTGCCGTAAAAATCTTCTTTTCACGAGATGAAGCTTCATGGACTAGGGAAACAGAGATATACAGGTTATGGTTTGTTATATTAGAGATGTTTCTTTGTCACAGAACATTAGAAGCAACTGTTGAATAGTTTTTGATATTATGGGTGTTAAAAGAATTTCTTATTTCCTCTTTTTCTCTTTTTTTATGAATAATATTGCAACAATTGATCAACTGATTGCCATTCTTACCACAAAGTAATCTCTGTAGTAATGGCAATAAGGAACTACCAAGAAATCCTATTACACCCTTTTTTTATGGCTTTCAGCAACCATGTTTTTAAGTTACACAGTACAGATTGCATTCTGTGTAGTTAGAACCTTGTGATAGGCCAGTCCCTTGTCCGAGGGGTCTTGTGCCTAAAATCAATTCATAAATTCATAAAATGACAGACCTTTGGCTGTGTTGACCTGTGGTGCCCTACAAGAAGAGCTTCCTGATTAATTTGATAAAGCCAATCGCTGCTGGCATACAAACTGAACTTGTTTCTTGATCACTGTGATGTTCTTATTGATACAGCTTTCAGGTCAGGTCATGATTAACTCCATTTTTGTATACATTTGTGCAAGGTTTAACCCTTCGACGCATAACGACCCCCATAGTGGTCGTACCGCACCACTAACCTCTAAATGTTGCATTTTATATATTTATTCAACAACTGTAGGTACTGAATATTTTAAACATGGTATATACTCTCTGTTTTTTTCTCTTCAGAATGCAGTTTGTTTCATAATTCTAACATATTTGGTTCCTGTTTTATTCACATTTTATATACAGTGTGTGCTAAAATTAAAAAAAATAATTCCGGTGCCAAAAGGTTAATGTATGACTCTTCACTTCAGCACCATACCGAATCAGTCATCTGCAACTTAGCAAAGGATAACCAGTCAGTGGATGTTTCACTGTTTGACTTGACTAACATACACGCAGAAGTGTGATGACAGCTCCAAAAGTGAAAACATTAGTTTAGAGGAAGATAAAAATTTAATACTGATGATGATGCAAATCCTGTACACATCACAGCAAAACTAGAAAGATTGATTGGCATTATTAAATTTACTAATTTATATTTCATGGTCAACTGATTTAGAAGTTTAGAAGGATTTCACATTTGTGCCACAAGCAGAATACTGTAAAAAAATGATAAACTGGCAAAGGTTAACAGATAGTGAAATGAGAGGCTTTAAAAGGTTGTTCATTTTGATGCATCAGGTGGAGAAGATGCCCATAAACAATCTTTTCACACACACTTTAATTGACAAATGTTTCCAGACATGCTATTTGAGTGACACTTTTAGCAAACAGACTGGCAGGCTATTAAAAATTGAATCCACCTACAAATGCTTGGAATATGGAAGTTTATACTGCAGTAGGGAAGGTTTGGATGAAATTGTTTTCTGAGTTGCTGGTAGCAGTTTAAAACAGAGTCACCATTACAACCAGGATATCTACTCTAATAGTGAAAAAATATGAAGAGACACGGATAAGAAGCATGAATATGTGGGATGGTCCAGAGAAAATAGAGTAGCTGTCATGTGATTTGGTAAGAGAATTATAGTAGTTGAGAAGTGAGTCAATATTTTGAAGAAAAGATATTCTTTTTGTGGGTTGGTTGGATAGAAGTCTGGGCAGAATGATATCCTTAGTTCACAGTTCTAATAAGTAAAAGGAGAAAGGGAAGATGGAGATGGTGGGGTATGACATACTCTTGGAAGGTGTGTACTTTTTTGAACATTACATGATGTAGGAGAACATTTTGAGGAAAAATGAAATGGTGAAAGGTTGTTACATGCCTAGTGCCTGATTGACTTTATTCTGTCTAATGTGTGTCACATACGTAGGTGGGTCCATAAGTTTCCGGCCTGACATACAAAGACCGCGCCAAATGCAAAATGCTCTGAGGGATATATAGAGCCATCTATTGTGAGGTTACTGTATCAGTTTCAGGTGGCT
>Ga0123355_10008647_pt1 | contig 15384 bp, 13 predicted proteins | sample TergutEmb28metaG_3_FD_89872 | JGI IMG/M metagenome (GOLD analysis project Ga0123355, IMG submission 89872) | Embiratermes neotenicus P1 segment gut microbial communities from Petit-Saut dam, French Guiana - Emb289 P1 | ecosystem: Host-associated > Arthropoda: Insects > Digestive system > Gut ... | reverse complement strand
CGTTACTCTAAAAACCTATCCTAAGCTAACCTTCAATATCACTATAAAAGGAGATGTTGAAATGAAGTATCGGATTATCGAACGTGAGGCTTTTCAAGTATTTGGGGTGTATGCTTTAATTGATTCTTATCAGGAAAAAGCCTTCGAACAGGTTCCGCAATTTTTCAAAAAGTGCGATGATAACTTAGTGCCTAATGAAATAAACGAGATTCTTGGGCGCTTCCATGACAATTTAACAATTTCAGCACTATACGACCGCACGGAGGAAAATTTCAAGTACATGCTTTGTAACTTTTTGCCCAAAGGTATTACAGTACCGGAAAAGTTTACGGTTTTAGATATCCCTGTAACAACATGGGCGATCTTTGATGTGCCTGATTGTGATATGCAGCCGATGTGGAGGAGAATATACACAGAATGGTTTCCTACCGCTTCATATGAGTCCATAGAAGACGTAAGCTTTGAAATGTATTATGGGCTAGGCAAGCATGAGAATGGTCAAGGAGAGATATGGATTCCAGTGAAAGCAATATAAGTCACCAAAAAGGTTATTATTACTATTTCATTTTCATTGTGAAATTCATAAAATAAATAAAGGGTGCAAACAAAAGCAGCGAACAATAATTGTATCAAAGTCAACGTCAATACAGGCGTTTGGATGGTGGGGTTGACACAATCACACGATATCAAGCGCCCTTTTTTTGTGGAGATTACAACAAATAAAGAGGGTTGGAGTGGACAATACATATGGTAGTATGTTTAAATACGCGCGCGGTAAAATAAGAAGCTGTATTCAACTCCGACAATGGTGACTTTACGCGACAGGTTTTTGCCAATTGAGGCGGCTCAGACGCGGCTTGCCATTAAGGCAAGCAAGGAGGGGCCAACGAAAAGTGGCGGAAATCTGACCGAAAAGGCGCCGTTGGCGGGGTTGAATACAGCTTCTAAAACATAACAGCAAGGCATGCGAATGTCTTGCACGAGAGGTGTATAATTTGAAAAAGCTGTTCTATGTAATTATCATCATGCTGTGTGTAGGCTTTCTTGCAGCCTGTGCAACAACCGAAACCCCTGTAGCAGAAGAACCCATACCAACAATAGCCCCCACGCCCGAGCCGAGCCCTGAGCCAACCCCCGAACCTGAGCCTGACCATGATACGGATATAGAACCTGATAACAATGAAGCGGATGCTCCGCTGCAGCAACACGTAGCCCCAACTGGGCTTAGTGATGACCTATTCAGCTTTATGTTTAGCCTAGATGGCGCATTGTTTACTTTGCCATTTTCTTTTGAAGAGTTGGCGGCTTATGGTTGGGAGTGGGATGACCCGCGGAGTGTAAGCTTACGCCCCAATCAGCGCGGTGCTTCCAAACGTATGAGAAACGAAGACGGCATATTCTGGCTTACAACTGTAAACACATCTTCGGATGTTGTTTACTCCCATGAAAGTAATGTTGGGACTATTTCTATTGACCGCTTTGATTTTGATAGAGGCGGGACAGCACTTATCCTCCCAGGTGGGATAACCATAGGCTCCACTTACGACGAGGTATTGGCAGCATACGGCGAACCCAGCGAGCGTAGGCCATATTCTAATACCGCTATGACAAGGAATCTTGTCTATTCGGTTGGGGCATACGCAACCGTAACAATAGCTATTGACATTGAGACGGACATTGTCTTTAGCTTGCGGATGGAGAATGTGTTTGCCCGCGAAGCGCTTCCTGCTTTTGAAGGTGATATGCCTGATGCTGTGCTTTCATATGTTGCTCCAACTACGTTAGGCGACGATTGGCGCGATTTTGTTGTAAGGTTTGACGGTGATTTGTATAGGCTGCCTGCCCCAGTGGCTGCGTTTATTGCAAATGGTTGGATACTAGAAAGTGACCCAAGCGAAATGGTAAATGCCCAAAGTAGCCGTGTTGGTGTAAGTTTGCGCAAGGGTAATCAGGTTATGCGTACTACTGTCCACAATTATGATAATAGCGCCCAGCCAATTTCGCACTCTTTTGTTACTGTGATTGAGTTTTCTCACCATGCTGCCGTACTACCAATAGAATTACCCGGCGGCATAACAGAAAATTCAACAGAAGAAGAAATTTTGGCAATATTTGGAGGCCCGTCTGATGCCGGAGACTCTGCTACATTTCATAGCATAACCTTCGGGCGAATATGGCAGGATGTACGGTTCTCATTTGTTACAGAAACCGGCGAGATTCATTCGATCCGTATTGAGCATAGCCCACGAGATTTAAATTAGCGGGTATTTTATCAATAAGCTTAAAGGGCACTTTCAGAGTAGGTGCTCACAATCTGCATGATTGGATGATTCCTATCGAAGAATGAAATAATCGAAACTGGTAGACTTGCACCATCAGGCAATAATAATCAACCAACCATTGTTTATGTCTTGGATGAAGAAAAGCCCGAAAAGTCAACGTCTTATGTATCTTGAAATTGCATTAACATTGTCGTCAAATTGCTCATATCGCACGATTATACTTGATATTTTGCTTAACCGCACAGAATTTTTGAAATCATCACAACACGCGAGGTGTTGAAAGGCATTGGGTTATTAAATTAGTGGAGTATGACATGGTTACCCGTCCACACTTGGTAGGAGGTTGGAATGATTATATTAGAAAGTAACCGACTCATAATGCGGTATTATCGGGATACAGATATAACGGAGTATCATAAAGCGATGTCTGATAGAGTTAATATGTATTATTTTATTCCATTTGGGTTTGTCACAGGCTCGATAGCAGAATCTCAAGTGAGTTTAAAAAATGCAATTGAATATAACGCAAGTGGTCAGGGGTATCGCTTTTGTATTGCATTAAAAGAAACAGACAAGCTAATTGGTGGCATTGGATACCATATAGCCGACGAAACGCCAATTGGAAGAATTGCCGACCCTATGGGTTGGTTTATTATGCCAGAACACCAAAACAAAGGCTATGTTACGGAGGCCGCAAGAAGGGTTTTAGAGTTTGCATTTTACCAAAACGACTGCATTAGAGTGGTGACGGCTTGTTTTGCAGAAAATAATCCAACAGCAGGGTTATAGCAAAATTAGGCTTTAGAAAAGAAGCAGAAAAACTACACGCAATGTGGCATGACGGCAAGATGAGAGACCGGTTAGAATTTGCGATAAACAAAAACGAGTTTTGCGCTCACTTATAGGTATCATTCCTGATAATAGATTTACCCTTGAAGATGCTGTAGTATGCTTTGCGGCAAAAAGGATAAAAGCCGATTATATCATCACACAGAACATAGCTGATTTTATAAACTCACCTGTTCCCGCCATGACTCCGACCAATTTTATAGACAAATTTTTTGTAAACGTTTAAGTCAGAAATAACGACGTTAATGCGAATCTACAATTGTATCTCGATACAAGCTCTAGTTTTGACACAACAGCAACAAGCCCTAACTCCTGCCGCATATCGTATCATAGTTACAATACCGGCATGGGGAGTTTATGCCACTGTTGCATGGTTTGGCCGCTATATCCCCGTTGGTCATGCGCATTGCTAGTTCTTTTACTTTATCTTCTGCCGTTTGGGCTAGTTGCGCAAAGGCTTCCGGTTCCAGCATAGTAGGCTTGCTGGTCTTGGCTAGGCGGCCGTCTTTGTTCATCTTTACAGGGATTATAGATGAATCTAAGCCAGGGGCCAGCCCTTTATCCATGCCGCTTAGGATTGTATCGCTTGCGAGTGCTACACCAGATAAGCGGAAGCGCTTAAGCAGGGCTTCGTCCAATGCAGTGGCGGTTAGGTCGCTGTCTGTGTCTATTATTGGGTCATTTATAGGGAAGTAAAAAATGCCTGCGGGGTGGGTTGGCATTGCGGCTGAAAAGGGTAGCTGGCCTTCTATGGCGGCTGGATATTTGGCTAAAGCGTTAGGGTTTTTTATTAGTGCGTCCATGTAAAGCATGAGTTGTAGCTGGGTGCCTTGCTCAACTTCAGCTATGTCAAAACGCGCAGCACCAGATTTATAATCTATGATTCTTACATACTGTTCTTGGTTATTGCCTTTTAGCAGGTCTACCCGGTCTATTCGGCCGGTGAGGATAAGGTTGCGGCCATTTTCTAGCATTAGACCTTTGGTTAGGCCAAATTGTGATTTGGCCAGGCCTAATTGCGATTCGGCCGGGCCTAATCGAGATTCGGCCGGGCCTAATCGAGATTCGGCCATGCCTTCCCCCAAGCCAAAGCCCAGCTCTGCCCCTATGGGTATAAACTGCCCACGCTTTATATGCTCGCACAGCGCCCATATAGACGCGGCACATATGCTTTCGGCTTTGCTTAGTATATGGTGGTTGCGGGCAGATGCGTGAAAGGCTAACCCTTCTGGGGTAAGTTCTGCAATTAGTTGACCGGCTATGCCATTTATCATGTTGCGGTCAAGATTGTTTGCATCTATTTCGCCGGCGGCTACGCTATTGGTAAACCGCGCCAGCACATCGTGATATAGGCTGCCCAGGTCCGTAGGCAGTACTTGATGGCGCTGGCGGGGCCTTGCAAGCAGTAAATAGTTCATAAAATACGCAAATGGGCACCGGGCAAAGGCTTCCAACCGGGATGCGGCGGTTATAAATGTTTGCCCATAAATATCGCTTGCAGATGCAAGTATAGGGGGTAGCGCGTCCGCAACAGGGATAGGGTCATACTCCCTAAGCAGCGGTGCTTTGGCTGTGTGCTGGCCCAATAGTGCTTGTACACGCCGCAGTACATGGGATGGCCTAAGCACCGCACCGCTTGGCTCCCCTTGCGCATATATAAAGGTTAGCTGGCTGCTTGGCTGGCTTAATGTGCAATATAGGGCATAATATTGGTCGTTTATACGGGCCAAGTTGTCTGGTGCCAGCTCTATATCTGTGTTTTGCAAGTGGCGGCGCTCGTCTTCCGAAAACAAGCCGGGGCTTGTAGCTATAGGAGGGAAAGACCCTTCGTTTGCGCCCAGTACCAACATGGCCTTTATCTGCGGGTAGCGGGAGCGGCCCATGTCGCCCAGTATTACCTGGTCCACTGTTGGGGGGATGCGCCCAAGGCCTACTTGGTTAAGTCCTGCATCCAATATCGATGCGAAGGTATCCAGGTTTACTTTTTCATCGCCCAAGATTTCTACCAGCTTGTCAAATACTTCGCATATCTTTGGCCAAACTTGCTTGTGCATGCGGGCTGTTGCCGGGTCGTTTGAGGCCATGCGTTGGTCAAACAGGTGCTCTAGGGTTTGGGGCACTTGAAGGTCGTACAGCATCTTAAATACTTTGTGACAAAAACCCTTGATTGTGTCTTTGGACCCCGCACTCCCAAAGACGCTTAAAGCGTCTTGTAGATACACCCGCCCCATCTCGGCTGGCGAGGCGGCTCCGCTGCTAATAAAGGGGTACTGCCACTTATACCCGCTGATGCCGTGTGCCAGCGCGAAGTTTTCTAGTATGTCTATAGTGTCCATGTCCAAGCCGGTGAGGCCGGTCTTAAGAAAACGGAAAACAGCTTCGTAATTCCAGTTATGCACCAAAATGCTAAGTGCAGCACGGATAAGCTCTGTTAACGGGTGGGAAAGTATATCTACCTCTGTATCCACAAACAGTGGTATGCCCAGGCGCTCGAAAGCAGTCGTGAGTGTTTTTTCATAATGCCCCCGGTTGCCGCATACGATAGCTATGTCCCGGAAGCGGTGGCCGGCGTTTACCCAAGTCAATATCTTGTGTGCGGCGGCGTATACTGCATTGTACCTCTCCGGTGCAGACAAGATTTCTATGTCGTTGTATGCGGTGGCTGCAGCCCCGCTATGTACACGCATAGTAAAGTTTTGCGCAAAAAAAGCCAGGCCCGAGTCATGAGCATGGCGGTGGTTTTGTTTCAAATATATAGGCGGGGCAACAGCTATATTGGCGCGGGTCGCAAGAGCTGTAAGTTTTTTTACAGTTTCTCGCGGGGTGGTGAAAAGTGGGTCTTGAGTTGCAGTTAAAGGCCGCTCACGCGTGGTTAGTGTGATTTTAATATCTACCCCGTTTTTCATGAGATGCAAAAGCACCTGCCGCTCCTGAGGTGTGAAACCGGAAAAACCGTCTGCCCAAATCATGGCCCCGGCCAGGGGCCTAATATCACCGTCTATACCAGCCAATTGTTGTACAAGCAGGTCAAGCATATCGTCCGCAGGTAGGTATTTGCCGCTAATGGCGGCACGGTACCTTGCAACAATTAGTGCCAGGTCTTGCAGCTTTGCGCCAAGAGTCGGGCCCATTTGCTCGCTTCTTAGGCGCAGGTCTTCGGAGCTTATGCAGTAATGGTTAAGCTCTGTAATAGTAGCGGCCAAGGAGTGTACAAAGCCATGCTTGTCCACAGACCGCTTATAAAATACCAGCTCGTCTGCCAACTCAAGCAACACTTTGCGCAGCAGCATATGCTTGCCCAAGTCATCAAGTGTCTGCCCCGGTGGGCCGCCCAAAGCCGCAAACAACCTATACGCCAGGCGGTTAAAGCTAAGCACCTGCACCCTGGTTGTAGCGGTACGGTTTTGTAAAAGCAATTTTTCTGACTGTAAGGAGAACTGCTCTGGCACAAGATAGTACAGCGGTCTGTCCCCAGACAATGCGGCTTCTATCTCGTTGAGGCAAAAAAATGTTTTGCCTGTGCCCGGCGGGCCAAGAATAAATTGTAAGGACATATACACCTCTAGGTCATGGCAATTTTGTTCGCAAAACTGGACTAATGCTTCAATAGTATAGTACCATATATTGTGAAACGGCAATAAAATGGTATAATGTAATAGACTTTCTGAATACTATCCCGTACTTATAAGCAATAATATAAAATATAAACATAGAAATGGATGGAGGAAAAACAATGAACAACGAAAAAATGCGCGTACTGGATCTACTAGAGGCCGGTAAAATCACAGCCGCCGATGCGGCAATGCTACTAGACTCCCTGGGCAAGAATCAAGGGTTTATGAGTAAAGAAACCCGCGAAAACGTAGAAGAAAAACTACAGCGCTTTGCCCAAGACTGCAGCAAACTTGCCAAAGAAGTAGGCGACAAGGTACATGTCTTCTACAAAGGTGTAGAGCCAAAAATTAAAAAAGTAAGCCAAACCGCACTAGAAAAAGTAGCATGCACGTTAGAAGATTTGGCCTGTAGTATCAGCGAGTCCCTAGAAAAAGCAGACTGCTGTGATGACGAAAATTGTTGCTGCAACGAAGAAACCACCTGCTGTAACGAAGGCAACGACGAGGCCCCAAGACATAACTAGTTGTTAATACAATTAAAGGACAAAAAGGCCCCTACACTGCGTAGGGGCCTTTTTGTTACTTATCCTCCAATAACCCCTGTAAAAAACAGCACGGCCACAATTACAGCAATGTTAAGTACAACTGCAATGGGTACCAGCACTTTAAACTGCATGTGCTGGGTCTTGTGGCGCAGCACTTTCATGCCTACCATAGCCCCAAGGCCGCCCATCAAAAATGCGACAAGTATCAGGGTGCTTTCTTTGATGCGCCACTGGTTGTTTTTGGCTCTTTTTTTGTCTAAGGCGTATAGCCAAAAAGTTATTATGTTCCACAGTACAGCGGCGATTGCTGCCGTCACGATTACATAAAGCATTTGTCCAGCTCCTTAATATTTTTGAAGTCGAATACAACTCCTAATTTGTTGCAAACTGCCTTGCAGTTTTCGTGATAAGTGTACACGATTATACTCAATCCGTCACTTAGTATATAATATTGACCGGTATCAAAACGAGTAAAATCGCAAGGTAAGGGGAAAGATAGCATCATGCCAAAAAACAAAAGAAAAGATAGGAAGCTGTACTCAACAATTAAAACCAAGCCCGTGCCAATTACCATAAAGGGCAAATTTGTTGGTAACGAGCGGGGCTTTGGGTTTGTGATACAAGAAGATACAACTGCAGAAGATATATTTATCCCGCCTTCCATGACCGGCGGCGCGATTCATGGCGATGAAGTTTTGTGCCGTATGATACGCAAAGCAGAGCCGGTACAAGAAACAACACAGCGCCAGAGTGCTCAAGTCATAGAAATAACCCAACGCAAGCCCCATATAGGCACATATTATACTGTAGGCCGGGAGGGCTTTGTCCGCCCAATAGAGGGCAAGATACCCTATGTGTACACTGTGTCGCCCAAGACATGTAACCGTTTTGGGTTGGCGGATGGGCATAGGGTTATTTTTTTGGCCCCAAAGCCCAAAGCCTCTAGGAACGATGATTACAATAGCATTAGCGCTACGCGACCGTGCTCTATCGTGGAAGTTATAGGTCATATACACGACCCGGGTATGGATGTGCTAACGCTGGTATACCAGGCGGGTATCCCCAACCACTTCACTGAAGACTCACTCAATCAAGCTGCTGGCTTTGAAGACCATGTAAGCGAAGGCGACATAAATGGCCGCCTGGATTTACGCAACCAGCACATAATCACCATAGATGGCGAAGACACAAAGGACATAGACGATGCCATATCCCTGACCCTAACCCCAAACGGCAACTACCAGTTGGGCGTACACATCGCAGATGTATCTCATTACGTAAAGCCCTGCACGCCTCTTGATATAGAGGCATTTAACCGCGGGACCAGTGTTTACTTGGCAGACAGGGTCATACCCATGCTGCCACACCGTATATCCAGCGGTATATGCTCGCTTTTTGCTGGTGTAGACAGGCTAACATTAAGCTGCATGATGACCGTGGACGCAGAAGGTCATGTGATTGCATATGACATTGCTACGTCTGTAATAAATAGCAAAAGACGATGGACTTACCACGAGGTGCAAGAAGTATTAGACAAAACAGAAAATACGAGTTGCGCTGACCATGAGCTATTTACAAACATGAACCGCCTGCGTGAAATCCTTTACCAAAAACGCCACAAACGTGGCGCTCTGGATTTTAACCTCCCCGAAGCCAAGATACGGGTAGATGAAGCTGGGCATCCTATTTCAATAGAGCCATACCAGCGCAGCCATGCCACAGGCATAATAGAAGAATTTATGATGCTCGCAAACGAGACCGTAGCAACCCACTGTCAAAACCATAACATCCCCCAAATATACCGCGCACACGATGCCCCTACCCCAGAAAAGCTGGCAATGTTAACAGCGACTACAAAGTCTATGGGTTTTGCAATGCCCACAACCTCTGCCAAGCCAAAAGCAATCCAGCGCTTGCTAAAAAGTGCAGAGTCGAGCCCGGCCTATCATATGCTGGCTATGGCAGTGTTAACCAGCTTGCCACATGCTATTTATACCCCTGCAAGTCCTAGGCATTTTGGTTTGGCGAGTGAGGCATATTGCCACTTTACATCACCAATACGCCGGTATGCGGACTTGCAAGTGCACCGCATCATAAAGCAAGCTTGTACAAAGACAATAGCCGCCACTACGCCATACGAATACGAAGCAGACTTGGCAGCGATATCTGCCCAGTGCTCCCGTGCGGAGCGTGAAGCAGAAACCCTGGAAAGAGAAGTTGCACAATTAAAGAAGGTTCAATTTATGCGGCACCAAGAGGGCAAAATTTTTGAAGGAACAATTTCTGGTATAACCCCCTGGGGTGTGTATGTGATGCTTGCCAACACAATAGAAGGGCTACTCACAAGCCAGTATCTAAAGCACCAAGACTTCACTCATGATAAAGATAAAAACATATATGTAAACCGGCGTATGCGCGAGAAACTAATAATGGGCGCAAACATAAGTATACGCGTGGCCCAGGTAAATGAAGATGAGCGGAAACTTAGTTTTTCATTAGCAAAATAATTAACCGTTGCATAGCAGTTTGTCTTGCTTATACCCTACCTCAACCAATGTAAGCCCTTCTGGTGGCATAGTCTTTCCAGCTTTGGTGCGGTCACATGATGATATAATCATTGGTATATCCTGGGGCAAAATCTTCCCCAACCCCACATACAGTACCGTACCGGCAATGATACGCACCATATTATACAAAAAGCCATTGCCGGTAATGGTAAGGGCAATAAGCCCGGGTTGTGTCTCACGTACATCACAAGAAAAAATTTCCCGCACCGTTGTTTTTGCGCTACTGCCTGTGGCCATAAAAGCCGCAAAATCGTGCCGCCCGGCAAACATACCGGCGGCTTTTTTCATGGCTTGGATGTCCAGCATCTGCGGTACATAAGCGCTGTAGCGGCGCAAAAGAGGGTTAGGGGTTGCTGCACAATATGTATTGTAAGTATATATCTTATACTCGGCATCGAAACGGGGGTTAAAATTGTCACAAACAGCCTGCGCCGCCGTCACAGAAATATCTGGCGGCAATAACCCGTTAATCACCTGCGGTAGTTTTTTAAGAGAGACACGTAAATCATCGGCAAAAAAAGCCGCCCTTTGGCCTAGGGCGTGTACCCCGGCATCGGTGCGGCTGGCAGCATTTATGGTTATAGGCCGGCTAAGCAAAGTAGAAAGTGCTTCCTCCAACCGTTGTTGTACGGCTATGGCATTTTGCTGGCGCTGCCAACCTGCATAGGCAGTACCGTCATAGGCCACTGTTAATAAGATTTGCATGTGCGTGGTTACTCCTCTTGCATGATACCTTATGGGGCTAACTGTTATGTATCAACCCCAAGCTTACCATCAAAGCCCTGTCTGCCTTGCGCATAAGCGCTTCGTCCAGCCAGCAAATTTTTTCTCTTAGCCGCTTTTTGTCTATTGTGCGTATCTGCTCTAGTAAGATGACAGAATCTTTTACCAGTGTAGACTGTGCAGAATCAATCTCTATATGAGTGGGCAACTTTGCTTTGTTTATTTGCGAAGTTATGGCCGCGCATATAACCGTTGGGCTGTATTTATTGCCTATATCGTTTTGGATGATTAAAACTGGGCGAATGCCGCCCTGCTCCGACCCTATTACAGGGCTTAAGTCCGCATAAAAAATATCGCCTCGTCTTACTTGTAGCATTTGCGTCACTCCTAAACTTCTAAAATATTCCTGTGACTTCATTGTTGCCTTGCTTATGCGGTTCTATACAACAGTCAATAAATCATTTTTGCAAAAGGCTTCCTATAAAATATGTAGTTTTAGGGCCCTAAATAAACCCTGGGTACGCGCTTACCTATCCCACACACAATCTCGTAACTAATGGTCCCTACAATATTGGCCAAAGCGTCTGCGCACAGGCCTTCTTCTTTGTTGCCTAAAAGCACTACTGCATCCCCTGGGGCAACATTGGGGATACCGGTTATATCGGCCATGCACTGGTCCATACATATTGCACCAGCCAGGGGCGCAAACTGCCCATGTATTAACACACGCCCACCATGGGAAAGACGGCGCGGGTAACCGTCGGCATAGCCTATAGGCAATACCGCTATTGTACTTTCGCGGGTGGTTTTATATATATGCCCATAGCTTATGCCAACGCCTGCCTCTAGGCGTTTTACCATGCTTACCTGGGCCATAAGGCGCATTACGGGCTTAAGCCCAAGGGGTGCGCATGCGCCAGCCATCTCTGCAGAAGGGGGTAGGCCATACAGCATAATACCTACACGGGCTACATCTGTAAAAACACTGTTGCCTACAAGCGGCACTGTTGTTTTGCATTGCCGCACAGTTTGGGTAACAGCGCCAGAGTTGGCCATATGCCGCTGTATTATATGCAAGCCATTGCGTTTAAGTTCGCTAATTACCCAGTTATACCGCGCTTCCTGCTCAAACATGAAACCATGGTCGAGTTGGTCGCTGGTGGCAAAGTGGGTATAAACACCTTGTATAAAAAGGTTAGGGTTGTGAGCTATTTCGCAAATAGCTTGCACTCCCTCGTTGTTGGGCAAAAAACCCAACCGGCTCATGCCTGTGTCAATTTCTATATGTACAGTCGCCCGCTTGTTGTGACGGGCGGCTACTTCGCCCAAGGCTTTAGCGCCTTCTTTTGTGAAAATAGTCTGGACTAGATTATGTTTTACTACGTCAGCCAACAACGGCGTGGGTGTAAAGCCCATTACTAGTATGGGTGCTTGTATACCTGCTTCCCGCAGTTGGACGCCTTCCTCGCATATGGCCACACCCAAAGCGTCAACCCCGCACTTAAGCATGGTTTTAGCCACTTCTACGGCACCATGCCCGTATGCATCGGCTTTTACAATGCCCATCAAGGCCGTATTCGCCGGTATGCGCCCACGAATTACAGCATAATTATGCGCCAAATTCCCCAGGCTTATTTCCGCCCAGACTCTTTTGTATTCCATATGTATCCCCTATGTATATGAAGTTGAAGACTATATCGTAAATATCCCGTCATCTAGTATAACATTATATTCGAAAATATGATAGGTCACAATCACCCTTTCGGACCCATCTGCATCAAATATAACTAATTTTACAGGAGTCATAGTCTCGTTGTCTACCCATAGCCGCGCCATCGTCAGATATGGGTGGCTACCTGGGATAGTTGCCTCCAGCACCGTGCGTACTCCTTCGTCCATATCTGCAACGCTTACACTAACTTCTTCGCTTTGTTTGTAATTGCGGATAAAGCTTGTTAGAAATATCTCACTGCGCTCTGGAGTTTCTTGCAGCATCAGGCTTACGCGCCCGTTTACACGGTTATTAAACTGGTGGATTTGCCGCCCGTCGCTAACTGTAATACTGCCAGAAACAGCCTCTGGTGCTGTTACTTCTATGCGGTATTCGCCGGTTATACGTGCGTGCTGGATAGTCTCATAAACATTAGAACCCTTGTTTGACCGGTACTCTACCGTGGCTATAGCCCGGAAAGACTGTAACTCAAATAACATCCGCTTTGTACGCTCGAAAGCGCTTACCTCCCCGGCATTTGCCGGGCCTCTTAAACCATCTCCTGTGCTACAGCCTGTGAGCAATGTAAATGCCATTAGCAAAGCTGCAAGTATAGCCCATGTTCTTTTTTTCATGGTTTCCCTCCACATAGTGTATAATGTTTGGTATATTTATACTTATCAAATGGCAGGTTTATACGTTGGGCATGAAAAATCCGTATTATGGTTTAGAAAAGGAGGCAACACATGCAATATGGTTATTGTTTAAGTACGAAATTCATTCAAGGCGACGCCTTGGCACAAGCAACATATGATGCAATAGTTGATGCGGGGTACGATTATGTAGAGCTGCCGCTGTCCGCATTAAGCGAAATGCCGCCAAGCGAAGTGGCAAAATTAAAACAAGCCCTGCAAGCAATCCCATGCAAGGCATGTAATCTTTTCTTCCCAGGTTCGATAAATATTGTGGGCCCGCAAAGGGATATGAGCAGCGTAAATGCATACTTAGAAAAAATGCTACCCCTAGCAGCCAGCTTAGGGGTAGAGACCTTGGTATTTGGTAACGGCGGTGCCAGAAAAATACCCGATGGCCAAACGCGCGAGGCAATATGGGATAACCTGCGCGAAGTGGTAGAAGCCATGGACCACCACGCAAGAAAAACCGGGATAGCAATATCGGTAGAGCCACTAAACCACACCGAGACTAACATAATCAACTCCTACGGCGAGGCTGTAGACCTAACAAAGGGGCTGACCCACGTAGCTACAATGGTTGACAGTTATCACGTAGCCAAAGATAGCCAAAGCTACGATGATGTTTACAAAAACCCACAAGCACTACTGCACTTGCACACAGCCTACCCCATAGGCCGCATGGTACCCTCACCACAAGATGACATAGCCATATATGCAGACTTTGTGCAGATGGTTAAGAAATTGGAGTATAATGGCAAGATAAGTGTAGAAGGTGCGCTTAAAGCAACAGACCCACACGGCATAAAAGCCGAGGTAATGGCCTGTTTGGATGTGCTTAAAGAGATGCTTTAGCGAAATAGGATGTGTTTCGCAAAGGGCGCACTTATGTATGTACTATAAAACAGTGGTACATGCGAAAAATTTATACAGGCGAAGCGGAGGAAAATAAATAATTAAGAAAATACCGACTCATTACGGAGATAATACTTGTTCATCTTGTGCTGTTGCTGGCGATTTCATTTTTTTAGCACATCACGGTGGCGGTCAAGATGTAAATGACATTACTCATCAAGTTAAAGCCACGTTTGAAAGTATAAAGCAGACCCTTTCTACAGTGAATGCAACGCTTGATGATATTGTTCAGCTTAACTTTTATATCAAAGACACAGAGGATTTTAGAAAAGGTGCAGATGTATTTAAAGAATATTTCAAAAATGGTGCACCTGCTAGAATGACAGTTGTTACGCAATTTCTTAGTAAAGAATGCTTATGCCAGATAGATGGCATTGCTTATAAACCTAACTTGGCGTTGTAAACATTTGTAGCGTTATTTCCACCACAGTACGCATCCTTGGGGTGTGTTGTGAAGGGTGGAAATAACACTTGCAATAAAACTATGTATTGCTAATATTATCGCTTTGCAATACAATTTACTGTAAAGGAGTGGTCTTATGTCAAAAGCAATAACCGTAAGAATTGATGAAAATGTAAAGCAACAAGCCGAAGATATGTTAAACGAAATTGGCTTAAACATGACTACCTATATCAATTCCAGCCTTAGAGCATTGGTACGAGAAAAAAAAGTGCCGTTCGAATTAACGACCAGACAACACGCAAATGCTGAATATTTGGCAAAACTTGATGAATCCATTACACAGGCTGAACGAGGCGAAGTAGTGAAATATACAATGGATGAATTAAAGGCTTTGGTGGATGGAGAGTAATTATGTATGTATATTTTACTGAAATTGCAAACAAAGAATTGAAAAACTGGTTAAAATCAGACCGTTCAACTGCCAAGAAAATTTATGACCTTATCAGCGATATCCAAAAGTATGGGATGTTAGACGGCAAGGGCAAACCCGAAAAATTAAAGCATTATAAAAATCCTGTGAGATTCTCTAGGCAAATAAATTAAGGAGATAGACTTGTATATTGTCTGCAAAACGAAAAAGATTTGTTAATAATTTCGTGTAAAGGGCATTACGACGATAAATAAAAGGGCGCACTTTAATACCACCACGAGTGTGGTACGCGCGCAAAATTTGCTTTTTGAACGAGAAGGAGATAAATAGCTTATGTTGAGCAATCCAATTAAAATATCACTGCAAAATCAATTTGAATCCTGTATGGTTATGCTTCAAAAATTGATTCATAATATACCGCAGAATATATGGAGTAGCAGCATTGATGATACTTTGGTTTATCATCAGGTTTATCACGTTTTATTTTTCATTGATAATTGGTTTAGGGACACTTATATTCGCGGGCAAAAAGACCATTTTGTAGAAATTTTTGGTGTTACCCCTGATTACAATACGCCACTCGAACAAAATATATTTCTGTCCCAAGATGATATGCAAAGTTATTTGAAAAAAATATACACGAAAACCATGCG
>Ga0123355_10008646_pt1 | contig 15384 bp, 8 predicted proteins | sample TergutEmb28metaG_3_FD_89872 | JGI IMG/M metagenome (GOLD analysis project Ga0123355, IMG submission 89872) | Embiratermes neotenicus P1 segment gut microbial communities from Petit-Saut dam, French Guiana - Emb289 P1 | ecosystem: Host-associated > Arthropoda: Insects > Digestive system > Gut ... | reverse complement strand
TCAGAAGTTTATTGTTTGTGTTTCCACCTACAATCGTACTATTGTTTGATCGTAGGAACTGTCGACAGACTCACAGCTGTGGCGATATAAATACATGAATATGGAGTAGAATCTGTATCTCCTGTAAGGCTTTTGATTATATAACACGTTTGGTCACATTAGAACACTTTGTTTAAGGCAACAAATGGAAGGTAGAGAAGGTTGGGTCACATTAAACCATTCGAATGGAATCAACCAGCGGATGCTACTAAACTTGTCTTAGGATTTTGTTTTCCTGGCAGTGCCAGTACAGAAATTCCTTAACACGCGTAGATAATGCTGCTTAAATGTGGGCTGCTGTATGTAATTGTACAGTAAATTGTGTAGGGAGTAAAGTTAAGATTTTAATTGTGTAAGAGTAGGTGTGCGTTTTGTGTTACAGACGACGCACACCAATAGTCAGGCGCACTCTGAACAACGTACTCTTACACAACACGACATGCTGCCACAGTACCCTATTAATATAAAGGAATTAATTAGTGAGTGGTTTCAAAATGTGACTTTAGCAAGGAACAACGTAGCTCCCTGAGGATGATCTTAGGATCGAAACATGTTGGAGCGATTTTAAGTGGTTTATTTTAAAATTTTATGTAAGTTGGTTTGATAATTAAAGTGATTTTACGAAATGCACGGTGCAACAATAAAGATTTTCCGAATATATTTTGTCCTTAACTTCTCATTTTTTCGATTTTGTGTTTTAGTGCCTATCTCTAAAATATGAAAACTCCTACCTGTTCAGCAAATTAGATCTTCACGCATTTATGTTTCATACATTCGTTTGACGAGACATAAACATGTTTTTATTTCTCTTACTTTCAGACCATCCTTCTTGCTAGCGATTTATTGTAATCATAGACACTTGACACACATGTTTGACGTCTGAGAGAAGCAGATAAATACAGACTTCTGACAAGAACAGCTTATTTTTTAAGAGTAACTTTCCTTAAAAATGTTCATCACCTGAAAAAGAATTGGTGTATTCATTCGTTGGCGGGAACAAAATTATTCCTTCCATTCATTATGTTGATATATATATATATATATATATATATATTGTGTTTCATTTTAAGGTTCCTTAGTTAGAATTTAGAGATTTGTTACTTTGCTGGGTCTATATTTTGTCAGTGGAATCTTGCTCCTCCAAGTCCATGGTATGACTACCATCGCCGTATTTCTTGACCCATTGATTGATCATATGTTGGGGAGTTTCTTTCATATCGTAGGCCCAGCCAATTCTCTTCATTATTTCTATGAATGATGTGCTTATATCGTGTTCATGTCCATACTCCGATGCGCGGTAATCTGACGGAAATGCGTGGTGAAAGTTATGCCAACCTTCTCCGCCCGTTAGAATCGACGCAAGTGTATTATCCGTAGCCCTGATTTTGCTGCAGCAGAAAAAACAAACAAAATCACTGAAATTCACGGTTACTGTAACACCATGGTATTTGTTTTATATTTCTCAAGAGTTTTTCTCAAAATTTCTTATTATCTATAATTATGTAAATGACGTCTGCGTCTGCGATTGAACTAGATGAGAATTAAAACATCTTAGGCTAATGGCTGTTATGAGAAACGCTTATGCCCGTGAGATTGATGGGATTCGAACAGGCTTTTGATTATGAGCAACGTTAAGACTCATGATTAAGGAAATGGAGTTTTAAGAGACTTTATTTTTATTCTGTATTTTTGTCTAGAAATTCTAGCACGTAATTGTTTTAAATGGACACAAATTTTGTAAGAGGATAAATATAATTCCATTCATTGTGAATGTACGTACGTATACTGTTTCATCCGTCTTCTTCCAAAGATTGCAATTAGTAATGTGCTTATTCCTATTGCAGATTGTTATTTACTTAATGGTAGCTTGCCAAAATGTGAAGTTAGGTAACAATATTACATAATTTTGTTTGACGTCGAACATTCAGTTGTTTAGAAACTTAATTCTAGTTGCCCAGCAACAATTTCTGTAAAACAGGGATTCGTGATAGGTATTTTCTGATTTTTATCAGACCTTGGAGTGCCTGTCTGCAAAACGTTTAGATAGTTGAATTAAATATAAAAATCGATCGCTTCATACTAGTCAATATTATTTTATGTTCACTGTATTCCCTACACGAATCTGTAAACGAAAATATGAACTGCGCATTGATAGACGTGTTTTAAAATAAACTACAAATATTTTCATCAAACTTCCACACTTCCACAGTGATTTTTTGTTCAGTATCAGTAATTTCAGTATTTGAAACAGCATTGTTATATAACACACGAACTAAAGGATAGCTAATTATATTGTAATAGGTGGTACCATATATGCTTGATGACTGGGCTATTTCTGTGGAGAGGGACTGTATATCAAAAACCACGTCAACAATAATGATAGAGAAGCGTATTACTTACCCATTATAAGGTCTGGTTCCAAAGACGTGGGCTCCGCTGTTCACATACCACGTGACATTGTATAGGTACACAACACGAAACACGTAAACACCAAAAAAGGACACCTTCAATGATTCGCCCCACAGCAGACAGGGCAACGCCATGGTGAGAATATTGACAGCACTGTACACCAGATAGCAGTACCTGTAAAGTGATTAAAACTCTAAAGTACCTTGCTACCTCGAAACTCTACACCGGGGTGTCAGAATCCAGCTCCGTTCGTCTACCTATACACAGAAGTATGTCAGTCCCATCACACATGAGTATGAGATGTTAACTAGGATTATGGGAACATTTCCTGCAATCTTTCTTAACTTTACGGATAGGCTACATTAGCAAAAATCCTCTTGGAGGAATACAGTGATATTGCACCTAATTTCAATATTCACAGACAGACTGGGATGGTGTTAATGCATAAGCCACATTTACCTGTAATATTAGATAACAAATTAGGAAATTGCAAAGCGATTTTTTTTTTTTTTTTGTTTTTTTTTTTTTTGTTTTTTGAAGATTTGACATAAAGTTGAAAATGTGTACAAAGAAGAATTCAAGAGGTTTTTCTAAATCGATTGAATATGCAGAGAATATGTTTTTATTCTAAAACTGATAATTCGTTTTGAGAAGTTCCGACTGTCGTTTTTTTGAAGATTCCCATGTTCTTGAAGTGAAGAAGGGTTAGCATGGAGGAAGTACGCTTCTTCGAAACGACGATAACACTTCACCTCCCGACACTACGCATTGTCTCTAAAGATTGGAATCATGATTATGATGTTGCTGTTAATCAATGCCAATGATTTTATCGCTGAGCAGCCACACTGTTCTTCTCGTCTTTGATGATTGGAAAATGAAGACACACGAGTGAAAACAAATCCTTTATTTTGTTGTTCACTTTCTCTCCTTACCTGTTACCACATTTCTTCACATATTGTGTGGAAAACTGAAGTTTAAATGTTAAAATGCTACTGTGTGTAGATGCATTATTGAAATAAAATGATAGGGTTGTGTGTGTTTTTTATGTTATGGGTTGGTATGTGGTCATGTGGTCATGTGGGGAACAAAAAACACGGCCCGGTTAGGCACTGTTTGTCTTATGGATAAATGTTTGAGGACTGGAATTATATCCTTTTTGAGATGAAAATTATCCTCGTCTGCTGACCCTTACCAACCACAGCAACTATACGATTGTAATTCAAAGACTTCTTACCCGTGTATGTAATTTGCTTATTATCTACCTTCGTGTATTTTGACCTAAAAAATGGACAGGTTGAGGATTGAAGGATTTGAGTGCCACTGGGATTTGTCCGTAGTTACTCGTATTTACCGCTTTGATTATCACGAAGGGTCTCATACGAGAACGTAATTTTACCGTTTGAGGATAATAACAGACTGAGACAATTCATCTGATCTCTCTCGTAATCGATTGGGCAACTTACTTATGGTAGAACATTACAATCGGATCTGCCTTTAGATCTGAGATGTCAACAGTTTTCCTTTTCGCATTAACGTCAGGGTGTCTTCGCGTCATGAGCCAACCGCAATGCGAGAAGAAAAATCCTCTACTGGCGTTGTGCGGATCGGCGTCGGTGTCAGAGTATTTGTGGTGCTGGCGGTGATCACGGACCCAAGTGAGCACAGAGTTCTGGGAAGGCGGAAAGACATATGGAATTTATACATTTATCCCTTTATGTAGAAATATGGAAGTCACAAACTACACTTACAATTATGAGCTATAAACATTATCAAGGAACACAGCGACACGTTAATGCACACGTGAACAGTCTTGAGCAGTGAGAAGTTAAAATATTAAACCCCTCTGTTAGTTGAATAAAGGATCAAGTTGCCGTCATTTACTTAAAATTTATTAGTGAAACCAGATCCATATATTTTAGGCTTAAATTAATTCTCAGCAGTTTGGCGGACACGCCAGTTGTCCTTGGAATTTTGCATCAAATCACAGCTAAACTTTATATGTATACCAGAATCCTGTAAAACGTGTCCAGCCTTATCATTGTTGTGGCGCGTCTTCTTTACACTAAAGGCACTGATTTAAAGTTTCTCTCTTTAATGAGTCTTGGCCCCAATTTTACAGTTTTGTACAAGCAGGAAGAAGTTCAGCCACTCATTTTTCCATATTCAGCAATACCTAGCAGTTTGTTTTACCTTATGAGTACCTGAAACCGGTACTGACCTAATGGTTCATTACACTTTAAGGAATGTCTGAGTTACAAACTCCTCTCTATAACATCTACCTTGTTACGGATATTGACACATTTTGTCACTTTTGTTACATTTGGCCACTACTATACTCGACGACAAGGTATCCGGCTGTCACGTACCTGCATATGGAAGAAGTTTTACCTTGTGAATTTATAATAGACTGAATATTAAGATATTACGACGTTTCTACAATGATTTTTTGCTTTCTGCTGTTGCAAGGCAAGCTTTGTCCACTGTAGTTTTGAAAGAACTTGTATATTTATTTTCCAAATTTGAGTCGAGTACATTTTGAAACTACTTAACGCGTTATAACTAAATTCTAAATGATTATTTTCAAAATAATTATATAGAAGGAAGTTAATTCTTTGAACAACCCTAGAGTAATACAGTAAAGTAGCTTTGTGCTACTATAAATTGTTAAACCATTATTTTCCTTTCTGTTTATAAATTTATATATTTATTTGTTTAGTACATAGAAGATAGTGATACTTTAAAGCCTGAATGAGTCAGTGACTCTCCTAATTTGTCCCCAAAACTCCCGCGGTAATTTCTTACGATATTCGCCAACTATTTTTGGCTGGTGGCAGCGATTAGAATTATCCTAGAAATTATTCTAGATTTGAAGTCTAGTTACGTCTACTGTAGAGTTTGTCTGGGTAGGATTTGGTGGGATTCAAGCCCCACCCTCAGAAAGGCACTACAAATTAGTGACATCGGTGGATTCACAACTCACGTAGTCACTACATATGTATGTATGCGTGTATGTGCATATGTATGTATTTATGTATGTACGTATGTATGTACACAGTGCAGGCCAAAAGTTTTAGGACTGATATTTCTAAAAATCGAAGACACTTGAGGAAGACACATACCTTTTTATTTATTCAAAATAAGCTCCATTGTCATGTACACAGTGCGATCCATAAGTAATGTAACTATTTTTTTTTAAATAACAGAACTAGAATGATATATTGGCCAACAAACATCCGTTCGCACACCGAGTTTCGTTTGTTTATCTTCGACAGTTTACGAGTTATAATTTGTCTTGCAAAGTCAGTTTTCTTTATACGTCATGGATGGGGGAAATCAACAGAGAGTTGCCTTAAATTTTGTTTCAATGTCTGTCCAGAAATATTAGTATTGGTTCAAAAGGCTTTTGGGAATGAGGCTCTGAACCGATCAAATCTTTTTAGGTGGTATTCTCGATTTCGAGACGGAATGGAGCTGGTAGAAGGGGACGAAAGATATGGCCGTCCAAAATCGACTTGAACTGAGGTAAACATTGTTGCTGTTGCTGATTTGGTCAAAAATGACATTCGAATCTATCAGAATCTTTGCACATCCCCAAGTTTGTATTTCTTCGGATTCTGAAAGAGGATTTTGGAAAGAGAAAGTTGTGTGCAAGTTTTGTTCCACACTCCTTGACTCCTGAGCAAAGGGAAGGTCGAGTCACATCTTGCCAAGACGTTATCGCAAAGGCCGATGCAGACATTCATTTTTTAAACAAAATGATTAGGGAAGATGAGGTCTGGTGTTTTGCCTATGACCCGGAAACAAAGCGGTAGAGTCTGAATGGGTTGGTGAGACATCCCCTCTGGCGAAGAAACTGAAATTCCAAAGGTACCGAATCGGTATGTTGTGTATTGACGGTGTATAATATATTATACCGCATCAAAACCAAGTTGATAATTTTTTTTCGAGGCGTAGTGCACAAAGAATTCGTACCAGAGGGAAAAAGAGTAAATGCAGAATTTTATAAAGGAATAATGGATCGCCTCCTGAAGCGCATTTTTCGGGTTCGTCCAGCTGCGTTCTGCTCTCGAGATTTTCTTCTTGTTGCAGGATAATGCGCTCGCCCACAAAGTTGCAAGTATTTGCCAATTTTTGACCCAAAACATGTTACAACCCCTTATGACCCCACGTACTCTCCAGATTATTTCCGCCAGACTTTTTATCTACCCCAAGTTGAAAACGAAGTTAAAAGCGCTCCACTTTGCGGATGTTGCTGAGATCGAAGAAGCCGTAACTGATGAATTAAAGAAGATCCAAAAAGAGGAATTTTCGACTGCTTTTCAGAAACTGTACGAAGGCACAAAAGCCTGTATATATATCAATGGAGCTTATTTTGAATAAATAATAGGTATACATCTTCCTCTTGTGTCTTCGATTTAAAAAAAAAATCACTCCTGAAACTTTTGGACCGCTCTGTGTATACAGGCTTTTGCGCGTTCGTTTTTGACCAAATCAACAACAGCAGCAATATTTACCTCCGTTCGAGTCGATTTTGGACGGCCACCTCTCTCGTCATCTTCTACCAGCTCCCTTCCACCTCGAAATCGAGAATACCACATAAGAACGTTTTATCGGTTCAGTGCCTCATTCCCGTGAGTTTTTGCGCCAATTCTAGTGTTTCTGTCGTTGATAGACCGGCTTTGAAACAAAATTTTGTGGCAAGTCTCTGTTGATTTCCGCCATCCATGACGTATAAAGAAAACTGAGTGTATAAGACAAGTTTTAATTAGTACACTGTCGAAGATAAAACAAATGAAACTCGTTGTGTGAACGGATGGTAGTTGATAGTACTTAGTGGGTTGGCCGATAGATCCCTCTAGTTCGGTTATTTAAAAAACAATCAGCTCTATAACTTACGGATCGCACTGTTTAAGTTTTTAAGTGTTTAAATGCGCGATGACAAATTTGCGAGAAACGTCTATTAGCCTGTCTGTCCTTCCGTCCTTCTGTCCGCATGCAACAACTCGGCTGTCACTGGAATGACTGTCATAAAATTCGATATTTGATTATTTTTCGAAAAACTGTCAAGAAAATTGAAGTTTCATTTAAATCGGACACGAATTAGTGAGTACTTGCTATACATGAAGTACTTGCTATACATGAAGACCAATTTACATTTTCGGTCATATATCGCTCAGTTCTTCCAAGAATGAAAAATATTTCAGTCAAAATCAAACAAAATCGAAAGACAAATTTCACGTTCAATAACGTTTTTCGAAAATCGCGCCGTTTAAGAAATAATGTGGAAAAATGTTTAGGAGTGGGGCATGCCACATATGACAACATGGCGCATGCCCATTGCATGCTGGATACCTAATGCTATCAATACTCATACGGGTTGTGTAATATTTATTAGTTTTCTACTGCAACAATTGTTGCACGAAAGTGCCTCAATGTTACGTTATACGTACATTGCCTGTTTGTTTTGTACATGATTAATTTATGTCACGCACTTCTATGAATTTCAGTCTCTGAGAAAATGTGCCGATTGTTCTATTCGCCGTACAGTCCTCTTTGTAGAAAGAGAATATCAATTTTCGCAATGTGGATGCAGCACTATTGGTATTCATACAACTCTTACGTCAGAGCGCGGGCCAGTCGAGTGTCGTCTGCATTACTAATATTTATTTGACAATTCTAATATGTAATTTAAACAGCTTAAAATGTGTGCTTAATCACAGTTAGCAAATAATAAATATGAATTTGTAAATATACTTGTCTATTTATACTATCTGTTCGTCACCATCTTATTGTTTGTCTTCGTAGCATTTCATTAATAAGTGACAGCATGTCTCACGACTCGCCCTAATTTACTTGCTTGTCTGTGTATTTAAAAATTGAGTTAATCAAATTTTATTTCAAAAGAAAGCTAAGAATTTCACAAACATAAACTTTATTTACAATAACCATGATGTAATTCACTGTGAACGCTATAGATTTCTTTCTCATAAGCTTCCTTTGTTGTCTAAAAGTTCTTGTATTTTGAGCTGTAGGAAGGCAGGAACCATACTGTTACACATAATTATTTGGACAGATGTGTGTGTTTGGAAAACGAAGGAAGGAAGGAGCCATATGGATAAGCTTGTATATTATGTGAAAATTTCGATTAGGCCTGCGGTAGGTGTATCAGAATTGCGTTTCGAGCCACAAATGTTTGCTCATCATTGAGTTTCCTGAGGAATGGAGGTAGTGATAACGTAAAGCTTTGGTCTGATCGTCTATCTTAAATTTGGCAGCAACGATTCCTCATCAGAGATCCTGGTTCCTGTATTTTGTGGCTGTCACCTTTTGTAATTTACCTACTTTGAACCGTGCAGTGTGATGTACCTGTGTAATAAGAACCAACAAAAATGCACAACTTTTACATTAACGTTTCAATTAAAAAACCGATAATGTCTCAGAACGATAAAAGGAAGACACTACTCGTATAGTTGAATTGAAACGTCCTATTTATTAGTTACGATAGAGCAGCACAGTGTACGAGTACTATGATCACAAAAGAGTATTATATTCCAATCTAAGTTTTCCCCGACATGTTTCACCTGTTGCTATCCTAGCAGGAGAACTATAAAAACACCCATTCCGGTACCTTTGTATTTCGATTATTACAAATTTAATTGATCAATTTAATCTACTTTATATTGCTATGCGTTTAACCACGCAACGTTTAAAGAGTTGTGAAGAAACTCTACCCTTAAAGTGTTCAGTTTTCTGATTGAAGACATACGTGTACCACTCTCTTAACAGGCTTCTCACGTTTACACTCAAACAGCGAAACCTCTGGGTATTCGCGTAGCACTCTTACGTCTGATGCTTACCTGCCCTGTTGCCGTGAACAGTGTTGCTAAGAGACAGCGCAAGGCGACGTTTGCTTTGAAGGAACGATGAGAGAAGTATCGGTGGGAACCTACCGTAATACCGAAGCCAATGATGACATGTAGGAAGATACCTGTGAACATTAAAACACTCAGTTTTTGTCTGAGATTTCACATGCTTCCAGCCGTCTGTATTTTGAGGTTTGAGTGGGAGTTGATTTCCATTGATTTGTGGAAGGAGAGGGAGTGACGTCTTGTAAAGGAGTGGTCAAAGAGCATACTGTCGGGAAATTTTGCTAACCTTATTCGGTGGTGTAGAGTGTCAGTGGAAAGACTGCATTAACTCAGATTGCAAGAAATTATTACCCGTTAGAGTAAACAACAATATGTTGCCGTATTCATAAAACACATTCTTAGGACAAAAAACATGGAGGAGGACATCTGTTGAAAATTTCATGATTCTGTAGCAGGTGTACAAATTACACCATTCTTGGTCGAAGAGAAAATTTATATATTACGAAAGCTGAAAATTAGACCAAACCCTGAAATAAATCAACCACATGCATATTCTATTGATTTAAATTTCCATTTTAATATTATTTTAAAGTAGTTTAAGACCAAATTTTTTGTAAGCATTTCTAATCTCTTATAAGACAAGACATTTTAATGAAACAGAATTGTGGTGGTTGCTGTAATGAAAACTTGATAGACATGTAATTCGGAGTTTTTTTCCTACGCTACACACATAGAGTACATATATATATATATATATATATATATATATAAAGGTAAAGAAATCCCTGGAGAGGCCTTGAGGTTTCCAGGAAGTTGAGTCTGTACAAATTTCACGGCAATCGGCATATGAATGTGGTGGCCTTACTCTTGGGCCGCCTTTACTCCCAGGAAATATTTCTCATTTCTCTTAAGAAGTTCAGTCGTCCCAAGGGTCACAGTGCGGCCGGAAGGTTTATGTCAATCAAAAATTCCGGTGACACCAAGGGTAGCCGAACCCGCTACCTTCTGTCTTGTAGCCCTGTTCCTGTACCAACTGCGCTATCGCGTGCCCTATATAAAGTATATATTACTATATTTGTATTTGGTCTCTTTTATATATCCAATTCATGATTGAGATCTCAACCACAAGATAATTACTTCAGGATTTCTACCATTTTAGCAAATCCAGATATTTATTTTTGTAGTAACTGGAGGCCTGAAGATGACCTATATGGCCAAAATATTTTGCCATTTTTAATATGATTACGTCCTTATGCTGTGGCAAAGAAGGGAATTAATAACTGCTGTTTTACCTGATTATTTAATTTGAAGCCTTGTTTTAACTGAATAATTAGAGCAAACAGTAACAAAACTTATTCGGATAATTGGGTGAGAGATGTAGGCTGTGCTAGTAGATTTCGTACAGGTTTAATTTTCTGATATGTTGGAAACAGTTGCTGAAGACTATACAGTGCCAGTACATTGTGTTACACACATTAAACTGCCCTGTTATTCTAAGTATATTTAGTCTGGTAACGTCAAGGTGCATGAAATGATTGAGGATTTTGGGAATATGAGAAAATGTGCAAGTTATTATTTAAGAATCCAAAAATTTGAAGCCCACATTTGACGGGTAATATCGGCATGAGTCTTGTGAAGTGTGAAGCGGATTTGGCTGTATCAGAATAAGTCACATGGGCGTGCTGTTGTGAATGCGGAACTGAACATTTTATGAAGGCGGGAATATAATGACCGGTTGAGCTACCATTAACGTCGCAAAATGTTTTATGTTTCATTGATTAATTTAGAAAGAATATTTCGAATTTACTGTTCATAACAATCCGCGTTCTAAAACTATTGTTTAAACACATTACTCACTAGACTAAGAACAGGGACAGAATTTATTATCCAACTTACGGGAAATAAACGGTCGATTCTTTTCTTATTACATCACATAAGACTGAACGTCAGACTTTAAAATAGGCTGTGACCTGCAGAGTGCATGCTGCATTTATTTTTCTCCCACTCGTATGAACGAAAACGTAAACTTACACCTCAGTGAGGGTTAGTTCAAAATAAGTTTATTGTCGCTGGACGCAGATAAGTTTTAACGCTGATTAATATAAAGGAAATGCGTTGCACTCTTACCCGATCTGTAGTCCGAATTTTGCCCGGTTGCTCTGCTTGTGTTTGTAGGTACTTCCGCAAAGTAGTGGAAAATATTATTAGGTCCGTCATGTGTCCATACGTCCGTCGGTCCGTCCGTCCTCATGGAACAACTCGGCTACCACTGAAGGATTTACGTGAAATTTTTATATTGGGAAATTTTATTAATATTTGTGGAGAAAGTACAAATTTTGGGTAAAATCGGGGCAAAGTATCTTGTAATTTACGCGAATAACTAAATAAGTTATGATAATATCTCGCTGAATTTTTCCTCGAAGGAGAGGAGTTTCAGAAACAAAGGTATAGAGAAAATGAAAGCACATCGCATGTGAAATACATTTTTCCCGTAACCCGTCACCTTTTCTTGACGATTAGGAAAAATCACGGCACAACCAGACAGGTCACAGATCACTGAACGCTGTAGCGTGCAAGAAATATTCGACCTGCATGACGGGCAATTAAGACAAAATAATAAATTATTAATATTTAATACTTAATTATAACGACTGGAAAATTTTGAGGTTAAGATGCATTTTTATGTTGGATAATTTCGGCAACAATACCTACAATTTTAGTAATTCTTGTGATTATCTGGAAGGAATATTTGATGCAAAGATCCAGTGGTTCCTCAGCAATACGTTATATGTACATTTCCTATTTTATTCGTTGTTTTCCTCATTTTCCGAACGCCAGTGTCGCATTGTATGATTGTACTGAAATACACCGCGACTTAACACTCATGATCTTTCTTCCTAGTCGTTTCTAATTTATATAACAGTTTAATCTGAGGCGGTGCCGTTAAATTAACTAACAATGACTCAAAATATACAAATTAACAAATTAAGTTTTCAACTTACCGTATACCCAAGTTAGGAATTTGGCAGATGTAACTGAAACATACAGCCCGTACAATGCTGTAAGGTGCAAGAGCAAATATATAAGTGTATATCGCCACACAATCTGACTCCATATTCCACCTTTCGCATTTTGTTCTGTGGGTTTATGAGGTACATGTAGGTCAGTGCTTTCCATGGCCTGTAATTAGCGAAATAATTTGTGACAAAATTATTTCTGACACTATCGAACTTCTGTTTGACGTCTTCGTATACTGCTTCCCACTTTCTGACACTGTTCCATACATATATATACCCTTCATTGGCTGAATTATAAAATCTAAAAATAGACGTGTTTTATGAATATTTCGAACTTGACCCTTTCGCACGGTTTTGTTAAAAGGTCGTTTAATTTAAACGGGAAATAGAATCTACTTTGAACGGCTAATTACGTGAGGTGTATTATGTACATGTCTATGGGACCGTTTGGCTTCACACTGCATAAAACTCTTGTCTTCCATGTAGACCGATGGCTGTTCTGTTTTCTCCACATCCCACCAAAAGTTATATACAACTATTATTTATTTTGCATTGTGTGCACGGAACTAATATGTTGTGATGACCCTGCTTTCGCCTTTTTTAACGTTTCTTCGAAGACCCTAAATTAATTTTTTATTGATTTAGAAGCAGAGGGTACATTATGAAAGTAACAGGATGAATGTATTTATGTATTGTGTCACTGCAAAATATAACTTGTACTGCAGTGTTTCTCCTGTATTTCTGTGACAGTCGGATGCTGGCCTCGCGTCGCGGTGTTCTATAGATGCGAAACTTTAAGGCTGTTGAACATTGTTTTAAGTAAGTACTGTGAATTTCTGTCAGTTCACGAAAAGTTTTGTAAGTATTTCTGTTAGTCTGGGATAATGTGTCGAGTGGCGAGGTTAGGAAAACTCAAATCTCGCGAAACATTAATTGCTTTTTATTTAAACCTGAGACGATGGATTTTTGGGACAAGACCCGGTAAGATGTAAAATCGTTGCGGATAACAAATGTTTAAAACAAGTAAAGAATTTTAAATATATCGATTATTAACTTTCATGTGAAAATGAACTGGATATTCAACAAAACTAACAAAGTTTGCCCAAATACTGGGAATTATAAATAATACTTTTAAACCAAATGTGGTCCTATATTTTCAAGGAAAAAAGTATACAATGCACTGGCCCTCCTCATTCTTTTACATGGAATCTAAATTTTGACCCTTAGAGAAAAGGGTAAAAAACGATTGACATCAATCAAGACAAAGTTTTTCAGAAGTACAGCCGGGTATTCCCTCCTTGACCACAAAAGGAATGAAGAAATTTTGGAAGAGTTTAAAGTAGTACCAGTTGACGAGAAACGAAGAAGATACAAATCAAATTTACTACGACATGTAACAAAATGGAGAACAACAGGATGCCAAAAATAATGCTGAAGTGTAGGCGTAATGGTCAAAGGCGACATGGAAGACCTTTGAAGGGACTATTAGATGAGGCCAAGCCAGGTCTAACAAGGAGTAACTCGTGACGGACGGACGGACGACGACGACGACGACGATGACGATGACAATGATGATAAATGTGTTAACTACCGTGCAATTTTAACAAGGTCACCGGTCTATGAAAAATTGAATGTTCGTACGGCGTATAGACGCCGGTACTAAAGGTTTAAACAGCTACAATAGTTAAAGACAGTTTTAGTCAAGGGATCCTCTCTAACATATATATTATTTTGTAGTTTTTTTAAACATATTTGAAGCATTCTTTCCTTCTTTCCTTCTTTATTAGTACCGATCTTCTTGTGCCTACTTATTTTAGGTGTAGAGGTTATTGTTGCACTTCATCACACTCAATGACACACACAGACACAAAAACACACACACACACACACTCGGTGGGACTCCTGTGGATGGGCGATTGGTCCGTCGCAGAGACCTCTACATGACAACACATAACACTCACAAGAGATGAACGTCCATGCCCCGGCAGGTTTCGAACCCGCAGTTCCAACAATTGAGTGACTACAGATACACGTTTTTGACCACGTGGTCATTGGGATTGGCTTTCGAGCATTCTGGCACGAATATTCGGATTTAGATTTCTCAACTCTGTGAATGTAATCTCTATATTTTAAATTTTATTAAGGTCCATGTTTCGATGTAACGAACCCGTTGTTACTTGTAAAATAGGAGAATTTTTGGACATCAGTTGTAAAATAACAGCCATAAATCTATACATAATTAAATTGTGGCGGAAATCTGCCATCCATAAATAGTCGGCACTTCTTATTTTTTATAAGAGATTGTCCGTGTCCATTAGATTTAAGTGAAATAAAAAAAGACCGCCAATTTATGAAAAATTGCATGTAGCAGTATATTTAAATATCTTAGTTATATTCACTGGAGAATGAAACAAAACCGCAAAGTTAACGGTTAAGACAGGAAATGAACACAGTTTGAAATGTGTAAAATTGATATACGTTAGCAGAGGAAAAAAAATGTGTAAATAAATTTTTCTCTGTTACTGACATTTGAATTTCACTTATCACTAGAATTAGCTGCTAAAGAAAAGTCTTACGAAAGAAGTCAGGTAACCAAACTGTGTATCACAAAAATGGATAGAAGCCATTAAATCCTTTTACCGCCCACAGTGAAGGAAAAGGGAAAACACATGTACACAGTGCTTAAATTTCACATCTACAGTGCAACCAAAAAGGCACACAATTGAATGATAAAGTTACATTTCCATTTAGCCCATTAATATGAAGCCACGACTTACACCCTAATCATTCCTACCACCCTGTTATGCAAGCAGTTACTTTTCGATACTCGAGACGAAGATCAGTCAGTCCAGAACCAACAGCCAAACCCGATGCGGGGCTATTGAGCACACTCACAAAATCTTGTAAGTAATACAGTACTATATAACAACTCTTTAATTAATGTTTTGTTCCTATAAGGCTTTCAGTTAAATCGGAATTTATTTTTCTCTTACTCCCCCACCATAATTTTTCTCTCACTCACTCCTACCCCCTCCATCAACATACCTACC
>Ga0123355_10008645_pt1 | contig 15384 bp, 15 predicted proteins | sample TergutEmb28metaG_3_FD_89872 | JGI IMG/M metagenome (GOLD analysis project Ga0123355, IMG submission 89872) | Embiratermes neotenicus P1 segment gut microbial communities from Petit-Saut dam, French Guiana - Emb289 P1 | ecosystem: Host-associated > Arthropoda: Insects > Digestive system > Gut ... | reverse complement strand
GGTGATCCCCACCGCTCAGGCTTCAAGCTTCACACTGCAGTACTTTCCGTATTATGTGTGATGTTCCAAGTATAGCTGTCTGTTGTAGTGAATCTATCGAATGTTTTCCTGGTACAGCTTCCAAATTTTTCCTTAAGCTTCTCGTTACTATTCCAGTGGCCTAAATTATTACTGGTATAATCGTACATTTCAGGTTCCACATTCGTTGTATCTCTATACATAAACTCTTGTATTTTAACTTCTTTTCCGCTTCCATTTGCACAACATTTCTGTCTGCGGGTATTAACACATTATTATTATTATTATTATTATTATTATTATGCCGTCTTCAGTTGCAGATCATTCACACCCACAACAATGAGACGTATTCTGACTTTCCTCTCCAATCATTGCGGATGGATCGGGAGAATCAGAAGATGATCTGTGATCAGAAGCACAACCAAGCCCTTCAGAGCATGAGAAGTTTTCAGGTGCCTTATAATAGTGTTCATTTATAGACGCCACTTCATTTTGTTTGTAAAATCTAATACACTTTTATCGCTGCTTCCTTCCAGTCTCGCCACTAGCTCTCTATTTCTACTACCAAAATTTGAGCCCCTCTGCATTTTTACCTCCTCACTCTCCTGGGCGGAACCTCCAACACCCTTTCCTGTAGTGAGTGGTCAGAAAACGAAGGGGTTTTACTTTTCTTTGGCTGACCAATTTCAAATTCTCGGAGGTTAAGCTTAAATTTCCGTGGGAAACAAACGTCCACAACATAAACGAAAGTAACAAATTTCTTTAACGAAGTGAAACCATACATTTCTTAACACAAATGCCAAGCTGAATTTCCAAATATCGAGTCCTCGCAATTAGCTTTGAACCTGAGACCTCTGAAGACACACGGATAAAAGCGAGAGGGTTGAGTGACAGAAATCCTTTCTCACAGCAGGTGGTCCGGTAACTGCTAATGTTCGGCCATTATTATTATTATTATTATTAATAATTTTATATCGCTCTGTACTTCGCTGCCACATTGAAGACATATGAATGTGCTTCGAAAAAGCTGTTTATTCTTCAGTAGTCATCATGACATTCGTCACTACGGTAACTGCCACAAGCTGTCAAGGGCACACTGTCTAAAACAAGCAACATGAATGAAAGAAGTAAATTTGCTTGAACTGTGCGGAAACATGGTTTTGAATAATGTGTAGCTGAAACTCTGGGAAGAGAAGTTAGGTCCATCTTTTGTGGTACTATACCGGCATTCCCTGAAATCAAAGTAAAAGCACGAAGAACGTTCCACATCATAGCCAGTAAACATGCCAAGACTGTGAGCAAATATATCTCGAACACAAGTGTACGACTACATCTGCTCCCTTGGAAGTCACCTCGCCAGAACTAGGCAACAGTATATAAATTTTGAGCAACTCCCTGTCCTCGAAATCCGAAATATGAGCACACATTAATAGGCCCACAGGCATATATAGAAATATTTACTTGATACTAGCCTCTTCGGATTACGGATTTAATAGTCACCTATCTCACATCCCGTAAAATCACTCACCATATAAGTAACTTATAAGGAAGAAACTCCGTCCTTGAAAGTTATGTTACAAAAGAAGTTACACGAATAACGTTATGGAATCGACATTATACGCACTCCAGACAAGAACCGTGAATGCAGTCTCCCTCAATTATTTGCACTGGACCATTAGAGATTTATTAGACAGTTTTCGATACTTCTTTTCAGTTTCCTCAGAAACTTCCTCCCTCTCCCCCTCCCCAAACCCCCACCCACAGCTTTGGGCTATATTGGTCGATTGTAGAACTCTTTCTTAAGTATAATTCTTAGGAAGTAGTTTGTGCTTTATGAGCTGTTACGGTTTTATCACTAAGGTAATGTCGGTTAATAAAAGTAATTTCTAACTTCTGTGTTTAATAAACATGGAGGTTACTTCAATTTGTCCCAGAAATGTAACTCATCATTCGGTTTAACCATGAACGTGGCGCCAGAAGTTTAACTACTGGTTTGCATGTTCAAATCTCAATTTCCAATATTTTACAAATTTGATTTCCTGGAAAGATAAGGTAACAAAGTGTCGCTCTAAGTGGTGCGCTTGGGCTGCAGCGCCTGATGGAGTTGGGCTTGTTTGCAGAATATTTATCTTGTTTTTGATTTTTTAGTTTGGCCGAACCGATAAGAACGGGCTGCAACACACTCTACAGATATCCAGTGAGACCATACAAGGGTGATAAATCGATTCGACATTATTCCCAGTTTACCACTTAGGAAAAACAGGATGACATTGCAAGTTAACTAAAATCCGCAGTGAGTAGAGTTTCTACAAATAAATACTATATGTCAGTTAATAACACAACTGTGCTAGTTGAAGAATAAAAAACCAACTAGATGTCACTTGTTTTACTGTATTTACTTTACTTCTTAGATACTAAACATGTTTCGGGCATTAATATGTCCATCGTCAGGAGTTTGCGACTATGTTGTTGAACTACCACATTGGCTGTATTGTTCTTGGATTGCTGTGTGTTGGAGTTAGGGTGCGGTTCGGCTAAGGTGGTATCCGGGCTGCCGGCTGCTTCAGCCGGTAGCCCGGATACCACCTTAGCCGAACCGCACCCTAACTCCAACACACAGCAATCCAAGAACAATACAGCCAAAGTAGTAGTTCTACAACATAGTCGCAAACTCCTGACGATGGACATATTAATGCCCGAAACATGTTGAGTATCTAAGAAGTAAAGTAAATAAAACGGGTGACATCTAGTTGGTTTTTTATTCTTCAACTATCACAATGATGCACCGTCCAATAAACATCAGATACACAATTGTGCATTTGGATCCCAAATGCATTTGGGATCCCACAATGCGGATAGACTAAACAACTCTTGGATCTGTTTTCTTGGAAGGCCTGAGGATGACCGACTAGGTCGAAACATGTCGCCCTGACATATATACCATTGTACATAAAATAAAAGTTTTGTTATTGACTGACATACAGTATTTATTTGTATAACACTTCGGGATGGAAAACTTCAAAAGTAGAGTTTCTGGTGCGTTCGTTCTCTTTTCTTGCCTGAATTTTAAAGTCATAAATATTTTCCAGAAAATCACTACATACTTTAAAAGCCCTTTAAGATATCCTCGTTTCTTAGCAACAGACTTACAATCCACCATCATCGAGATATCGTACCTAGGAAATTTATAATCGACATCTCTAAGCGCTAATGTTCATACTCGACATTTACGGTCCATCATACTGTATGCCTAGTGCTCAACTGTCCCTTCAAGATCAGGCTTCACCTCACAGAGAACACAGTCGGTCTAAGTAACAAGAAAAAAACATGTTTCTTCAGCCTCGTTGCCAACCTTGCAGAGAAAAGAGTCTGTCTCAGTTGTGAAGACAAATGAAAACAGACAATCCTAAATTTACGTTGATCGTCATTAAAGTGTCTCCTATTCTGTCTGATTATTACGAAAACCGGAAAGTATCGAAACATTTTATTAAAAATTCGAAACAAAGATTTCACGAAAATTCTCTCGAATACATAAGGACGGACAGACACGCATAAAAAAGCTGATAATCATTTCAGCAACTGGTTGGTATAAATACTGAAACTCGATCTTAAATAAATAGGGTACGAAGATGTGGACAGGATTCGTCTACATGGGGAGAGGGACCAGTGTTGTTGCGAACGTCACAAAATTCCAGCTCCGTGGTGTACAAGGAATTGCTTTATATCTGGACAAGAATTTATGGCCACCAAGCCAAAAGTTATAGAAAAATGTCTTAAGGAAATCAATCGCTATGCAGAATATTATCTCAAAACGGGGATGGACAAATCCCGATTAGCAGGTTGCCATGGCGATTGGTATATGCACGGTGGCGCAATCTAGCCCTTGGGATTTTGGGATGGCTCCGAGATTTTTTGGAAAATATGTGCACTCCTGCTTTAACAAACACTGCTCATTTATCCGCTGTCTCTTATGACAGGCAGGACCTAAATATCAGTGGCGCTAGTGTCATTCCCGCCTGACGTTTTCATGTGTCCACGTGTTGTTATCGCTGCCTGTGTTAAATTAGAAATTAAAGAATTGGGTGCACCAAATGATATAATAATCATGGCAATTGATCCACTGGTTCAAAAGCTGAAACTGGTGTCCCAGAAAAATAAACAACAGAATTTTTTTTCAGAAGTAAAAAACAAATACAAATACAAACAAAACTGGATGAGCCAACTTGAGAGAATGGATAACAACAGACTCCAAAAACACGCCCTCAACTGCAAACCCCAAGGACTAAGAGATCGTGGACGCCCCAGAAAACGATGGCAATGCGTCGATGCCGGAACAGGTCAAACGACCTAATCCGTGGAGGAAGATGATGATATGATGATGATGATGATGATGAAGTCTCCCTTTTTCCTTTTTTTCAGTAAGGAGTTTATTCCAAAAATGACTGCCTGCGATATTAAATAATAAGTGGCGACATCTCATTTTAATTGGGTGAAATTTACTGTTAGACTGTCGAAGTACTGTAATACTTTTTGAATGGTTTTAAAACGCATTTGAACTTGAGAACAAAAGGCAGAAATTTTTCTGTTTTGTTGTGGGACGAACAGATTTTATTTCTCCGAAAAACAGAGTCTCTTAATGTAGTTAATTTAGTTTGCACCGTGTATGTCCATAAAAAGATAAAGTTCACCCTAGAACAGACCTCGAAGTCACAGAGGGGGAGAAGAGATATAGCTCTACTTTTCCTTTAACCTCGGCGCTAGATGGGGGTGGGTGGTCAACGCCACACCCCGACCACTTTACCTACGGAAAAGAACCGGTACCCACTGTACAGGAGGTTGGATGGGTCCCAGGAACGTTCTGGACGGGCGCCGAAAATCTCGCCCCAGAGTTCATAATCACCAGTGCTACTACTGCCCGTCACTAAATGTCATATCATTTCTATTACATCCATTTTATTATAATCGTGTCTTTTAAAATATAATCACAGATACAAAATAGGGGATAATAAATAACACAATAACAGATTTTATATCACAACACACATTTCTTGGCTTCTTTCTTGGTCTGACCCTTTCTACCTAGTCACATTGTAGGCGTAGAGGCCTACTGGTCCACGTGATCACACTCAGTGGCAAATACACACACACACACACACACACACACACTGGAGGGGGGATCGTCCCGTCGCAGAGACCTCTACCTGACAATACATCATTCACAAAAACAGACGTCCATGTCCCCGGCAGGATTCGAACCCCCATTCCTAGCAAGCTAGCGGCCAAAGACCCGTGCCTTAGACCGCGCGGCCACTGGGACTGGTTAACATATTTGAAGGAAACTGTAACTCTAAATTTCTGCAATGAGTGACATTTCATATGATGGGTGGTGTGGTCCAGCGTGTGTAGAATTCTCGCGGAGTCGAATGGTTCGCGCCCCTATAATAACAATTTACATTCACGTTCATGGGGTACTGATTGCTGACGACGCAGATTGTCAGCCTGCAAAACAACACAGTTCACTTTAGTCATTTTACTCTGAGCATATCAAAGCGAGACAGCTTCATTCCTCTAGTACTGCTTGAAGTTCAATCATACACCATTAACAAAATGCAGAGAGGGAAGAGCCTTCTATGTGGATTTCCGATTATGAGACACTGACTCTGTCGACAGCTATTTACACTGGTTTAATTAGAACTTACCTCTCGAATCTACCCTCCTGAATCCATCAGTACAATAATTAGTTCTCAACTTCCCCTCTACATCTGTTGAATATTGCACGATAGAATCCCGACAAAGTTTCCTTCTGATGTGGATTACACGACAATGTCAAAATAACATCACACGGTGTGATGGGGAATGCATTTATGTCAGTATAAATAATAATGATTTTCTACGTTTTTGCTTATTTTCCTGCCTTAAATGGACTGATGTACTGAGATAGAATGAAGTGTTGTATGAATAAAAATGAGACAGTCTAGTTAAAAAAAAACAGCTTTGTGTATTCTTTCATTTTCACTTAATAATATATTCTTAAAATATAAAGAACCCCTTGATGCATGGTAGGCTGTCACGATATTTAACTGAAACTTGAAGCTCTCACTGTGCACAAATTCACTAGCACATTCCAAGGCTATCAGGCGCCTTATAGCTGGGTTTAGCTCTGAGGATTCGAAGAGCCGCTCTGCCCCCATCAACAAGATAAATGTGGTAAGGAACTGTCGTGCAACCCAGCTGACAAAGTGGTTAATAAACTGACAAGTCTGTTTTCTGAAATTGTTTCTCCATTCGATTTCTTTGTAATTCTGTGTTAACTTATAAAATCAAGTGCCAAAAGAACTACTGCGAAATGATCGACTGAAATGACAAGAGGGTAATCTGTTGCGGCCTACTTCAAGGTATTACGGCTGAATTCGCCTACAAAGATTCAAGCGAACCAAATAAACCTTTATCATAAAGCTTGTATCTGACCTGAATTCAAAACACATACCTCCCCAATGCAAAATCACAAGCGTTACAACTGTAAATATGTTTGATCCATGGCCATACTGAAATCCACGTTAAGGTCCTTCAGCAAAGTACAACACTGAGAAGTTTCTACAGTTTAGTACTAACTAATGCGATTCATTCGTAACTTTTTTGATGATATAAACCGTGTCTTTCTCTTGCACCGTCGAAATTGATGCGAATGTGAATAAATATGAAGGAAGAAACTGTCCCTATTTGCCATTCACGCGTACAGAATACGGATATGCTTTTGCCACTTTTTTTTTGCCGAAGCAGGTTTATTTGACCATAGTTACGAGTATAAAAACCTAGCCACACAACTAATGCACTGTAATGTAGTATGAAACATTCAAAGGCACGTTTCAGTACGACCACAATTACAACCTTTGCAGATGTAGCAATCCGTAGTTCCGGGCCTGCATGTAGGAGTAGGGTTACCCTCGACCAGGCTATTCATGGGAGCCTCATCCTATTCCAGCTACTGTATCTGAGCCGTGCAGTCGCTCAGCTCCATTTAACAGACGGTAGAATCTTATTACTGGCCTTGAAAGCAATATACGAGTTAATAATTTTACAAGACATTCAAATTTATTCTTTGGAAATATTCAAAAATAAAAGTTTAATTTTATGATATAACTTTCAAAAATCCTTACAGCCTTAGTTTGCTACTACACTTCTTCGGAGATGGTGTTGAAGGTCACTAAGCTGGCTGTGTGTTTTTGTGTGTGACCAGTTTATGAAAGATATGAACAAATTTCACGAAACTGCTAGGAATTCAAAGCCACCAACGACGTAGTTTTAATTGCTGACGATTAAAATAACAACATGGTGGACATATCAACGTCTCAGGAGGGATGTAGGTTTTGTAAGTTCTTCTTGGTGAGGCCCCACTGCTGGGGGGAAACCACAAAGAAGCGCCTTCTTCGGATGAGGAGTAAATCAGTGTAGACCATTCTTATCCCGTTCGCGGCAAACCCAGCGCTCAGTTGTAGCATCACTGTCAGAACACAGTAAAACACGAACCCATTCAGCGTATACTTTTCCGCATGACCAAACAAGTAGTAAAAGAAATGTTTTACTTGTCATTTCGAACATAAATGGAGTACCTACACATATTAATTCCGGATGCTTAAATAATTTGATTTTATATCATTACTCATAAAAAAGAATAAAATTTGTAACCTACGCAGTATTTCTTCTTGTTTGTGACCCCCGGAGCCGATCATTCTCTCTAGACTTCAGCAAACAGCACATATTTTTTTATTTAACCTATTCACAATATCTACTGCTGTGACCATGTTTTATTAGTAAACAGTCAATTTTAATATTACATGTCATATGTGTTTGGTAATACTGGTATTAATTCACCTGTCCTGATCGTGTGAAAAATGAAGTATTACATAAAGTCAAGAAGGACAAGAACATCCAACGTAATAACAAAACAGAGAGAAGGCTAACTGGATTTTTCACATCTTACGTAGAAACTGCCTTCTGAAAACACGTTATTTAAGGAAAGAGAGAAGTGGCGTGAAGAAAAGGAAGAAGACTTCAGCAAATAGCGGATGACCTTAACGAAAGGAGAGGATTTTTCTGAGGTGTGTCATCCCCGTTTTGTGTTGAAAGACTAATTGTAAGGTAAATTCAGTCAGGAAACACAAATATAAATGTATTCCATACGATGGTATTTATTAGCAAGGAAATAACTACATGTTTCGGCCTATAGCGGCCATCTTCAGGTTATTACAGTTTTGCTAAAAGAGTATCATATATTTGCCTATATTGCGTGGTGATGCTGAGACCTCATCATCGTTACGAGAATATTGGAAACTGAGGAAGCACTAGACGACGCTCTGTGGAAAACTTGTTTTGGAAGAAGCTAAGGACCTGTCGTAAGCCTGACTATGGAAAGAATAATATCTTATTACAATTAAGTTTACGCGAGGTGCTTCTAGTTCTGTATGCTAAAGCCATTGTAATTTTGTCTTTTCAGTCCCTCCACTCATTCGGCACTTAACCTGCAATTCAAAAGATCTAAAACACATTTAGTTTTTGTTGCTGACAAGAAATATACTCTTTCTTCGTCGTAGAGATCTTGCTACACTTGTAGGCGGTAGAAAAGCAACTTTGGTAGTCTATACAAGCAATCTGCAGAGCTGCAACTCGTCAATCAATGTCACGGTCAGTACAGACGTCACTATAAAGCCTTCCGTGCTGGACAAAAATCACATCCGTATTGTGTGCCAAACGTTGAGCGCGTCATCCCTCGTGCTGTAATTATTTGCAACCATTTCCGCAACACTGGCTACAACCAGTCCTGACGTAATGAAACCGGGCGACGTGATTGATCTGCTAGGACAAAAATGCACCTCGCATATAAATTGCTGCGACTTCTTCGCTGTACAGGAAATGGAATAGTCGTGTTACTCAGCGTTCTCGAGAATTCTGATGCATTAATTGTAAGCGCACAGAAAAGTACTCAGAAATAAATGACAAAATATTTATACGCTTTTCAACTCGTATAAAATATGGTTTTGGTTGGGAAAGCTACAGGAAAGAAAACACTTGGAAGACCTAGACGTAGATGTGATAATATTAAAATTGACCAAGAAGTGAGATGCGAACATGGACTGGATTTATCTGGCTCAGGATAAGAACAGAGGGCAGGCTCTTGTAAATGCGGTAATGAAATTTCGGGCTCCAATACATCGCGGGACTTTCTTGACTAGACAAGGACCTATCTGCCTTTCATGAAGGACTCGGCTTAGCGGAGGTAGTCGTAAAGTATAAAGGCACCAGCTGCAATCTGAATTGCGTATTAACGTTTCTGACAACAATGTATCATGATCAGATGTCCCCATACCTCACGAAGGACAGAGAACATGTTTCCGAAGCTTTACACTTTACAAATAAAGCAAGCCGAACTATACGGTTCTAGAAATTCGTGATCAATACTTTTCATAATAACTGATTACATCTGCGCAGCAGAAATAGACGGTTCAGTACCGCAAATGCCAAAATATGCATTTGGACTTGATCCTCAATAAAATACTCGTATCACCCTCAAACTTTCAATGTTAGCATCTCCATCATAAAACAGAAGTTGCACACACGCTGCCATGTCAAAGTGACTCGTATATTAAAATCATACTACTCATTTGCTTTACTTATTTATGCGTGATTTATTTGACCACAACGTAGTCAACCTTGCAGACTACGTAGCCTGGAATGATCGAATTAATAAATTAGGAATTATAATGAGTGTGAAAGAAAATATTTGTGAGACTAATTCAAGATCGTATATCGGAATTTTCCTCCAAATACTGGGAAAAACCTGCGAAAATATCAGGCAGATAATCAGTGACTCGGCCGAGATTCGAAACAGTCAACTCCAGGATCAAATTCGAATGCTTTACGGTCTGAAACAACTTGCTGTGCTATATGCTGTGTTCCATACAGCAGCTGTATACTGTACCATCGTCTTTAAAGACTTCAGTCCTTTACCACAGACCCTACACACGAGAGAGGATTTATTCACATGCAACTACAAACTCATCTGTAACAGAAATGCCGTAATTCAATCAATCTGTAGAACAGGATGCAAGTAAGCTAAGTTTTCCGCATTCGGAGATTAACGAGCCTTGCAGTCGCTTAGTTTAAGAGGAATAAAACACAGGACAGCAAGATAGTAACTGGTGTATGTGACAGGCGTTGTTGCAGCTGCAGTCACGTTTCTGATGTTATCGGGACCAGGATTTAGGTATCACCGCCTCGCTTGGCGTAATTCCTTCCATTTGGCTGGCTCTGTCTTAGTGCCCGAACGTCTTGTTTCCAGACGACCAATTGCCTGAACTCAAACTGAGGAAGTTGTGTTCAGTTATTCCCTCTAGAAGGATGTACAGAACAGGGGTGATAATTTTAGTGCTTGGAAATTTGAATTACAAAAGGCATTTAAGGTTACAAATTAGTTCTGTCGATAATTTAAACACAAAAATTTTGATTTTCAATTTCTTTTTCGTTTTGGGAATATACGTAAAAAATCAAGTGCACAGATTCGCCCAAACGTTTGAATTTTGACTTCCCATAACTCATTTGGTTGAATATTCAAGTAGTTAAAATACAAAACCACTCCCGCAGAGTTAACCACTATACATATCACACTATATAACCACAAAGTATTCCTCAATACATTCCGCTACATTCAAAAGCTGCAGTGCGTAACAGTTTAAGCCGTCATGACGTTTACTTACGCAATTCGTCACGCGAACGTTTGGTTGGCTGGAAGCATAACTCGGCACATTCCTAAAGTGCCCTCTCAGCTAAACGTAGCTGTTTTACTGCGTGACGCCATACCTGACGGAAAAACTGAGGAAACTGCTCAGTTTTGACAGGCAATAGCCCAGGCCTCAGAACTGTCCTTTCCAGTCGTCTTTCACACACAGAACTGCGCAGTTCACTCAGGGAATCCCAAAGTTTCCTCAGTTTACCTGCCGACTCAACGATGGCATCATCTCAAGGCACATCCGTTTCTAGCAATTCATTCAGCAGATAAGCATCGCATGATATATTCGTTTTCAAATACCACTTCTTGCTCCACATTTTATGCTTTCTTTTCTTCTTTTCGGATAACATTAGGACCGATGTGGCTAGCAAAGAGTAAACGACAGCCTTGTTTTTATCCACCATAGTCACACGCACAAGAAGACACACAGAACTGGCAAAAAAAAAACTGTCAAACCTGATGGGAAACCTGTGCTGTGCCAGAGAACATTCAGTTCAGTTTTTCGTGCAGTTTTTACACAGTTAAACTGCACAGTTTAACTTAGAGTGTATGGGGCCTTTAATACCAGCAGTCGATGGTAATGACAGTGCAGACATACGCGCGCCCGTCGCTTCACATCCGCGGACACAGCCCTTAGTACTGTCTGGATACAGGCAGCAAGTGCCGCGAAGCCGGTCTGGACGCAGTGGACAAGAGACGTCTTGCCCCTGCCAGAAGTCAAACCCCGAATCCTCGGTAATCCAGCCCGCGGGTTACTCACTATATTGATATTCGTCAGGTAGATATTATATACCTTACTAATAAAGCCGACTACGGTGGCCTCGCCGTCTAAGGTGTGGGATTGCAGCCGATCGCGCGCTTGGATGGCGGATTCGAATCCCGCGAGGGGCTTGGATATCTTTCTCCACTAAATATTACGCGTTGTCTCTGCGACGTGCAACATCCTGATCACCTGTCCAGAGGAGTCCTGCTAAGTGTAGTAGCAGTGTGATCGTGAAGCCTCGATAACGAAGAGGCCCTGGCCCATTACGGGGTGTCGCGACATGAAAAAAAAACTTAATAATAAAAATATAGTTATATACCATAATCTTAACAATGAACCGCTCTTGTCAGTCAACATCCGTTTTCAGTTCCGTTGTATATGGTGGTACAATTTCGGTCATTTCGGACAAAACACGCTTTAATGTGTCAAATAAATGACCAAGATAAATTATCAATGCTGAAACATGTTCTGTGTAACTTGATGAGTGTGTCAGAATTTTTTGAAGTGAAAATGTTGAATATTGTAATTATTAAAAAAAGATAGAATACTCCTTACAATGGACCGGAAATGTACCTCCGTAGGTACAAGTCTCATCACTTGCTGGTACAATTCTAATTAGTGGCATCTACCACAAATGAATTACCTGTTGCCCTTCGCACCTACGCATATTTCGTGGTACCAGACACTGCATTTCTGGCAACATAACCAGTCACCTCTGTTCGTAGATTTGACAGTGTAATAGTTTAAACAGGAAAATCACATCGTCATATTTGCTGACGATTTTGTTGTAACAATGAATTTCTCTTCTGCTCTTATAGCTATTAATTACTATGACCACTGACTGTTCGTTTTTTCACTGTTGGAAAAATACATTTTTCCTTTCGGATTCAACTGAGGTAAGGTGGCTAATCAAAATCATAAAAAAGTCAATCTGCAATACGTTTCATAAAAGCATTTTTATTAAAAATCAGGATGTAGCATTAAAGGCTAGCAAAGAGTCGTATTCACGCCCATTTGTGTCTAAACACAGTACAATATTCTCAGTACTCAAATACTAATAAAATACAACAAATGTATTTCTGAAATGTGCCATCCCCGTTGTGTGTATAAATAAATAGGTACAGGTATTTGCCAATAACACAACAAATATTTCTAATGATGTTTATTAGAGGATGATAATAACTACATGTTTCGGCCTATTCCGGCCATCATCAGGTTTTCATCCGAAAGAATATTAGTGTTTGTAAGATTTATGCGGTTATGTAACGATGGTGAGATCTCATTATCTGTGATTTTGATTATCACTACTATTAAGAGACGCGACAGAAGCGGAGCGCAGCCCCAGGAATGAAGACATGTACACACGCACACACCAACAATCGGGAGCAATTAGACTGAACACGAGGATTACCATAAGGAATATAGGATAGACAGCATACATGTGAGTACAGACTTTTAATTACCACTCAGCTGGGACTCATCGCACTGAGTTACCAACCCACATCAGTTTTTCATTTTTCTATCTTTCTCCTTTCCACAGAACCCGTAGCTAACGCTCATCGACAGACATCGATGATGGATAGACAATAAGCTGGAATCCCTCATAGGACAGTTGCAACGAAAATAGACACCTACGCGAGCATTGCACCCCAAGTCAGCATAATACCCACATTACAGAACACCCCCCACTCCCCCCTTACCCAGCCACGTCTTTTAATAGTAGTAATAATCAAAACCACAGATGATAAGATCTCATCATCGTTACATAACCGCATAAAGCTTATAAACACTAATACTCCTTCGGATGAAAACCTGATGGCTGGAATAGGCCGAAACGTGTAATTATCATCCTCTAATAAACATCATTTGAAATATTTGTTGTGTTATTGACAAAATACCTGTACCTATTTACAGCAAATGTATATTTTGTTTTTATGTTTTTTTAATCGTGCGTTGTGATAAAATTATGTAATGTAAAGGAAAAAATGCACACTTTGTTAAATTAATGTTTAATTCAATTGTTCGTGTCTTCTACGTGTTTCGAACACCACGTGTTCATCGTCAGGAAAACCATTTTTACGTGCAGTTTTTGTATGGTATGTTTTTCATGCGTTTATATAAGCAGTCTAACAGGCAGCAGGATGTGCTCGATCTGCTAGGCTGTGTATTAAACCATGCATTTTGTAACTCGATTCAAATTTTTTGTGTCGAGACGTATTTTGTTACAAAATTTTTATCCGATCGAAAGTGTACCCAAGGTAAATCAAAAGCAATAACCGAGTAATACCAAACTACGTCAAGAGGTGGACGTAACTATCACACAGTCCAGCCATGAGGTGGTCTCAAAACGCAGGCACAAACATTTACACTCTAAACTCAGCCCAATAACCTCAGTTACCAGAGGAGATTTAGACAGTCTTACAACACGGCAAATAGCTAAGCAGCAGTAGGCCTAATCACTTTCCCTCAAGAAAAAAGTTGCAGATCTGAAAGAAACGGCTGTGCGGATGATATTAACACAGATAATTCAACAAGCTCTCCGCATCACGCCATCACTTTCGATTAAGTGCTGCCAACACCACAAAGCGAGAAGAATTCGTTAAACCTTACACTGATCAGAACTCTACCTATATCGAAAATGTGCCATCTAGCTGTACGTTTACTTTCCAGCCAATAAAGATGAAAAGGGGTTGAGTCAAAGGACTTCTGTAGCACTCGACGTAGCATATTTCACACAAAAATTTACTAACTAATTCTACAGGCTAAACATGAGAATAAATACTTCGAATTTATTATATGCTTATATTGTGGGCTCAGTGCGAAGAGCATAAGAATTTCGTAGACTGACGTAGCATGACCCCAATCGCTTCCATTTATGCGCTGCAAGGTATTTGTCTCACAACATGGAGATAGATTTCAAATTCCTTCATCCATCTTCGTGGTAAATCCTAGTTGGTTACTTTATGAAAGGCGTTGTTTTTGTGGCGTTGAATGTGACAAAATAGAATGGAGGGCTAAAGATTCAGAGTCTATTTAAAACACTATCCCTTCTATCGCTTAGAACTGTTCAAGCAAACCACGAAGAAATGGTAACACCTGCTATACTGGAAACTATATTGCGAAAACGAGCTCATCATTGTGAATGAGGTGACACCTAAGGTCCTAACGGCACATTCTAACAAAACTATAACAGGAAAAATTAATATGCATGATATTAGTAACAAACTTCTGAGTCGTGTATTTCATGGGGATGCAAAATGAACAATAATTAGTACTTATAAATTAGCATGGAGTTTACAGACCACAGCATGTAAACTAGCTCCTCAGTTACATTTGATTACAATAACTGTTCATGTTTACTGGAGCTTGCGTTACCGCAAAATGTCGCTGCAACTCTATGATCGAACACAATACTGTTATGACAGTCATATTTAAACACGGCAGCCAACTAGGGGGAACGAAAGAGGAATAAAACTGACCGATATGCTGTTGGCTCGCGCCCAGGTGGGCTGATTATCCCGACATCAAAAAGTGGTACTAGCGACATTAATAATGATTCAGTTCAAACACTGTTTATTATGGTGCTGAGCCGAGGGCCAACAACAACAACAATAATAAAAATAACTATAATGTAAAAATAGTGGTCGCGACAGCGATAATAACGGTAATGGTAACGGTAAGAGTAAGCTTAACCGTAACAAACCGTAATAACACATTGTAGTGATAGCAGTAGTTATAGTAGTAGTGATGGTGGTGTTGGTGGTGGTGGTGGTGGTGGTGGTGGTGGTGGTGGTGGTGGTGGTGGTGGTGGTGGCGGCGG
>Ga0123355_10008644_pt1 | contig 15385 bp, 14 predicted proteins | sample TergutEmb28metaG_3_FD_89872 | JGI IMG/M metagenome (GOLD analysis project Ga0123355, IMG submission 89872) | Embiratermes neotenicus P1 segment gut microbial communities from Petit-Saut dam, French Guiana - Emb289 P1 | ecosystem: Host-associated > Arthropoda: Insects > Digestive system > Gut ... | reverse complement strand
GGGAGGAAGGGGGGGGGGGGGGGGGGGGGGGGGGGGGGGGGGGGGGGGGGGGGGGGGGGGGGCTTTTGTGCTAGTTTTATAATATTTCTGATAGCAAACTCTTAACCCTCTGAATCACAGTTCCAACCAACTTAACAAAAAAAATAACTCTGTGTCTTGTTTACAGAGTGTATTTATGAGTTTTATATAATTCTCAGAATAAATTATGGTTATACTTAATGGCCATTTTTCATCTGGTTTTTTTAATGCATATGCAAATGTTTTCTGTGCTGTAGCATGTGTATGCTTAAATATTTCTTCAAAGAACTTCATGCTTCAAGGTCCAAAATACTTATGTTATTTTAAGTTCCTAGGCTTTTTCAGAATTGTTATTACACTTCAACAGGGGTTAAAATGGACTTCAGCTAACCAGAACTTACTTAATATATAAATGGCATTTTAAATATATTTATGAAGTCAAAAAAATAATTACTTAAGATCCTGTCTTGGTATTGGTGACTGTCGGAGAAGAAGAAATGCATGTTGTGTTATTGATAATTTCCTTACCCAAAGAACTGAGAACTGCATTGCTGTTGCAGCCTCATACTGGGATATTTACACAAATGGGTGTCCTCTGAACTTGTTGCCACTCTGTCTGTCACTGCTAAACCATGGGAGTGTGGAAGGCCTTCTACAACTTCGTCATTAACATTCTAGGTGAAGAAGTAAAATAAATTCTTTGAAAAAAGGCACCACTTTTTCTTCTATGAAGTTATATTGTATTCAAAGATACACATTTCTATTCCACTAGACATCTTCAATTTTAGAAGTTTTCATTCCAACATTTTAAAAAATTAGTATCAAAGTGCAACAGCCACTACGAATTATCCATATCAAACTTGGTAAATTACAAAACTGTTAAATTGTCGTTATATTGACTATCACATTTTGTAGAATGATGGGTGATTAACAATGTTTCAGGGCAACACACTGCCTCCATCTGCAAGCATGCTGAAAATGGAGGGATCAGGTTCCTCTGAAATGCTGGGAAACACCAAACAGACTAAACATTGTTACAATTTTGGAAGATCATATACCTGCATTCCCACTATCACTGAAACCTCAAATGCCAAAAATGAAAATGCATTTTGCTATAGACCCATAACAGTTGTCCACTGTTACATCATTAAGAATTAAAAAAACCTGCTGTCTTATAATGACTTGGATATTTTTATTGCAGCTGACATGAACACTTTGAAGTGACCTTTATTGTTTTGTACAACGACCAACCAAGCACAATTTTGCATTGGTTGGTCGTTGTACAAAATAATAAAAGGTGCATGGTACAAGTGTTAAAATAATACAGGCCCAACAGGTAAAAATCTGCAACAACTACAAAAACATCAAGCTAAACTTACTGAAAATGAATGCAACCATTTGGTTTAACAAAATATGTAAAACCAAGCAACTGACGCCAAAATACTTCAATTGTGCTTTGGTTGGTCATTGTACAAAATAATAAAAGATGCACAGTGCAAGTGTTAAATAACTTTGAAGTGATGTTTCAGTTTAGAAATTAATAGCAAGATTTTAAACATGGGGAATAATGTACCTGATGATTTTGTTTAATTGTAAGTAGTAGAGTTCAGTGGAAAATTCTAAATGCAGTTCAGGGTAAATCCCAAATAATATTCACTGGAGAAAAGTAGCTTTGAAAACTAAAATGAAGAAAGTCTTGAAACATGGAAATTTACCAAGAAACAATTGTCTCAGAATGTGGAACTGAATGTTAAATGAGAGAAATCATTAAATCAAGAAAAATTAGAGGGGCTGACACTGTATAGTGCAGTCATAGGTATCATACCACTGTGCAGTGTAATCAGTGGGTAATACACCACTCTGTAATGCAAGAGAGTGATGACATGCCACAGCATAATGCAATCAATGGGATGAAAACCACTGTATAGTGCAACACAGACATCAGTCTTCATGCTACTTTTCTGGGGGGGAAATGCTCAAAACCAGAAACTACAGGAAATAATAGTTTAAACAAAGGATCACTTCATAAATCCCTATAGTAGCAGTAGTAGTAGTAGTAGTGGTGGTGGTGGTGGTGGTGGTGGTGGTGGTAGAGGTGGTGATATCTTAAGGAGAGTAAGAATTTTGAATCCTCAGAGAGGAACTGGAAGTAATATTAGAATGTATCTTGGAGAAGTAGTTTTTGAAGATGGGAGATGAAGTAAACTTGCTAATAAAACATGTCCAGTGGCACTGCTTATTAACTGAACTCTTAGGCCCCAAACTGCCATGTCATGCCATATGTGATACGTTAAGTTCCATGTTTTAAACGTTTATAGCACTACATAAATAAGTTTTGTGATTGCTTTATGCCTGTTTGAGTGAGAATTAAATTATTTATCAGTATTAATTACTAAGTGGTTGTAACATGGCTTCATATGGTATCCAGTCATATTCACTTCACTTCACACAGAGGTTTAATATGTATGTGAAGAAAGAACTTTGTAACCAAGAGATCTCTGTTCCTTCTGTTAGCACCCCTGTAGCACGGGAAATTCCTAGGACTAGCAAAGATAGCCTTTTACCAGAAGATGTGCATCCATTCCCAAAACCTGGACCAATATGTGAGACAAAGGAAGAATGTGAAGTCTCACATTTTAACTGACTCTCCGATAAAGGATTCCATCAAACAAGAAGAACTTACAAGGACAGGTGTAAAGAAGAAATATTGCAAATGGGCTAAAAATTATAGAAATAAAAAATAGCAGAAGAATGCTACAAAAAAAAATCAATTTCTTCTTCAAGGTAATTTGATTAAAAAATGTCAATGAGAAATTTGATGATTTATTAGAGACACCCAAGACAAGAAAACTCAAGAAATAACAGCAGATGATTTTGCATTGATTTAATTTTATATTAAGACACCCAAGGTGCTCCATGTTGTGCAAGTTGAAGGAAAGGAAGCTGTTACATATAAGGTGCAGGTTATGTGGAGTCATGGTGAGACATCGCAGTTTGCTTTTTCTGATAAAGATAACATGAGTGAAAGAGAAAGAGAAGACACTGTGGCAAAACTTCCATGACCAATTGCTTCAGGTGAGACTGCATGCACTAAAACACTGCAATAGTGTAGTGTTAATTTCTTGAGAAAAGAATTACGTAGACAGAGAAATGGTGTGCTTTGAAGGACATTAATTTCATTTAAATTCATTTATTTTCAATAATTTTATGTGTTCAGAAGTTCCCCATGGCTATTCAAATGTACCCCAAGCATGAGGCAGATTTTTACATGATGCATCATCAGAGATAAACATTAGTTACATAAAAATGGGATGTAATTTTGTGATTTAAATACCTTTCATTTATGCTAAATACCGTGCCCTTTGAGAATCATACCACTTGTAGTGAATCTTTCATAGGCTTTAGAAAATGTTTTCTAAATTTTTTTAGAAGTTGCCCCCATTTCCCCTAATAACAGACACATTGATGCAACAATTTACATGTATCACATTTACATTAAAAATGGAGTCCACTGCCCCTTAGTGTGCTTACTTTTTTGGCAGTTGTATCATCTCTACAATACTGTATGTCTTCACAGACATAATTTTCATTGTCACCTACTGTCTTCCAACTTCCAGATTTTTAAAAATCTTAATACCAGAATAGTAAACTCCCTTTTGATAAATATCTAAAATTGCTGTAGTTAAATGAAGGTTAGAACTATGTCTAGTATTTATATTATGAATTTCTGAACTTATCAAGAATTGATCTCTGTTATTAACTAAAAACATAAGTAGGAAAAGTGCATATTGTGAAATAAGTGGCAAGATCTTTAGTTTTTTTTTTTTTAATAAAATTCTAGAGGATTGTCTGTTTCCACAACCCATAACAATTCTAATTACTCTCTTTTCCATCTGAAAAATTCGTATGCTATGACAAGAATTACCCTCATGACTATATGAAAAAGGAATGATATATTAATAGCAATGTCTTATGAGACATAAGTGGCTTAACAGATCAAATTCCATAGCAAGCAGTGTTTAATCTAGTTGTTACATGATTAACATGTATTTTCCATTATAACATACTATAAACAGCTAACCCAAGAAATTTGGTAGGTAGACCATTGAGGATTAAGTTATTATTAAGACCAATCTTCATGTCAATAGATGGACTATTCCTAGTCTTAAAGTGAATATAATGAGTTTTTCAAAATTTAATGAGAGATAATTGTTTTTAAACCAGGTGTTTTTAGTTTCAAAAGACTGTATAAATATTTTAAGTAAATTTGTTGGTTTTCAAGTGAGTAAAGAGTATACTTCAATCGCTGGCAATCAAAATTGGGGTAGATTTGTTATACATCAACTGAGGTAAATCATTCAAGTATAAAATAAATAGCAGGGGACCCAGGATGGAGCCCTGTGGGACCCCATGTTTAATCAATGTCCAGATAGAGAGGGTGCTACAATGGTGTGTCTAATTATATATTAAAACGCTTTGATATCTGCCTTTAAGGTAAGAATGATATTCCATAAGTTTCTGTGTAATTTTGATAGCAATATGTCATGAATTACACAATCAAATGCTTTTTCAAGATCACACAATATACCTCCCACTGTTAATTCATTGTTCCAAGCATTTAAGATTTCATTCATCAGTTTGTAAGTGGCTTTTTCTTATGTTAATTTCATCCAAAATCCATTTTTCCCTGCTTAAAATATTATTATGTAAGTGTCTAATAACCTTGTGTGCATTACATTTCCAAAATTTTGGGAAACAAAGTCAGAAGAGATATTGGTCTATAGTTACTTATTGTACAGCAGTTTTCCTGCCAAGAAAGTGTGTTTTATCTGTTGCACTTGAAGAACGATCTTATTATAAACAGTAACAATAATTAGTCAGCTGATACTCCTAGATATATTTGCTGAGAACTTCCTTTTTGGCACATCAGATTAAAACCAGAATAAAATTTTCAGTTGAATATAACACCATGCTGCTATTTTACCTCAGCTGGTAAAATTTCTTCAGCAACAGTTGATGAGGTAACTGCCTCATCGGTACTAAGAGTCCGGAACTCACTGACCTGATGAGGAAATTCTTCACCATGCATGGAGTGTGAACTCCCATAGTAGACAGGCAACCTCTCACCAGAACTGAAAAATATGAAAAATCTTTCAATCCTGTAATGTTCTGAAACAGGAATATCACATTTAGAACCACTCAGATTTTTTGTTCATGATTCAGTGTTTACACAAGATGGGAAATGCACCATACTGTACTATCAAAGATAGTTCAGACCTTTGCATGCTGGTAACTCCTCAGATGGTCACATCATTTAGTGAACTGGGGATCACACTTTTTGTTCTGGTTCACAAGTGAACATAGATTATAAAATGTTATTACTATTATGAGGGTTTGCTGTTATATATGTTTGAATGAATTATTATTTATGTGTGTAAGTTGTCTTGGCAAAGCTTGCTGCCTCCATATTCAGTGTATATGCAGTGCAATGCCTTCTCGAGAAAATGTCTTATATACTCAAGAGGCAATTGGGGTGATGATCCAAAAGCAATGCTTATATAACAATCGGCACACTGCTGTATCCCAGAAGACTTGAATCTTCATAAACACTTTTGCGAAAACCTCACGTGTAGCAATGATTGACTGGTCTTCGAAGTGAATGCTCAGGTTTTCCTCTGTGAGGTGGCATTGGAATGTTTATACACTATTTGACAAGGTCAGTCTTCAAGTCCGCATGTTTAAATATGTGCGCTTGATGAACCAAATATACCAGTCTGCTTGTCAACAAAGATACTTCAACACATTGATAACTGCTGTGATCAGACACACTTCTTGTAACGATGTGGTCAGCCCAAGGACGGGATTTGATGCTAAGATGGGTAGAATGGCATACTGCCAGTTGCAGAGTGACTTAGAATTTCATTCAGTCACCTAGTGTCTCTCACCCCATGACTTACCCTTTCTTCTCTACCTTCCTACTGTTACTTCTGATGCCTGTCTCTGAGTCATCAAGGTATTAAGGCATGCCCTGGAATACTATGCACCTTAAACCTAACGCACTATCACAACTTCGGAGTTGCTTTTCTTATCGGCAACTGTTTACCCATCGAGACGGCATTACATCCGAAATAACTGCATTTTCATGAACCTCGAATCTCGCACGACATTCAACTTAAATGGCTGAGCACGTCATCTGTGAGCAAGTACAAATGCTAATTATACTGTGTACAGTATAAATGATCTGAACTGGTCTAAACATCCAAATTCTGAGCACCAAAGAGGCTACCAGAGAGTCTTAAATGATTGCATATTATTTAATAGAATATACTGCCATAAACAGTTTTATTGATTTTAGTACAGGAGTTTAGGCTTGTGAGACATCCCTAGTGCTCAGATGTGCGTGCAGTCAGCTATACGTATAACTAATTACAACGTGCAGACGAAAGGCGTTGATTCTTCGTTTATATTTCGTAAAATATCGCCTAATTAGACCTGGTGGAAAAAATACGAAATTACAATCATAATTTTTGCCAACATTCTGACACATAACTTAATAGCCCCCCAAACACAACAAGAACTACTCACGTGGTTTTATATCATTACAAGACAAAACTACTTTGCACAAAAGAAGCAGATTGTGGTCCAACATGATGGACTCGCCATGGGAGCCCCGTCATCTGGTCTGATTGCAGAGATCTTTTACAACACATCCAGCACTCTCACCTCACACACGTGACACAAAAACACAAAGTCATAAATTACTGCAGATATGTAGACTATATCCTAATAATATTTGACCCTAACCACTCCAACACACAGGAGATCATAAATGACTTCAACTCCCTACACCCCAAACTTCGGTCCACGGCAGAAACAGTAGACGACTACACTCAAAACTACCTAGACCTATCTATACGCAGAATACCCACAAGCTTTAGAACCGCCATATTCGGAAAACCCACATTCACAGACACCACCATACCTTTCACCTCCAACCACCCCATGCAACACAAATACGCTATCGTCAGATACCTACAACCTACAGCTAAAAGAATACCAACAAGAACTAAACATAATACATAACATCCTACAAAGCAACTCATTTCCGATAAAGCCGCACCAACTCCCAACATCCAACCTAGATAAACAAATAACTACCCACACCACACAAAAATGGGCCAGCTTCACATATACCGGTAAGGAAACTTCATACATCACAAACATTTTCAAACGAACGGGCCTCAAGATCACATTCCGTACCACCTACACATTAGCCAGCCTAATTACACACAAAGTCTCCGCCCACGACAAATACTCCCTGTCGGGTGTATACAAACTAACTTGCCCTGACTGCCACAAAACGTATGTCGGACAAACAGGTAGACAGTTCTCCACCCGCTAAATAGAACACAAGACAGCATGGCGCAACAACAGCAATACCTCCAATTTTGCAAAACACCTGATAGAAGAAGCCCATTCGTTTGGCCCCATGAACAAGATGATGAAAATAGTACACTGCTACAAAAAAGGAGCACACCTTAACACAATAGAGAAACTCCATATCCACACCGAGTTTGCTAAAAACAACCATCTCAGTGACCCTCAGACAGTACTTCCTAATGCCATCTTCGACACCCTCATAAAGACCGACCGACCGCCCATTAAACCCAGCAACTGTCCAATCCCCCAACCCCAACCCCCAACCCCCTCACATCAACTGTAGACATTCCTAAGCACCCCAATAAAAAGGACAAGGCCATTTACATGAAATATAACAGCAGGCCGACTTCCTCCCTAGGAGCCACAGGCAGCCCACAACCAACACGGAGCTTGAAAACACTCCACTCTGGTTCATAATCACCGACATACGAGTATTCACATAACTTGACTATAATCAGTGATAATTCTGTTACACACATACAACGTTGGTACAAGAGGAATAAGTGACATCACCAACAAAGGACAGTGTTCATGCCGAACTTACAATATCCACTAGTGCCTACATCTACACACCCAGCTTTTATACTCCTGGGAGACGACTCAGCGAACGCCATTGTATCACGCACTACACAACACAACGAACAATCCGACTCCCAAAACTGTAAGTATGCCGCCTTAAATCAGCCTCTTTATACAAATGCATATATAATACCGATAATTTAAACACAGCCACTAAAAAGACCCTATATTCTCCACAGGTAGAACCATACTAAGAATGACTCATACTAACACGCTCCGAATAACCAGCTGAATAAAACTAACACATAGCCGTGCGTCAAAGGATGACCCTACTGCCCCCTCGAAGTTCGGCACTAATTCACACATAGACTGTGAACCATCTGAAGCCCTATACTTAGAACATTCAGCTGTAACACACAACTCAGCGAAAACATAAGAGTAACACTCTTTAAGTAAGCCTACTTTATTTTAGTTTGTCTATTTACCCCTATTGTTATTATTTAATTTTACTTCCCTTACCCACCTTACTTTTATTCCGACCTATATTAGTTCTACTTTGTGAAATTGGACGGATAAATTATGGAGTGTTTAACCTGATTTATTATAAGAGTAAAATATAATAACTTGAATATATTAATGAACCTATAACTATATACCACAATAACCATATTTTTGTATAGTATTGCACATTGTATATGTATAGGATACGTATATGTATGTACATATAATTTCTACAACACACATAATATGATACCATAGACCTAACTATATTAACTTAGACATAACACACAATAGCAGAAACCCCATGTACCCACACCTTCCAACCTCCATAACACATATGAGATCTCGTGCCCACCTCACCCCCTGTACTGTACCACTGTATACAACCCATAAAAAGCCTCGTATAACTGCTTACTAAGTATTTCATGTACAACCTGAAGATGGTCATTCTCAAGCGCCGAAACATGTAGTTGTACCTTATGTAATAAATTCTATATATACCTGTACCATCAAACAAAGCAGTGTTACACAAGTACATACACTCCACTCTAGTTAATATGAAATTACGAATCCATTCAGAAGGTGTAATGATTAAATACTATTAACATACTTAGAAATTTTTAGAGAAATTTTTCCCCAGTAAACACAGCGAAGAAAATAAGCCATTAACAGAATATATCAGCAGGGCCACAGGAATAATAATTTAAATAAAAATATATATTTATTTATATAAGGGTATTTATATAGGATATAATGATAAAGATTAGAATAAGTACTGTTATATGAAACAATATTACATGCTTCAACTATTAACCAACAAATGCACCTACATAACTTTCACATAAAACACTTAAAAAACGAACTAAATCGTGAATATGTAAAAACTTTAGCAAGGAACGACGAAACTCCCTTATTATGATCTGAAAAGATCGAAACATGTCGGAGTGGTTTTAAGTGTTTTAAAGTGTTTTAAGTGAAAGTTATATAGGTGCATTTGTTGGTTAATAGTTGAAGTGATTTACGAAATGCACGGTGCAACGATGAGAATATTACATGCATTCATTATAAATTCAATATTTCCTACCACTTCTTTTCCATTAAAATTTAAGATTTGAAGCACAAGGCGTAAAGCAAGAATATGAACAGAACATACAGTTTGTAGTGTCGGCTGACTGTCATGAACCTTACGAAGAGGCGACAATGACGAAGGCTTAGAAGTCAAAACGCGTAGAAATTCGTCCCTGTGCATGCCGTGAAGGTGTATGAGGGAGCGGAGTAATAGCTCCATTCTTTCTCTTTCTCTGCATTAAACAGACGTAATTTGTCAGCCTCACTCCGGGGAACGAGCACCGGTATTCATTGGGTGGGTCAAAGAGCCGGTCTAGACGTTTCGGAGAAGAAAGAAACATTTTGCCTATTCCGGTAATCGAAACAGGATGCTTCCGTCTAACCTTCTCACTCCACTGACAAAGCTATAAACAAATTAGTTAATAGATTTTGGCCCAATATTAGGCAACTCTGCGTCATGCTTTCGATTAAGATCGTTCAGATGATCCCGCCAAAGTTACTGGACAGCTCAGTTTGCGCTCCCTTGAAGATCGTCAACATGACCCAGTCTGTGACAATGTCACGCATCTCACCACTCTAACAGCTGCGCCACTAAGTCCTTGTCGTTGTCAGGTAACGCGGGAAAAACAGAACAAACTTGTACATTGTTACATGGAAATTTGTGTATGATATCCATGGACTGGTTAACTAAATGAAATATATATATATATTGTGGGCGGAATCTTCTGTACCAGGTTTGGTGTGCTTTGTTAATTCTAATGGGATCTGACAATATTACATACACGGTCATTATTTTGTCTAACAATTATAGGCTAGCAGTTCCCGTCGGTTTCATCACAGCCCGCTTTTTCGAGTGCCCACAGGTGCGACAGTGTAGCCACCGGTAATAGAACGATTTTGCCAGGTAAATAACGACACGTGTAGTTTGGTTACTGGACTGTGTTCATCGTCGAACAGTCCAAAAAGAACACCTTACGAAAACTGGATTTTTGTCTCTCCCCAGGTGAAACTGTTGGGAGCTATATATCTTATATCCGTCCTCATAATTCGCATTTTTAGGCACAACAACATAGTCGTGAAGAGCGCCTCTTAGCTTCGTCATGTCCGTTCCCTCATCTGCCCGCATGCAACACCGTGACTCTTGCTGGACGTTTCTGTGAATTTTGATGTTCGGGACTTCAATGGAAACCTTTGGAGATAATTCGAGGTTTGTTAAAATGGGGCAATTTACATGAAAATCCAAGTAGGTTTTGTTGTTGCCGGCGACAATAAAGAGCCACAAAGAGCTTTTTCGTGTGGAATGGCATTAGGTCCTAAGGACAGCCGAAGTTATACACATTACGCGAAAGATCCAAAATGTATATTGACTAGTTTGTTTCCTAAAAAAAAAGAGGCCACTAACAGATGAAAATTCCCCTCCATAAAATTCCGGCCGACGTCAGATGCAAAATGTTGCCATGTTGCCACATCGTACTGAAGTTTATCGGTGTTCTTTGTTTGGGAAAATGATTCATCTTTCGAAAGCTTTTCAAGTGATATTTTCGGGATGATGTTTATCAAAGAATCGATTGGTTGACTACAATGGCAAGGATTTTCTTTCGTCAGAACACACGCATTATCTTTACGCATATACGAATACATATAGGCTATGCTTTGTCAGATATTACAATAAAAAATTGTGCGTATGTTGTAGCATTTTGAACTACAGACTCACTCGGATATACGTGTATTTCAAAAGAAGCTAATGGAAAACGGGTGAAAAGAGATGTCTATATTTACGGCACTTTTTGGCTGACAGAAACTACGAAGTCTTCAGTAAAGTTAGCAGACACCTGACGAGATGCTAACCAGTGTCTCGCACTCCCAGTGAGTTAATTGCCGTAAAACAGTTTAGAGCCTACTAAAATAGAAATGAAGTGTTCTCCAAAGAAAAGAAATTAGTCTGTCTAACGAAGCAAAAATGTTTAATCCAAAGTAACGTAATTTTCCCTTTGCAGGTCAGTAAGGCGTGTGGTAAATTGGAGGTATAATTCCACGCATTCCATTAGTGATCAGCGTCAGGCTGTGGTCGCTTAGTTCCTAGGAAAAGAGCCTACGGCACCTATTCAGCAGCAGGTTGGCTAAGCCTGGGTGCTTTGAAGAAAAAGATAAATCATTTGCTCCTGCCTGTAACGGAACCATGATTCCTCGTCCAGGCCTTTACCAACTCGGCTACGTAGTTCAGAATTTACTAATATGAAGTTGCCTTTCCATGGCTTAAAGAGCAAGATGTGAGTACGCGTAAATCTGAAGGCTCGCTCGCAGTGAGAGAATATCCGCGATATAAGAAAGAGCATTGTTCTGTTGCCAGGTTCCCAGGCTTTGCCAGGCTGTCCTTGTGATACGAGAAGTACCTCGAGTGTCGGTGAAATAATAGTGAGAAGGGGAGACCGAAGAACTAGGAGATACCTGTCCCAGTGCAATGTTACCGACCACCAACACCAATGCACACGCACTGACCCAGGATCGGACTGGGCCAACGTGTTTAGGGGCCGGCGACTGACCTCAGCATTGTCACGGCCATTTCACTCCGCGGCAAAGTACGACGGTCCTGAATGTTACAACAGGCGGTACAAACATTTACCACTTGCTATCAAGGGTCTATTTTGCCAGGCTTCTTTTGTGTTTATAAAGTGCTTTTCTTACTTAGAAGAAGAAACGCAGGCCTAAATTACACGCAGGTCTGCTGGATATAAGAAAAAATACACGAAAAATGTTAAGATCCAAAAGTGAAGTGAAAATTTTAGCTTCTTACATTCTACGATAATTATCTCAGTAATTCACCAACTTGATGCACAAAATTTTAGTTTTACAATAAGTTTATTTCATGCCTCTACATGTTTCGAGCATATGTGCTCATCATCTGGAGGTCAAAATTGCATTACACAGCCTCTGGTATCATCACACCTATAGGTAGCCGTCTCGTGCATAGGTTGAGAGAGAGAGACGGCCACCTATAGGTGTGATGATACCAGAGGCTGTGTAATGCAATTTTGATAAATATACTGAGATGCACGGTCAGCAAAAGTCAACATTCTGCGATGTATTTCGCGATTTTTGTTGGTCACTTCCTGTAGTATTGTTATGCGATGGTAGAACCGAGTGAAGACAATCATACTTCATCTTGGCTATGGAAAATGGCTACTCGGAAGCCCGGGAAGTACAATATATGTGAAAATAATATTAAGATGGGCCCTACGGATACAAGGTGAGGAGAGCAGTGGTTGGAGCTGGTTCAAGAATGTACCCATTTACTTGATGTACACACAGAGGCAACACATATTTCATTTACACGAAACTTTTCCTATTGAGTAAAGACAGGTAATTTGTACCTGCACCTAACCAAGTAGGCCATACCGATGTATGCAGGAGCGGAGGTACAGCCGTACGAATCATTAACTTCGGCAGCAGACGGAATGCAGTGGTAAGCTTCAAGCCCCGGCCAATCTACATCCGTTGTTCTGGGGATAGAGAAGACTCTGCGTCCCAAATATGGTCTGGGCATTGTACAGAAGAGAATGTGTCTGTACTCCAAGCGGGAATCGAACTCAAATTCCCTGGTCGTCCAGCCCATGGGCCTGTCCACTCTTCTAGGCTACTCCGGTTGCCCTTTACACTGCTGGCTGTCTAAATAGAGTCTATTAAATGGCTTGACCGTATAAAATCAGTGTCTTTATAAGGCCGTGGTATTTATACTATGCTACAACCATCGAGTTCTGCTACAAGAGAAAGTTCGTATGTTGATGACTTACTTCGCAGTAACGAAAGTAGAGCAGCCTATGTGTGCTTGAGTGAGCGGGCACCACAGTGGTCACAGGAATAGGCACAGAACTACAATGTTTTAGGGTAAAGAGAGGTGAGGTCAGGTCTGACCCTTTCGCAGACAAAGATAGAAAATCGACATCACGGTCAGAGATCAAGGTCGTCCTTTCGGCAGCGATCGATAGTGGTGCGCACTGCTGTGACGTCACAGCTAAAAAAAAAAAGCACGTAAGCTGGCGATTGCCGCGAACTTGCCTCAACCACAAACAGCGTCGCGCCTCGCTGCAGATTAATGTGGAACAAGCTTCAACGATAACGCTTTAAGTTGCAGTACCGATCGGCGTTAATCATCTGGAGTATCATGAAAGAAACCCCTTAATAATGCAACTCGTTTCTCCTCAACTCACTTTAGTCTCGAGTTCAATCAACATTCTTACTTACTAGTATAAACGTTGTTATATAATTTAATGAAATCTAGAGCCATTCAGACTCCATGTTGCGAGATATTCCCATAGCAAGGCCCCAACCTGACAAAACAACAAACGTTTGCGCACGTACATGGCGGCAACGTATTCAGGTTGGGGAGGATGAAAACCAGATATCGTTGAAAGCTGAAGTAGTTTCTTTACATAACAACCGAGTTTAACACAAAAAAAATTCTACATTCTGCCCACATATGCATTTCTGTATTTTGATGAATCTCGGAACAAACAGCGATTATTCCCCTGGCTTTATAACAGAGGAGCGCGTTTACTGCGCGGTACGAGCTGGATCTTTAATTGTAAACTAGGTTAAAGTCAGTCTTTTATTAAAGAGGCCGTGCTCTTAGTCGCCAGACTCTGACTGCGGAGTCTCGGGTTCATCGCAGGCCAGTCCATGTGGGATTCGTGGTGGAAAAGTGGCATTGATACAGGTGCTTCTGCGCGTATTTTAGTTTCCCCTGTCAGTATCATTTCACCAGTGCTCCATACTCATCTTCAGCTACGCGTCGTTCTTAGCAGAAGAACAAAAGGACAAAGTCTGGGAACTTCCCTAAAAGAAGGGCTCTTTTGGAAATCTGGAAACATTTGATAAAAACGTACGTTTAATTCCTTTTTACTGTGTAAAGGACTGTAAACCAAATGGTAAATCTGTGTACCACTTGTTTTAGCATCACGATCTCTACGTATTACCCACTGATGTATTTATGTGTTTCGTGCGGTTCCCAGGATAAATAGTGAACATTTTCCTAACACCACCAAGCAACTGGTCTTCGTGATGAAGACGCAGCGTGCTTTCTGGTACGAACGTAAATATAAATTGTGGTGGAATGACACTCGTGTTTCGAAGCACGCTTTCACATGCTAAATAAATATTTTAGGTCAAATTCTTAAACACAACAGAAGCTAATAAGGGAAGAGAGATTTGACATAAAATGTCGCAAAAATAGACTCCACAAATATTTCGCAGAAATACTCGTAATCAGACTCGACAAAAATTTCGCACAAATAATCAGACTCGACAAAAATTTCGCACAAATAATCAGACTCGACAAAAAAATTCGCACAAATAATCAGACTTGGCCAAAATTTCGCACAAATGATCAGACCCGACAAAAAATTCGCACAAATAATCAGACTGGACAAAAAAATCACACAAATAATCAGACTCGGCCAAAATTTCGCATAAATGATCAGACCCGACAAATAATTCACACAAATAATCAGACTCGACAAAAAAATTCGCACAAATAATCAGACTCGGCGAAAATTTCGCACAAATAATTAGACCCGACAAAAATTCGCACCAATAATCAGACTCGGCGAAAATTTCGCACAACTAATCAGACCCGACAAAAATTCGCAAAAATAATCAGACCCGACAAAAAATTCGCACAAATAATCAGACTCGGCCAAAATTTCGTACAAATAATCATACTCGACAAAAAATCGCACAAATAATCAGACTCGGCCAAAATTTCGCACAAATAATCAGACCCGACAAAAAATTCGCACAAATAATCAGACTCGACAAAAAATCGCACAAATAATCAGACTCG